>MDTE01024185.1_pt1 | contig 30850 bp, 27 predicted proteins | sample 811231 | NCBI WGS metagenome assembly MDTE01 (sample SAMN05326651, study PRJNA326480) | marine metagenome | isolation source: seawater | place: Indian Ocean: Red Sea | collected 2010 | reverse complement strand
GCGCCGGCAAGCGAACCGATAATCGTCTGCTCGCGATCACAAAGCAGCGCCACCGTGTTCCGGAACGTTGTTTTACAAAATAACCAGAATCGACTTGCTCCCCTGGATGTGCGCGCATTAGGATGAACGAACAAGCAATGGGAAGACAATGGATGTCTCCCGTTTACTCGATTTGGTTTTCGAGGATTCACCGATGATTCACCACTCGTGTGATCGATGCAAACGTATGATTGATCCTGAGGATCAGCTGCGTTACGTCGTAAAGATTGAAGCCTGCGCCGCGATGGAACCGGTGGAAATGGATGAACCGGACGACGATCGCGATCATCTGCTCGAGGTTCAGGAAATCCTGGAACGACTCGACGACGAAGCGACAGACGCCATCAGTGACGACGTGTACCAGAAGCGACGTTACGATCTGTGCGCAGAGTGCTATCAACAATTTCGGCGCAACCCACTGGGACGCGAAGTGCCCGCGCAGCTGGGCTTCAGCTCGAACTAGCCCGCGAGCCTTCGCACAACGCCATCCAGAGATCGTTCTCGAGCAGAGTCGGTCGGTTGGGTCGCTGTGTTGACCATGGACCAGTTGCCAACCGTAATAAACCGTTGCGGTTGACCAGGCTGTTCACAGCCGGCGCTGGCCTCCAACGAACACGCCGGTTAAACTGGTCGCGGCGGGGCTGGTCGGCAAACCATTTTGTCGGCTGCCAGAAACCAATTCCCCACAGCCGGTAGCTGACGTTGCTCCTGCCGGCCGCAGGTAACGGTGCTCGAAGTTCGCTTGCAGAATGCTGAGCGCAACTGGCCAGCACCTCAAAACCTCTGGCCTGACAACAGTGTATTACTTCCCCGTTGCGAGTTGATCTCCATGAAACCAGCGGTTTGGATTTTCGTCGGCCTGCTCTTGCTGCTGCACCAGGACTATTGGCAGTGGGACAGCAAGCAGTTGATCTTTGACACATTCCCCTATGCGTTGATTTATCACATGGGTATTTCGCTGGCCGCCGCGCTCGGTTGGCTGATGGCCACCCGTTTCTGGTGGCCCCAAAACCTCGATCACTCCACCGGTAGCCCATCTGAAAGCGAAAAACCATGATCCAGTTGTGCGTGATCATCGGGTACCTCGTGTTACTTCTGATGCTCGGATTGTCGGCCAATCGTTTCTTCCGTGGCACCGCGACGGACTATATGCTGGCCAGCCACTCGATCGGACCAGTGCTGCTGCTGATGTCGCTATTCGGTACCACCATGACAGCGTTCGCCCTGGTCGGTTCGACGGGCCAGGCCTATCGCGCAGGCATTGGAGTCTATGGTGAGCTGGCGTCCGCCAGTGGAATTATTCACTCCCTTTGTTTTTTCGTGATCGGGCTGCCGTTGTGGGCCCTCGGTCGCCGCCACGGCTACACAACTCAAATTCAATTCTTTCGGGACCGTCTGCAGAGCGACTTCCTGGGACTGCTGCTATTCCCCATCCTGGTACTGCTGGTCATCTCCTACCTGCTGGTCGGCATCGTCGGCGGTGGCGCCGTCGTCGAGAGTATCACTGCAGATGCATTCAAGTTCGGGGAATCTGGCTGGTTTGCATCAAGCGGATATGGAGTTCCGTCCTGGATCGCATCCGCCGTGATCTGTGGTGTTGTGTTGCTCTACGTGTTCTTTGGCGGCATGCGCGGCACTGCCTGGGCCAACGCCTTTCAAACGGCCGTCTTCATGGTGCTGGGATTGGTTACCTTCGTGACCATCGCCAATGCACTGGGGGGCAGTAACGACTTTCTGAAAAACCTGAAAATCGCCACCCAATCCGTGGAACCATCACATCTGTCGATGGAGAAGATGCCTCAGGCAGTCTTTTTCTCGTTTCTGTTTATCCCACTTTCCGTGGCTATGTTTCCCCATGTTTTCCAACATTGGCTGACCGCGCGCAGCGCAGGATCTTTCAAACTGCCGATCATTATGCACCCCGTATTCATCCTGATCGTGTGGGCCCCTTGTGTACTGCTCGGGGTCTGGGCAAGTGGCGAAAACTCTGGCGTCCCCGCCGCACTGGCCGGAATGGGCCCCGAAAAATTCAACAAGGTATTACCAACGCTGGTCAAATTGCATGCCGGCGACGTGCTGGGAGGGCTGCTCTCGGCAGGCATCCTGGCCGCCATCATGTCGTCGCTCGACAGCCAATTTCTCTGCCTGGGGACCGTCTTCACCGAAGACATCGTCAGACACTACGGTGGCCGGGAACGCTACAGTGATACACAGGTCGTGCGGCTGGCTCGGTATTTTGTCGTGGGTGTCGTATTTGTGACCTACCTGCTCAGCCTGCTGCTGCCTGGATCTGTGTTTACCCTCGGTCTCTGGTCCTTTAGCGGTTTTACTGGCCTGGTACCGCTGGTATTTGCGGCCATTTATTGGCGCCGTTTGACCGCGGCAGGAGCGATCGCCAGCGTCGCCACGACCGTCGGGTGCTGGACGGTCCTGTTCCTTCGCGCCGGTGGCAAACCCTACACCTTTCCCGAGCAGCCCCTCTCCATTGTGGGTTTGGTTACGATTCCCAAAATGCTGCCCGTCGTCACTATTTTCGCAGCTTCTGCCTTGGTCCTGGTGGTAGTTTCACTACTTACGCGGCGCCCAGGGCAAGAAACAGTCGACAAGTTCTTCTCATCCTGACTTGTCTGCCGGTTATTTTTTCGTAGAATCGACAGTTCGCTTCTCACGTTAATCAGGTAGCACCTTACGAACAGGTCTTGTGTTATGCGTCCCGCCAGCCGCGCCAAACGGCGAAGTAAAGCCCGCTCCCGTACCAAGAAAAAAGACCCTCTGTTCGTAGACGGCAAGCGGCCTCGGCCCATGTACGTCGATTACAAAGATGTCGAATTACTTAAGAAACTAGTCAATCGCCATGGGCGCATCGTGGGACGTCGCAAGACGGGTTGCACTGCCGTGAGTCAGCACGCTGTGACAAGGGCCATCAAACGTGCCCGTTTCATGGCATTACTGCCCTATGTGGCCGAGTGACCTTGGCACGATCGAACAAGACACCGCTCAAGCAGCCAAAGCCCGGGGTTATGTCACCGGGCTTGTTTTTTGCGCTCTGTTTTTGGCGCCTTTGTTTTTGTTGCGTTTTGTTTTTCACGAGTCATGCGGCTGAGTAACTGAATCGACGGTAGGCGTCCAGACAAACACGAACCTCACATGCCTGACACTTTTTCTGTTCAACGGCGCGTCGAATTTCGTGACACCGATGCCGCAGGTATCGTGCATTTCACAGCATTCTTCGCCTATATGGAAGAAGCGGAACACGCGCTGCTGCGTGCCTGCGATACCAGTGTCGTCGTAGAAGAGGACGGCCAAACCATAAGCTGGCCCCGGGTTTCAGCCCATTGCGACTTCTCGGGTGCCGCACATTTTGAAGAAGTGCTGACGATCGAAGTATGCGTCGAACGTCTGGGAAAAAAAAGTGCCACTTATGGATTTCGATTTATTTCGCGAGATACAGAAATCGCGGTGGGCCGTATCACCTCTGTTTGCTGTCAATTCGAGCCCAACCAGCCACCCCAGTCCATTGCAATTCCTTCAGCATTAGCCAATCGATTGAAGGCCTACCAGCGCAGTTAATCCGCGCGGAATATTTACGATGCCACAGTCATATCGATCTCGCTGTATCCCACCTTCCGCGTCAATGTTCCCTGACCCGTTGCCCTGCCCGCCAGCTACGAGACAAACCGTATGACTGCTTACCTTCAGGAACTCACGATGCGGCTCTCGGCAGGCCTGGGCATCCTTCCCGAAGCGGTCCGACAGCGTCATACCGACTATGTCAAATCGCAACAACAGGACGACGGCGGATTTGCGGGCCGTGAAGGAAGCAGTGATCTGTATTACACCAGCTTCGCCCTCCGGTCGCTCGCCATTCTAGGAGAGCTGGAAGGTCAGACGGCTGAAACGGCCGCCCATTTTGTAGAACGCCGTCTGTCGGGTCAGGAATCCATCGTCGATTTTTTTTCGCTGATCTACAGCGGCGCACTGCTCGACACAGCCGCTGGCATCGATGTGTTCTCGGAAGCATCGCCGTCATGGAAAAGCAATGTTACAGACACTCTGGAAAAACTTCGTCGCGAAGACGGTGGCTACGCCAAGGGCGCTGAGGGCGCGATCAGCAGCACTTACCACACCTTCCTGGTATTAATCTGCCTGCAATTACTGGACTGCGAAATTCCCAATCCCGACCGCGTGATCCAATTCCTGAAATCCCAGGCAGGGGAAGACGGTGGCTTTCGAGAAATTCGGGCCAGCAAACGAGCTGGAACGAACCCCACTGCGGCAGCGATCGCTACGCTACGTATCCTGGGTGGTCTGACACCAGAAATTCGTGAAGCGACGCTTGACCTGCTTGTCGAAATGCAAACCGACGAAGGTGGCCTCCGCGCAAACACGCGTATTCCAATCGCGGACCTCCTCAGTACGTTCACAGGTTCTCTCACATTGCTTGACCTGGATGGACTGGATGAAATCGACACCGCGGCAGTTGTCCAGTACATCGCAGCGATGGAGCGCGAGGAAGGTGGCTTCCATGCAGCCGCCTGGGATACGCATTGTGATGTTGAATATACGTTTTACGGATTGGGATGCCGGGCGCTGTTTGCCGCCAGCAGCTGAGCGTGTAACGTCGTCAGGATGCGTCGCACCAAACGTCACGCAGAAGCGGCGCAATGCCCCTGAATCGGCCTGCCTGCCAGACTAAACCCACCGGTGCAGCAGCAGCACCAAAACAACCGCAAACGCGTAGATCATTAGCCAGGCACGGCCGGTCGCCAGATGACGCGCCAGCCCGAGTCCCAGACCGACCATCCCCAACAGGTAGACAATCACTACTCCTAAATTGATTGCTGCTGCCAAGGCTAAATGACGGGTCCATTCAGAATCTCAGCTGGGCAAGCCACTCAGCACACAAACCAGCGCACCGCCCCGCGAAACACTTCGTCATTGGTCGCCAGCGTGTATGGATCGTAGCGGCGATACACGAGCTGGCCGTCAGATCGCACGAGTAACCAGCCGAAATCCCAGCCACCGCTGGTGTACCGCAGGGGCACTCCTGGTCGGACACGGATCAAGGGATGGGTTCCCGCCACAAACAGTCGGGTCTCCGTGTAATAATAAGCGGATCCAACCTGGACCAGCACTTCGTGCGTGGTCGAGTTGTGACCTTCAGTGCAGAGCCGATCCGCAAAGCCTGAGACAGCGACTTTGATGGCTGATCCAGACGTGAAGGCAGCGACCAGATCCGCCAACGATCCCTGTGTAATTTGCCCGCTGGCGTCATGCTGCAGGACTTCCCGCCAGGCAGGTCGTACCAGGAAACGATACACCTCAAAGTCGTATACAAAGTTCTCGCTGGGTGCATTGGTGCCAACGTCCGACTGGTCGAGCAAATGAAACTTCGGCATCTGCCCAGCGGGTTCGGTGGACGCACCAGACTCCAGTCCCGCCATTGGAAATCCATCCAGAAACGGACGCGCGATTGCCTGCGTCCCATCCTGGTTGTAAAGAAAGAATGACATTGAAGGACGAGGTCCAAATGCAGCGGGCAATTGAACTGGCTGGCGTAAATTCATCAATCCTGCCACCCATCGATGATCAACCACATAGGTAACAGCGAATTCGGCGACCTCCTGAACCAGGTCACTATTGGCAGAAGTCACATCAACGTGTTCGTTATGCAAGAATTCGGTGTAGATGCGTAAATCCGCGCCGTTGCGCACTGCATCAACCAAAGCCGCCTGACTACCGCCGATCACTTCGCGTGCAGCGTTGAGTTGCAAGACACATTCCCAACTGGACAAATCGCAGCCCCCCTCAATTTACATGAACGCTCACAACCGTTTCGCCACGCGCCACTTCCCTTGAGGCATTCGTCACGACGCGCGAATCGCCATCCTGGCAAGAGGTAAAAAGCAAACTGGCATTGAGGGCGTATTGGCCACCTGACGATTCGACTCCGCCAGTGTTCATCTGGAAACGCCAGTCCGGACAGCGGGAATCAGCTGAAGATCTCTGCCAGCGGACGACCACCTTGAACAATGTCCACAGGGCGTCCCTGGCGATCGGGCAATCGCAGCGTGGAGTCAATGCCCAATGCATCGTAAATCGTCGCCGCCAGGTCTTCAGGAGAAACCGGTTTCTCAATCGGGTACCCAGCATCTCGATCCGTCTCTCCGTAAATCGCACCACCACGAACACCCGCTCCGGCCAACACTGCTGGAAACAAGGTGCTCCAATGTCCCCGCCCCCACTTGTCATTGGCCTGGGGAGTGCGACCCATCTCGCCTACAGCAACCACCAGAGTTTCGTCAAGCAACCCGCGATCATCAAGGTCGATCAGCAACGCGGAAAGCGCCTGATCAAACGTCGGAATCAAATGTTTCTCGAGGTGTTGACTACTCCTGTGCGAATCCCAACTATAACCGTCGACACAGTCATAATGTACCGTGACAAAACGAACCCCCGCCTCGACAAGGCGGCGTGCCATGAGACAGGACTGTCCGTATAAATGCCTGCCGTAACGATCCCGCAAACGCGGGTCTTCACGGCGAATATCAAATGCTTGTCGGGCGCGATTCGAAGTGACAAGTGCCATGGCGCGCTGCTTGAACTGGTCATGCCCCTTGACCGCGCGACGCTCCGCCACTGAACGCAACTGCTGATCGTACTGCACCAGCAGGGAATTGCGACGGTTGAGCCGGTCAAGTGTCATCTGCTGATGCTTCACCAGCCCCTGAATCTCATAGTGTAATTCCTCATCACGGCAATCCCGCCAGTAAGGATTATCCTCAAGGCTCTGCTTCTGAATATCCGTCGTCAACGGGTCAAAACCGCTACCCAACCAGCCTCCGTATTGACCGGGGCGACGATACTGGCCTTTTTCCTGTAGCGCACCCAGCCAATTCGGCAGACACACATAACTGGGCAACGATCTGGAGAGCCCGCCAGGCGTGTGTTGGGATCCATACTCAACCACGGAACCCATCGAAGGCCAATCCTTGCTGGTCGCCGCAAAACCGCCACCAATTGGCACATGCCATCGATGCCCTGTTTGGATATAGTGGCCGGCACCACTGTGATCGTTGTAACTGTGTGTCATCGTCTTGACCACGCAGAACTTGTCCGACACCTGGGCCGTACGACCCAGGTGCTCACTGATTCTCAGGCCACTTGTGCGCGAGGCGATCGGTTGAAAAGGGCCGCGAATTTTGCTCGGAGCATCCGGTTTCATATCGAACGTCTCGAGCTGACTGGGCCCACCAAACAAGAACAAGAAAATCACGGACTTGGCTCGAGCCCTGGTCGGCGTCTGTTGCGCCTCAGCCTGCAGCAGGCGGGGAAGGTTGAGTCCCAGCAGACCAGCCCCGCCAGCCTCTAACAGATTGCGGCGGGTAACGCCGTCACACGTCTTTTGCGATTGGCCCAATACCGTAAGCATCACGCACTCCACAGTTGATAGAAATATTGTCTCGCGCCAGCTGCCAACAAATCCCTCAGATGAATCTTCGGCAACTGGCCATCATCCACCTGAACCCTAATGCCGCAACAAGAACTCATTGGAGTTGATCAAAGCGTGCTGTAAATCCTGCAGCCCATCCACCACAACTTTTGACTCATCGATGTAACGACGGGCAAGCTGCAGTTCGGCAGCCGTAGGTTTGCGAGTCACCGTCGCCAGATAGATTTCAATAATGACTGCATCCACATCAAGTTTTTGGTCAAGCCAACGTGCAGTTCGATTCTGCGCTGAGTCAATCTTCGCCAGAATACTAGCATTGTTGAGCAAATGGACCACCTGATTTAGCGACGGTTCTTCTTCACGCGCACAATCACAGGCCACATCACGACTGGGCCTGGTGAATGCCTGCAGGAACTTGTGTTCAATTTTTCCTTCGGCAATCGACACGGCCCGGGTTCCTTGCGGGTACCCCGGAAAGACTTCGGGAACCCCTGTCGCCGCACTAATGGCGTCGATAATCTGTTCCGCGCTCAACATCCTGACAATCGGACCGGTAAAATAACGCGCGGGGTTGGCTGCCCGCGGAGATTGCTCGGGAACCGATCGTGGAGACAATTGATAGGTCGTGGAATTGAGAATATCGCGGATAATAGGTTTGAATCGAAAACCGTATTCAACGAACTTCTCCGCCAGACCATCCAACAGCTCGTGGCTGGAGGGGGGATTGGAATCTCGAAAATCGTCGACCGGCTCTACGATTCCTTGTCCCATGAGATGGAACCAAATGCGATTGACCGTTGAACGAGCAAAAAAGCGGTTACTCGGATCGGTTAACCAATCCGCCAGCCCAATCCGACGGTCATCGGTCGACTTGAGGTCAGCCGTCTCAGTACCAAAGGCGGCCGGCGCCATGTCCGCTTCCACACCCGGCATCTTGATTTCACCCGTCGGTTGTAAAAAGACGATCTCATCATCGCGTCCAAACCGCCGTCCTTTTAGCTGCACGCGTGCGAAATGGGCCGCCAGCCCATAGTAATCGCCCTGGGTAATCGACTCAAAAGGATGATTGTGGCACTTGGCGCACTGGATCCGCACACCCAGAAACAACTGGGAAAACGACTCGGCCGCTTCATTAGGTGTCCGTGAAATCCGGTAGAAATTTGCAGCCGGTGCGTTAATCGTATTCCCGACGCTGGTTACGATTTCGCGCGCTACCACATCAAAAGACCGGTCCGCGGCAAAATTTCTGACCAGGAACCGATGGAAATTGTGAACGCCACGTTCCGAGATCGCCTCGCGATTACCACGCATGACATCAGCCCATTTGAGCGCCCAGAACTGGGAATAGGCGTCGGATTCGAGCAGCTGATCGATCAACTTGTTACGCTTCTGCGGATCACGTGATTCGAGAAACTCGCGGGCAGCAACCGGCCCTGGTATGGCTCCTACCAAATCGAGATAGACACGTCGCAAAAAAACCGCATCCGTCGCCTTCTTCGCCGGACGCAACTGCAGCTCTCGTTGTTTCGCAAACACGTGTCGATCGACATAGTTACTTTCCGGTGGTGCAACAAACTCAAAATCGGGATCCTGACGAATGTACGTCATGCGAACCGTCTGAATCTGATCGAGATAACGCACCAGAACCGCAGCCTCCCCGGTTGCATGAAACTCGACCAGGCCCCCACGCGACACGGTCACCTCAGGCTCTGACGGTGTCGTAAAAACCGCCAGATCGGTCACATCCCGCAACATCCCATCGGAATAGTGCGCACGTACGACCAGCTGTTGCTTTGGGCCGCTGGCATGGAGCCGTTGACGTCCAGGAAGTACCTCAAGACGCTGCAGTTGACGCGACATGTCCGGTCCGTCGGGTGGTCGCGAACCCAACTCCGAAATCCATGTTCGTATCTGCTGGTAAGCCTCCTCATCGGCACGCAGCTGGACTCCTCCCTGGTGCGCGACAACACCGGTCGCCTTCTGCAACGCCAGGCTCTTTTCTGGTTCCAGTGGGTTGATCCGACGACTAAATGAATCGCGTGTCAAGAAACGGAAATCGAGAGCCGGCTCAAAACCGCGCAGACTCAAACGGAAACCATTCTTCCCTTGAGGCGACCCGTGACAAGCTCCTTGATTGCAACCGCCACGACTGAGCGCGCCAATCACCTCGGTCGCAAAGTCAACCGGCGCGTGAACCTGCGTTCCTGTCACAGAAACATCCACGCGCGTCTGATGCTCTTTCCACTGGACAACCACCTCCGCAGTCCCGTCACTCACTGGCAACAATACGCCACCCGCTTCCACCCTGACGATACCCGGATCGCTACTGGTGAAATGGGCAGCGGCGGTGACATCGGCGGTCGTCGAATCTGACCACTGAGCAGACACCAGCAGCCGCTGGTGCCAACGACTACTCATCAGCTGCACCTGGTTCGGTGACACGACAATCGCCTGTGGCGGACCGGCTTCCTCCGAAAACACCGAAGAAACCGCACAAATCCAAAAGCAAGTCAGCAACGCGAACGAGCAGCGCATAAGAACATCCCGCTATTGAGTCACATCTGTACAACTCAATCTTAATCGATTCTTGGCCGCAAGGGGACACGGAAGACATCCCCGGACCATTTCAGCCAGCAGGTAAGCCGATGAGCGGTCAAGAGGCCACCGTTTCCCCAAGCTTCTTTTCTGTGGCGACGTACAGCATGCGCAATTCGTGCAACACCTGCGTCAGCATCTCCGACTCCTCGGCGGTCAGGTTTCCCTTCGTCTTTTCTTCCAATACCGCCAGCGTATCAATCAGATGCCGTGCGATCGTCGGCTCGGGCTTGACTTCTTCTTTTCCTTCGGGAGAAGGAAATTGCCCTAACGTCACCATAACTTGGGTCGCCAATGTGGTCACGAGAACGGAAAAAGAGGCCGGCGGTGGTGCCTGCGCACCGTTCTCCTCGTCCCCCTGTTTCGAATCTCGCAGATCTTCTGCGACTTGCTTTTCCTGCTCGGCGTGGGACTTCCAGTCCTCGTCGATAATGATCTTCGGTTTGTCAGGCTTCTCGTCAGTCATTCGTTTGCCCCATCAACTACAGCCCAATAAATTGCCGCCACAAAATCGAACGGATACTGAATCAGGAAGTCTCTGCACCTATTGAGGAACGCTGTTCCCCACGTTGCGAGTGATGTTCAATCGCAGCGCCAATGAAGCCAGCAAATAACGGATGCGCAGAGGTTGGTTTGGATTTAAACTCGGGGTGAAATTGAACCGCAACAAACCAAGGGTGCTCAGGGATTTCGAGAATCTCGACAAGCTCTCCATCCGGGCTCGTTCCTGTCACCGCCATTCCGTGTGCAGCAAACTGATGACGATAGGCATTATTGAACTCGTACCGATGTCGATGACGCTCCGAAACATCCTCGGTCCCGTAACAATCAAAGGCGTGGCTCGTCACATTTAACTGAGCCGGATGGGACCCGAGTCGCATTGTCCCGCCCATGTCCGTAATCTGTTTCTGTTCATCCAGCAAACAAATTACCGGATGTTCCGTGTTCTTTTCGAACTCGGTTGAATTCGCTTGTTTCAATTCGACAACCCGCCGGGCAAACTCGACCGCCGCGCACTGCAATCCAAGACAAATACCAAAAAATGGGATCTCTCGCTCGCGCGCAAATCGAATCGCTTCAATCTTGCCCTCAATTCCGCGTTCTCCGAATCCGCCTGGCACAAGCAGTCCGTCATAAGCTCCCAACAGTCGTTCGGGCCCCTCCCGTTCCACATCTTCACTCAGAATCCGGCCGATGCGGACTTGAGTTCGATGATGCATGCCCGCATGGTCCAGCGCCTCGTAAATCGATTTGTAGGCATCGCTATGCTTGGCATATTTGCCCACAACAGCGATGCTGATTTCATGCTCTGGATTGCGCAGCCGGTGGATTAGATCTCTCCACGGACTGAGATCCAGCGAACTGGCCGGCAACCGCAGACGCTTCACAATCAGCTCGTCGAGACTGTTCTCTACCAGACTGAGCGGCACTTCATAAATCGAAAAATCTTTGTCTTTCTCTTCAATCACTGCGTCAATACTGATGTTGCAGAATAACCCTATCTTCTCGCGGTCTTCTCGACTCAACGACCGCTCGGTCCGACAGACCAGCACATCGGGCTGGATCCCAATTTGTCTCAACTGACCCACCGAGTGTTGGGTCGGCTTGGTCTTCAATTCCCCCGCGGCCTTCAGGTAAGGGACTAACGTCAAATGCATATAGAGACAATGTTCTTTTCCGACATCGAGTGAAAACTGCCGAATCGCCTCCAGAAATGGCTGACTTTCGATGTCACCGACTGTCCCGCCAATCTCGGTGATCACCACATCCACATCGTCATCGGCAAGCCGATGAATCACGCGTTTAATTTCGTTGGTGATGTGCGGAATGACCTGAACAGTCTTTCCCAAGAAAGCCCCTTTGCGTTCCTGCTCGATCACAGAAAGGTAAATCTGTCCAGTCGTGTAGTTGGAATCGCGCGTGAGAGGACTATTCGTAAAACGTTCGTAATGGCCCAGGTCGAGGTCTGTTTCGCTGCCATCGTCCAGAACATAAACCTCACCGTGCTGGTAGGGGCTCATCGTACCTGGATCGACGTTGATATAAGGATCTAACTTCTGCATCCGCACGCGCAACCCACGCGATTCGAGTAACATCCCGATCGACGCGCTGGTCAATCCTTTGCCCAGGGAACTAACCACTCCACCGGTCACAAAAATGTGCTTGGTCATACTCCGTTACCTTCCCTGCTTCTTCTCTCCGTGGGGGGATTCCAGCTCGGCTGGTTCCAGCATCCGGCAACCACCTGGCAAACACGTGCCAAGAAAACACCACTGACCAAGCGTCCTTCACAGGAGACTCGCTGCAGCACACGCCGGTTGCTCAACATGGGCTTCCTCAGGATGACGGTTCCGTACGGGCCACAGCAAAATGGCTCATCTGAAACCATCTCCACTGCCTTGGCGGCCAAACACCTGCAGATCGTGTGAAACCAACCCGAGCCCTGACGCGCGCTCATGGCCTGCGATAACGTGACCCGCAACATGGCTGCGAATACGGCATCCTAGCAATTCTCGAAACGCCTGACAAACGCCTGATAATCCGCCTGTGTATCCACACCGATCGTCGGTTCGTCAATCACCCCAACACGGATCGTATGACCTGCAGCCAGGACACGTAATTGTTCGAGTTTCTCAATCTCTTCAAGGTCAGCGGGGGGAAGATTCGCCAGCTCCAAGAGAAAATCACGCCGGTAAGCGTAGAGCCCTATATGCTGGAAAAATCGCGGGGGTTCACTCTTGAGAAGCCGATCATCCCAATCGCGTGCATAGGGGATCGGGGCGCGGCTGAAATAAAGCGCATGCCCCTGTTGGTCAAACACGACTTTGACACAGGCTGGGTCCTCAAGATTCTGGCGTTGCCGGATGGGCGTCGCCAGTGTCGACATCGCAGCAGTCGGCTCCTCTTCTAATAATTGAATTGCCAGATCGATGGCTGTGTGTGAAATCTCCGGCTCATCACCCTGTACGTTGACCACGATATCGACATCATCCAGTTCAGCAGCAACTTCAGCGACGCGATCTGTCCCACTGGGGGCTGAGGGATCGGTCATCCGCACCTGACCGCCAAATGCACGTACTGCCTGCGCGATTTCTTCGTGATCCGCAGCCACGCAAATTCCTGCCGGCCGCGTCGCTCGGGCAGCCGCCTCGTAGGTGTGCTGTATCAGTGGCTTGCCGGTGTCCCCTAGCAGCAACTTGCGCGGCAATCGCGATGATGCCAGGCGTGCCGGAATCACAATTTGACTGCGCAAATGCAGGCGTAATTGAGGAGCGGACTCTTTCATCACCTGTTCTCCCACGGCAACACGCGACTCGACAACTGCAGACAGACCCCAGCGAGCAGCGCCGGAATCGTAGGATCTTTGACAGATTCTGTCTATTGCAGCACAAGCGGGCACCAACGATGTGATAGCCGTGCCACAGAAAGATGCTACAATTCGCGGGATTTGTCGCTTGCTGCAACCCGTTGCTTACGACTTATGGGTGCCCTGTGAATCAACCCCGTCTTCCTGGTTCGATCTACGTCGATGTCGCCAACACACCGTGGCAACCGACGCCTTTTGATGGAATTTCCATCAAGATCCTCTGGCAGGACGACCAGAGTCAGGCATACACCGCTCTGTTCAAGGCAGAACCAGGCGCTCATTTACCACTGCACCGCCATCGGGGCGTCGAACAGACGTTCATTCTGCAGGGCCGGTTGGTTGACGACGAGGGAGAGTGCACCGCAGGTAATTTCGTCTGGCGACGGCCCGGATCCGTCCACGAAGCCCACGCCCCGGAAGGGCTTCTGGGCATCGGCATCTTCCAGGAACCCAACGAGTTCCTGGAAATTCCGACGTCCGAAAATCCACAGGCCTGACACCAGTTGGCGAAAATACAGGCTCAAACGCCAGTCATCGGTCGCTGACGGTAAAAGTACTTCTTGACCAGGTCGTCTGCCGGTGGAGGCGTCATCAGCGTGACGACGTAACCAATAACAAACGACGCCAGCAGACCGACAACAACAGGATCCATGTCCCAGGGCTTGAACGCGGAAAAGCCTTTACCCTGCAAGAATCCAACACAATACAAGGACAGATGGGCCAGGAAGCCCGAAAGCATGGCGGCAATACAGCCCTGGTGGTTGGCGCGTGGCCAGTAGAGCGAGTAAACCACGGCGCCGAGGAAGCAAGACGCCAACCCGCTACCGGTATACACAATGATGTCCTGCAAAAACTCCGGTGGGTGTAACGCCCCCAACAAGGCTCCCAGACCAATGATCATTGTGAACGCATAGCTCAACTTCTTGATCGCCTGCTCGGTCGCATCACGGTCAATATTGCGCTGGTAGATATCCCGCACCAGCGCCGAGGAAATCATCAGCAGGAAACTGTCGACCGTCGACATCACGGCGGCAAACGGGGCTGCGATCAGCAACCCCGCCAGCCAGCCCATGCCGATATTGGAGGTCAGCTCCACTGCCATCTGAGGCATAATCCGATCTGGTTCCGACTCCATTCCCGGAATCAACACTCGGGCACAGCAGAAAATCACAACCAGCGGAAAATAAATCGCAGAATAGTAAAGCGCCACAGTGAAGATTGAACGGCGCAATGTCGGCGTGTCCTTGAAGGCCATCAAACGCACCATATTGCTAGGTTGCCCCGTTCCCGAAATCGCCCACATGAAAAAGAACGATATCGCCAGGCTCAGCGGCAAAAAACCATTCGCACTCTCTCGGTGCGGACCTGGCCCTGTGACGTACGCACCCTGCTGGTCCTCGCTAGCGCCGTACACATAGTCAACAACGTCCACCGCACTGAGCGCCACGACACCCGTACGATCCCTGTCCCCCTCTTGGTTTCCTGCGATGCGGTCACGGACGCGCTGGACATCACCGGCAGAGACAATTTCCCACACATCTGCTTTTTCTACAGTCGGCGTTTGCTCGGTCAGGACATGCCTTTTGACGATCTTGAACAGTCGCGTGGAGCCATTTTCGGAATCCATGAACACCCATGCGCCAGACGGTATCTCGACATCACTAGCGGGCGTCACACTTTCCAGTGTGGCGGTTCCTTTCCGCGGCGGAACCATCCTTGCCAGAGAACGCGTAACCAGTTCTAGATTCCCACCGCTCGACTCGGCTCCCTCTTCCACTTCGGCACGTGACGCGGCAGCGATGCCGGCCTGATTGATTGCCAGCGGCAACATAATGATCACGCCAACCACCATCACGATGCCCTGCATCACATCGGTCCAGACCACCGCGTGAAAACCACCGTAAGTTGTGTAGAGAATGACGGAAATCCCAAACACCAGTAAGCAAAGTACATATTCACTACCCAATGGCGATAGCGCCGTAAGCCCCTCGGGAAGCGCACTAGCAGCCTGGCCAAACAGGTCAATCGGGCCGAGTAAGGTGCGCAAAATCTCACTTCCTGCCTTGAATTGAGCCACCAGGTTAAAAGTCATGAAAAAGACAATCAGTGCGACAGCAATCAGTCCAAAAGGAGCACTACGAAATCGATCCCGCAGCACATCGGGAATCGTGATAGCGCCTGAAATACGCGCCACCTGATTGATTCGTTTTCCCAATAGTCCCATAACACAGATAGGTACCACCATGTAACTTCCGATCCACAAACCCAAGGACCACCCATGGGTGTAAATCTTGGAAGGGAAGCCCATGAAGCTCCCGCCGGATGAACTCGTCGCCGCGAGGGTGAGCGCAAACGCCCACACCCCTAAACCGCGACTCCCCAGGAAATACTCACTGAGAAAGTTACGGTTTTTGAGCAGTCGGTTGGAAAGACCGGCGATCAGAAACACACCAATGATATAGATCAAGAAAGTGATCAGTACTGCATTACTGGATTCTGCAATCAACAGCGCCTGAATTTTCATTACGGCGATTCCTCTCCGTTAGCAACGTGTTGCTGGTGGGACTCGTCTTCGTCACCTGCGGTTCCCAAGTCACCATCTTTCATAAAGCTGAAACAAAACCAGGTGGTAAACAGGTCTGCCACCAGCCAAGGGAGGCCGATTCCCCAAACGATCCAGGAAGGAACGCCAAAAAGAGTTGGAATATTGGCCGGGTCCTCAACGCCATACCCCGTGAAATAACAGTAGGGCACCGCCCACAGCATGGCGATAAACCAGACCAGAAAAATCACGATCGCTTCACGCCGAGCGTGGAGGAAAAAAGGATCCAGCTCAAAATCCGAGTCGGTTGTGTTTGACATAATTTTTTCCACTCAATCGCTGACTGATTGATCCATCACACTATTTCCCTGAGGAAACCCATCGATGTGCCCCGTGGCGCCACCACCTGGACCCACACAGTACCAGATACCGATGGCAATTGTAGAAGCGGGAAACCGGTCATTTCAAGCGGGACAAACCCCGCGCCGACGAGTTCTCACAGATTGGCCGCCTGTCGCGAGCGTCCGGTGCACACCATTTGCAGCACCTACGGACAGTCAACCAGCGCCCTCAGAAACAACCCGCCCAGCGCAGGTCGCGGCCGACTGGCTGACTGCAACAGATATCAGAAAGACCTGTACCAGAAGGCCTCCGTGCCAGACCACCGGACACTTCGTTCATCCCGCCTTACGCACACCAGACGCTTTCGGTGCAGGCTTTTCGGGTTCTACCAAACGCAACGTCGGTGCACTGGAACTGCGGCGGGCCTGCACAAAACCGCGTTCTCCACCAGCAAGGAACTCCGTTAACACGCGGACAGCACCTGTCGTAGCTTGCGTACCCAGGCGTGAGAGCACTTCTTTCCAGGCCAATTCGCTCCGGTAAATCACCCGATAAGCTACCTTCAGCTGGGAAATTTCCTCGTTGGAAAATCCCTGCCGGCGTAATCCGACAAGATTTAAACCCACGACCTCATTCGACTGACCGTCCACCATCATATAGGGGGGAACATCACGTTTGATCGCCGCCTGTCCACCGACCATGGCATGGCAGCCAATGCGGCAAAACTGATGGGCCGCGGAAGCACCCGCCAGGTATGCGTGGTGACCAACATGCGTATGCCCACCCAAGAGGACATTATTCGTCAGTATCGTATGATCTTCGACACAGGCGTCGTGGCCGATGTGTGCCGCCACCATGATCATGTTCTGATTGCCAACCTGGGTCGACTCGCCCTCGTGCAAACCCGCATGAATCGTCACCATTTCACGAATCTGATTGCGATCACCAACAATCAGATTTCCAGTGCGCTCGGCAGCCTGTAAATGCTGTGGGCGACCACCCAGGACCGCCCCGTCTTCAATGCGGTTATTGGCTCCCAACACGGTATTTCGCTTGAGAACCACGTGGCTCGCCAGGTGGCATCCTTCTCCTACCTGAACACCTTCTTCGATGACACAAAACGGCCCCACAGTCACGTCCTTGCCAAGTTCGGCAGCGACACTAACCACAGCGGTAGAGTGAATATTTGCAGTCAACTTCTTTCTCTCACTAGTCAAGAGACCGGGTGCGCTGAGCGCTGGCGTGCCCATTCTGCGAATCAGCCGATTCCAATCAAGGTGGATTCGCCGTTTTGCCGGGTAGAGGTGAAGAAAAATCTGTACAAAGCTGACATTCCACGCTGTTCGAACGGAATGTGGCTCCGACAAAATGCTACGATGTGTGGTTTAGCTGCGTATCTCTACTTAATCTGCACTCATCTTTGCGCAACGCCTGGCTTTGCGCAATGTCCGGCAAGGAAACGAACATGGCAAACGTCGAGGAACTCTACAATGAAGCGGAACAACTCAAGAGCGAAGGGAACTACGAAGCCTGTATCAGCAAACTCGATACGCTGATTGAGCAAGATAGCAACTACGTGCTAGCACACCTGGCGTTAGCAGTGGTGCATGGAAAACTGGGACAACACGAACAGGCCGTCCGACACGGACAGCGCGCCTGCGAATTGGATTCCCAAGATCCGTTCACTTTCACAGCCTTGAGCGTGACTTTTCAGCGCGCCTTTGCCGGAACACAAAATCAGGAGTTCATTCAGCTTGCAGAAGATGCCATGGCGCGGGCCCACAGTCTGCAAGGCCAACGTTAAGACCGCATTGCAACACGCTCGCTCCGACTCAAGCAGCAGAACTGCCGACAAACGGTGTTACTGTCTGATGCGCGCCAGGTGTTACAACGGCCCGACAAAACAGCCAAGGAGTTGCCAGCCAGCTGGTCCAGCGATCAGCCGATCACTCCGGAACGTCATTTCCGCTGGGCAACATTAGCTCGACGGGAACCAGGGCGTTCAGGCTGCCGGAACGAAACCCCTCCAGGTCGAGAGTGACAAACTTGAAGCCAATCTGCTTCAGTTCAGCACCCAGCTGACAATGGAAATCGGACCGTAACAATCGTGAAAAATCGTCGAGGGGAATCTCCAGTCGCGCCAAATCGCCGCTGTGGTATCTGACACGGACTGTCGGGAATCCGTGCTCGCGCAACAGGGCTTCTGCGCGATCAATCATTGCCAATCGGTCGGGAGTGACTTCCTCACCATAGGCGACGCGACTGGCAAGACACGGCATGGCAGGCTTGTCCCAAACCGGCAAATCCCAATGCAACGCCAGGTCTCGCACTTCCTGTTTGCAGATCCCACACTCCGCTAAGGGACTGCGCACCTGATGTTCACCAGCAGCCCGCATTCCTGGACGATAATCTCCCAAATCATCTGTGTTGGCGCCGTTGACGAGAATGCCTTGACGGACTCGCCCAAGCAACATCTCCATCCTGCCATATAGCTCATCCTTGCAGTGGTAACAACGGTCAGGTGCATTACGTGTGTAGGAATCGTTAGCAAATTCCTCCGTCTCAATTACCTCATGACGGATGCCGATCTGATCCGCTAGCTGTCGAGCTGCCTCCAATTCGCCTCGCGCCAAACTAGGGCTACAACCGGTCACTGCCACTGCCCGGGTCCCCAAAGCCAGATGTGCTGCCTGGGCCACCACAGCGCTATCAACACCGCCAGAAAACGCTACCGCAACTTCTTCCATCGACGCCAGCAAACTCAGCAGGCGTTCGCGCTTCCCGGTCAATTCATCTTGTTCCTCAGCGAGCGACACAACGGAACCCTGAAACTAGAGAATCTGACAGCAGCGACTTGGACAATGACTTGTGCCTGACGGCAACTCCTCCACCGCAATGCCGTGGCGATGAGTTTTGTGAGAGCCCGCAGTCATAAAGGGGGAACCTGGATTCCGGGTTGTGTGATCCGGTGGGAAGATCCCCCGGCTATACACGCAGCCAGAACCGTAATAAGTTCCCAGCGGACCTCTTATCGGCTCCCCAAAAAATCACACCGACATCACGAACATGGCAGAGAAGATGCCGCAGTATTGTGTAATTATGCATCGTAACACTGCCCGCTGAGGCAGACAATAACCGGATGCAACCGACCCGTCCCGGCACCGGCTGGCTCTCGCATTGGGTCATCTCGCGGTATGATGATCTTTCCGCAAACCCGACCCAGCGGAGGCCTGCAGACTCGTACCCGGTCGATTGACGGCTGATGTATGTCTGCTCAGGTTTGCCGGGCAAGCGATAACAAAGATGCGTGACTGCAACAGTAATTCCATGCCTCAACATGACCGTGTACAAGTGACAGCACCCAGTCGTCTCCATTTTGGACTGATGTCCTACGGTGGTCCCGGACGGCAGTTCGGCGGCGCTGGTGTGATGATTGACCAACCGTCTACCCAGCTGACAGTGCGTGCCGCACACACTTTCTCGGCTGCTGGACCCGGAGTCCAGCGTGCCATCCATTTCGCTAAAACCTGGTCGAACAACCACTCCATCGATTTGGATTGTCACCTCGAAATTGTCCAGTTGCCACCAAAACACGTCGGACTGGGCACCGGAACCCAACTGGGCTTGTCCGTTGCGGCTGCCTTGAACGCGTTGTACGGAATTGTGCCGGCCAGGCCGCGTGAGCTGGCCGCGAGTGTCGGCCGGGGCAAACGCTCAGCTGTCGGCACCCATGGGTTTTTCCTGGGTGGTCTGATCGTGGAACGCGGAAAACAAAGGGACGAGCCGCTCTCTCCGCTCGACTGCCAATTATCACTGCCTGAAGATTGGCGCGTTGTGCTGATACGACCAACCGACTTCTGCGGTCTTTCCGAAATTGCGGAACAGCAAGCCTTTTCCGAATTGCCAACAATTCCCCCAGCGGTAACGGAAACACTAACGGACGAATTGCGCCAAAATCTGTTACCCGCAGCAGCCCAGGGTGCCTTCACCGCGTTCTCCGAAAGCCTGTTCCGTTACGGACAACTGGCGGGTTCGTGTTTTGCCACGCAGCAAGGCGGTTCCTACAACGGCCCACGCTTGACTCAGCTGGTCCACCAGGTACTGGAAATGGGAGTCCAGGGTGTCGGACAGAGTTCCTGGGGCCCCACGTTGTTCGCACTGTTTCCAACGCTCGCTTCAGCCGAGACGTTTTGCACCAAACTGCGTCAGCTTCCCGACCACGATGGAATGGACGTATTGATCAGCCATATCAATCGCGGCGGCCACCGCCTCTCTACCAGTGACCGTTCCTCCGCCACCGACCAGTCCCGCGCCACTCCCTGAATCCAGCGTATATACGTTCAGAGGAACCACGTTCTTTCCCATACCGGGTTTGCAACATCTGGATCGCCGACTACAAATCCTGTTTGCCAATGGGCACAATTGCATGCGTTGTGATCATGCGCTACTGGCAATCAAGGCTGGCGTTACTTTGACCATCGTATTGCCCCACATAATCGAGATTTCGCTGTAACGCGAAACTGGAGAAAAAACACATGGCGACATTGGGGGTCAACGTAGATCACGTCGCAACGGTTCGGGAAGCACGGAAAACGTACGAACCTGACCCGGCATGGGCAGCCGCGTTGGCAGAACTAGGGGGCGCAGATGGAATTACAATTCACCTCCGCGAAGACCGGCGTCACATTCAGGACCGAGACCTCAAAGTGATGCGCGAGACTGTCGCAGTCAAACTCAATCTGGAACTGGCCTGTGCAGAAGATGTCTTGATGATTGCTACGGAAACACGCCCGGACCAGGCAACACTCGTGCCCGAACGCCGTGCTGAAGTCACTACAGAAGGCGGGCTGGACGTGGTCGGCCAATACGATACCATTGCCGCAGCAGTAGACCGGCTCCAGTCAGCTGGCATTCCCGTCGCATTGTTCCTGGATCCCAGCCCGCCGCAAATCGAAGCAGGTGCTAGGCTCGGTGTTCAGGCGATTGAATTACACACCGGTTCCTACGCCCTTGCCCAGGGCGACTCGCAAGCCGGGGAGCTGGAAACCCTGCGGACTGCCGGTGAATTGATCCGTCAATCGGGAATCAAGTTACACGCTGGCCATGGTCTTACCTACCAAAACGTCCAAGCGATAGCCGCGTTAGAAGGTATGGAAGAGCTTAACATTGGACACAGTATTATTTCCCGCGCTTTGCTGACAGGAATCGAGACAGCCGTGCGTGAAATGAAACGTTTGATCGACCAGTCCGGTAACTGAGAGCACGCAACCGGAGTGGACACGAACCCACTCCCGCCTCCCGCAGTCAGCGAGATTGCTTCCCAGCAGGCCGAATAGCATCTATTATGTTCGCTGCCCGTCGTGGGGCCTGCCACCCATTCCCAAGCTCTCTACGTGAGTCAACTTCCATGGCCCGAAAAGGTTCTTCGTTCGCCGGTCTTTCGGTGGCGTTAGTCACTCCTTTCCGAAACGGCGAAATTGACCTCAGTGCATTGCGTCAACAAGTTGAGTTTCAGATCGACGCCGGCACAAAGTGCCTCTGCCCTGTCGGCACGACTGGTGAATCACCAACATTGTCACACGCAGAACACGAACGTGTCATTTCCGAAGTCGTCCAAGTTTCTGCAGGACGCATCAAAGTCATGGCGGGCACCGGATCAAACAGCACATCAGAAGCGCAAAGGCTGACTCGCTGGGCAGCGGCAGAAGGCGCAGACGCAGCGTTAGTCGTAGCGCCCTATTACAACAAACCGACGCAAACGGGATTCTACGAGCACTACAAAGCACTGGCTGAAGAAAGCTCCATTCCCATTTGTATCTACAACATCCCGGGCCGCACCAGCAAGAATATCGAACCGGAAACCATTGCAAGGCTGGGCGAGTTCGAACAAATCACCATGGTCAAAGAAGCGACTGGCTCACTTGACCAGGCATCGGAAATACTCAACACGACTGAACTGACATTACTCAGTGGCGATGACAGCCTGACATTGCCTCTGCTCTCGATCGGTGGCGAAGGAGTCATCTCGGTTGTCGGCAACATTGTCCCCACGGATATGATCCAACTGGTGGATGCTTACCGTTCTGGCGATGCGACGGTCGCAACGAAGATGCACCACCGACTGTTCCCACTTTGTCGCGACCTGCTGGGTATTGCCACCAATCCGATCCCCATCAAAACAGCGATGCAGCTGTTACACCGTGACTCCGGCGAAATGCGTTTACCGATGACTCCGTTAGAAGACGCCGCACTAGCGGCATTACGGAAAACATTGGGAGACTACGGCCTACTTGCGGTCTGACACGCGCGACACGCGGGTGGGAAGGCCGGTTTGGGTTTAGCGCATCAACTCACAGATGTGCCAGGCCTGGAAAGAGGCCAGTGACTCCCACAGCCCAAAGCATCCACTGATGGACGCGCACCAACAGAATCTTTTTTCGCTTGACCCGCCCGATCGACACGTCGAGCCCGAGTCGGAAGCAGCCATCGCAACAGTGGTATTCGCAGACCCTCCCTTCGGTCCTTACGATTACCGCATTCCCGACAGCTTTCTCCAACACGTCCTTCAAGGGCAACGGTTACAAGTTCCACTGGGAGCGGGAAACCGAGTGGTTACCGGATACTGCACCAAGGTTGAAACGCGTCAGGGTCGTTTCTCGCGTTACAAAGAAATCAAGTCAATCATCGACGACACACCTCTGGTCACGCCGCGCATGCTGGAACTAACCAGCTGGATGGCCCGTCATTACATCTGCCATTGGGGCCAGGTTCTGGAAGCGGTGGTCCCCGCCAGTGTGCGTGGTCAGGCAGGCACACGGGAACAACTTTTCCTTTCCGTCTCAACGGCTGTGGCTGCACGTTTAACTCAGCTCAAACTGCCTCCCAAACAGGCTGCCGTCCTGCGCACCCTGGCTTCCTCGTCGACACCGCTGACTCCACAACAAGTCGCCAAGGCTGCAAACTGCACACAGGGCCCAATCAACGCGCTGCGCAAGAAGCAGTTACTCCATACGGAACGTCGACGGATCCAGCAAGCGGATCTTGTTGAGCACGCCGTCACAGCCGAAGCTGCCAAAACATTGAACCCCGACCAGCAACAAGCGCTCGACGTTATTACCAGTCAGATTCATGCGGGGACGAGCGCAACAACACTCGTACATGGGATCACCGGGAGTGGAAAAACCGAAGTTTACATCCGTGCCATCGAAGAGGTCATTCACCAGGGCCGGCAGGCCATTGTGCTGGTACCAGAGATCAGCCTCACCCCGCAAACCAGGCAGCGTTTTCGGTCACGTTTCGAACGTGTGGCAGTGCTGCATAGTCACCTCAGCGCCAGCGAGCGCCACTGGCAATGGCAACGGATTGTCGCCGGCGATATCGATGTCGTAGTCGGTGCGCGCAGCGCCATATTCGCACCGACACCCAAACTGGGCCTGATTATTCTGGATGAAGAACACGACGCATCTTTCAAACAAGACAACGTGCCCCGTTACCAGGCGCGCGATGTCGCTTTGAAGCGCGCCCGCATTGAGCAAATTCCACTCGTCCTCGGCTCGGCAACCCCGTCACTGGAGAGCTGGCAACAAGCACAGCAGGGACGATTTGAACTGGTACGCCTGCCGCAACGTGTGCTTAACCGTCCATTGCCGGATGTGGCGACCATCGATCTGCGCAATGAACAGCAGACACGTGGTAGTAGTGGTGCGATCGGTCGTCAAATGCACCAGGAAATCCAACGTGCTCTGCGCGATGCAGGACAGGTAATCTTGCTGTTGAATCGACGCGGGTTTTCAACTTCGATTCAATGCCCTCAATGCGGTCATGTAGTCAAATGCGATGATTGTGATATTGCGCTAACACATCACCGAGAAAAAGACCATGTGCGTTGCCATTACTGTGACTACCAGGCCACCGCACCCGCCCGCTGCCCCGAATGTCAATTTGACGCCATACGCTATGCAGGATTGGGTACACAAAAACTAGAAGCGGAAGTCCGGCGACGTTTTCCAGAAGTCTCGGTGCTACGAATGGACAGCGACAGCATGCAGCGGCCCGGCAGCCACGAACAGGCCCTGGCCCGATTTCGTGCCGGTGACGTGCAGATTCTCGTCGGGACCCAGATGATTGCCAAAGGACTTGACTTCCCCAATGTCACCCTGGTCGGAGTGATCAATGCCGACACTGCCTTGCATTTCCCCGATTTTCGGGCTGCTGAACGAACCTTCCAACTGGTAACTCAAGTCGCTGGACGCACCGGTCGCGGAGACAAGGGCGGCCGTGTGCTGGTGCAGACTTTTAGCCCAGAGCACCCGGCAATACAAGCTGCCACGCGACACGACTACCGCGCTTTTGCAGATACCGAATTGCCGATCCGTCAACAATTCGCATATCCACCGTTCGGACGGATGATTCGTCTGGTCATGCAAGGTCCACAGGAAAAAACAACCGAAATTTTTTCCGAGCAACTCAGTGATCAACTGACTGCCGCGATCGCGGATTCTACAGAGACCGTCAGACTCTTGGGGCCCGCCCCCGCTCCTATTTCGAAATTGCGTGGTCGATTTCGGTTTCACCTGTTATTGCAAGCAGCGACTGGCAAGACACTGCGCTCCCTGGTCGCCGCAACTTTGCAGGACATCAAGTGTCCCGGCGATCTGCAACTAATGATCGATGTCGACCCTCTCAGCCTGCTGTAATGCAACAGGCTGACGGACCTGGCAACTCTCGCGAAACCAATCGCGGTGTACTATAACGACCTCTGCTGGTTTGCGACTTTTCACGGTGTGGGGGTGTGATGGACACAAATAAGCGCGAACTCCTCGGGCGTTATCAGATCGTCTCGGAACTCGGTTCAGGCGGTATGGGAACGGTTTATCTGGCCAAGGACGCAACGCTTCAGCGGGACGTTGCCATCAAGGTCCTCAATAATGCCGCAGTTGTTGACACGGTGAGTGTCGAAAGATTCAAAAGAGAAGTCAAAGCGATCGCCAGCTTGTCGCATCCCAATGTCATCGGACTGTATGACTTTACCGATGAAGACGGCACGTACTTTGCTGTGATGGAATATGCCCAGGGAACGACGCTCGATGAACGGATGACTGCGCAACCACTCTCGCGTGACGAAGCGATGCAATTCGCAACCGGAATGGCGAGCGGGCTGGCGGCTGCCCACCAGGCGGGGGTAATCCACCGTGATATCAAACCCAGCAACGTGATGATCACAAAGTCCAATCAGGTCAAGTTACTCGATTTTGGGCTCGCCACCGAGCGACAAACGCTCGATCTGGGTGATGAGACAATGAGTTCACCCGAACTGCAAACGCAGATCGGAACGATCATGGGCACGGTTGGCTACATGTCCCCGGAGCAAGTCAGGGGCAATGCCTCTGACAAGCGAAGTGACATTTTCTCGTTCGGTGCCGTGCTTTTTGAAATGCTGACCGGACAGCGTGCATTCAAACGCGACAGCACCATTGAGACAATGAGTGCAATTCTCAATGAGCCGGTACCACCGATCGACACCAAGGCGTTTGCCTCGGGTGACCCGCTCTTTACCATCGCCAGGAAATGTCTGGAAAAATCGGCGAATGACCGCTATCAGACCGTCACGGAACTGATCGACGCACTCAATGCTATCGAGTCCACCCCAGAAGTTACCCGCAAACAAACGGCTGGCATCAGCAATCGCATCCTGGTAATGGGCGCGATCGCGGTGGTTGCGATTATCGCCACGTTCTTGTTCTTGCAAACGAGTGACACGTCACTACCTCCCGCCAGGACAACGGCACAAACGGATGAAGGCGAATCGGCGTCAGGTACCACTGCGGTCGATGCAACCAGTCATGCCCGGCAGGTCGACTTGCCCCAAATGCTGGCACTGGTCAACGAGGGTGAGTTCATCCAAGCGTATGCGATCGGGGAAAAACTCAAAGAACATTTAGCGGACGACGCCCTCTTCAAAGTGGCCTGGGAAAAAGTCGCGAGACCCTTCACGATCACCAGTCAACCTGCTGGGGCCACCGTGCGCTATGGAGACTACGGGACAGATCCGTCTACGTTCACCGAACTGGGACAGACACCCATCACGGAAATCCGGCTGTCGACATCACCGAAGCAGTTCATTTTCACATTAGACGGACACCACAACGCAATTGCCACGACCGACAATCACTTCTTCGATTCCATCACGATGGTTTCCCGCGAGCTTCCAAAAGTCGGGGAAATTCCCGAGGGCATGATCCGCATCACGGAGGGAAAAGGATTTATGCTCACAGGGATGGCATTCGACAAGTCCGTCGCCGATGGATTTGCTCCAACCGTTGATACGTTTCTGATCGATCAATATGAAGTCACAAATCAGCAATACATGAATTTTGTGAATGCCGGGGGGTATACGAAACCGGAATACTGGGTCGATTCGTTCATCAGGCAAGGGGAGGAAATTGACTTCACAGCAGCAATGAAATTCATGGTCGATACCACGGGCCGTCCCGGCCCTGCAACGTGGGCAGTCGGCCGATTCGAAGCTGGACGAGAAAATTACCCGGTTCAAGGGGTCAGCTGGTACGAAGCCCAGGCCTACGCTAACTTTCTGGGAAAATCTCTACCCACTCTCTATCACTGGTCCAGAGCGAACGAGAGTTTTATCGGTACGGACGGGCTCGGACGGATGGTATTGCGCAGCAACATCAATAAAGGCACCTACAGTGAAGTTGGCAGCTACACTGGAGTTTCACCTTTTGGCGTGTCCGATCTGTGTGGCAACGTTTCCGAGTGGGTCGTCAATGCTGTCGAAAATCAGCGGCTTTCCCTGGGCGGCTCAACGGAAGACCAAGAGTACTTCTTCAATCAGGCCAATCCTGCCGACCCCTTCGACCGTTCTCAAAAACGAGGGTTCCGCTGCATCAAATATCTCTCGGAAAAATCTGCAGAGTTACTGGCAGATGTTCAACTTCACTACCGTGATTACACGGATGCAAAACAGGTTTCCGACGAGGTCTTTGCTGTCTACAAGAATCAGTTCGACTACGACAACTCGGCTCTCGACCCGGTCGTAAGTTATTCGAAACCAGATGCATCGCCGGACTTCGTGAAAGAACGTGTTGAATTCAATGCCGCCTATGGCGGCGAACGCATGATCGCCTATCTGTATCTCCCCAAGAACTCAAAGCCACCCTATCAGACACTGATTTTCTTCCACGGAGCCGGTGCGATTAACCCGGTCACCAGTGAAGACAACCTCCGGGCAATGGATAGCTTCAAATTTATTCCTCAGAGTGGCCGAGCATTTGTCGTGCCTGTCCTCAAAGGCCAATGGGACAGGAATGACGGCCTGGAAAGCTGGGCCTCAAACGACTCGCAACAATACGCCGAGTTCCTCATCAAGTGGACCAAAGATTTCCGCCGAACGATCGACTATCTTGAAACACGCGATGATATCGATGCGACAAAAATCGGCTATCTGGGAGCCAGCTGGGGAGCTTTTAATTTCCCGATTACCGGAGCGGTCGAGCCTCGACTCAAAATATCGATATGTTTTGTTGGCGGCCTTTCGATGACACCAGCGCGACCTGAAGTAGACCAGATCAGCTATATCCACCGCGTCAAACAACCGACGCTGTGGCTGGTGGGCGAGTATGATCAGATCTTTCCGCTGAAACAATCTTCGCGTCCCGCCTTTGAGTATCTGGGTACTGATCCAAAGGACAAGAAACTCGTCGTATTTCCGTCCGGGCATTCATTGCCAGTCAATGATCGAATTCGCGAATCGCTTGATTTTCTCGACAAGTACTTCGGTTCTACCAGGTAATAGCAAGCCAGGAAGATGGCCAAATGCTCTTCAATTCACTTGCTTTCCTGATCTTTTTCGCAGTTGTCATCGCACTGCATTACCTGCCGCTGGCATGGCGAATCAAGAAGGTCAACCTGCTGCTCGGCAGCTACATCTTCTATGCCGCCTGGAATCCACCTTTTGTCATCCTGCTGTGGATTTCAACCCTCGTCGACTGGTTTGCTGCCGGAGCAATGAGCCGTGAAGAACGACCGGGGCACCGCAAAGTCCTGCTGGGACTGAGCCTGCTGGCAAATCTCGGCATGCTCGGCTATTACAAATACGGTACGCTGCTCGCCGAGACCTTTGCCAATCTGATAACGCAGCTGGGGATTGATTACACCGCACCTGAAATCACAATCCTGCTGCCAGTCGGTATCTCTTTCTATACGTTTCAGACTTTGTCTTACACAATTGACGTCTACCTTCGACGCAGCAAACCAGAAACCTCTTTTCTCGACTTTGCCCTGTTCGTGACCTTCTTTCCTCAATTGGTGGCAGGCCCGATCGTCCGGCCTTACCAGTTGATCCCGCAGTTCAAACAACCACGCACTGCCGATAGCCAGCAATTCACCTGGGGGTTATTCCTCTTTACCTGGGGGCTGTTCCTGAAATCCGTGCTGGCGGACGGAGTCCTCTCCACCGTTGCCGCCGACACCTTCAATGCAATGCAACCGGTTGCCATACTTGATGCTTGGCTGGGAGTTCTGGCCTTTTCTGGTCAGATTTTTTTCGATTTCTCCGGCTATTCACTGTGTGCCATCGGCATTGCCCTCTGTCTTGGATTTTCAATTCCCAACAACTTCAAATCACCCTATGCGGCCATTGGCTTTTCAAATTTCTGGCAGCGGTGGCACATCTCTCTCTCCGGATGGCTGCGGGACTATCTGTACATTCCACTCGGCGGAAATCGAAAAGGTCCCCGCCGCACCTACATCAACCTGATGCTGACGATGTTACTGGGGGGCATTTGGCATGGTGCCAGTTGGCGGTTTCTGATCTGGGGAGGCGTCCATGGGTTGTATCTGGTCACGGAACGTTTGTTAAAAAACACCTTCGATACAAAAAGGCTGCTCGCACACCCACTGGCCGCCATTGCTAGCGCGCTGGCAACCTTCGTTTGCGTCTCACTGACCTGGGTTTTTTTTGCCGCCGACAGCTGGGAAAAATGCCTGCGCATGTTCCAGTCCCTGCTGGGACTGCACCAAGATCCCCTGCTTGTCGTCTCCACGTTCCACATTGTGATGACCATCGTAATTGTCAGTGGTATGCTCGTCTGCCACTGGCTAATGCGCGATCGTGAAATTGAGGAGATCACGAATCGCACGCCCTCTTGGCTTGTGACTATCTTCTGGGCAACTATCCTCTTTGTGACGATTATGGTCGGAGGCAGCTCAAGTGCATTCATCTACTTCCAATTCTGATCCGACTGCTGGTCGGTGACCCTGACAGTACCCTTTCGATTCATTGCCTGTGCCTACTTTCCTGACACCCTTGCCAAGCCCATGACTCAACCGCAATCCGGTCTCAATTACGCCTTGCATGAACGCAACATCCCAGCCGGGATGGGGATGCGAAAGTTGCTAACCGTTGCCAGCATCATCTTGGTACTGTTGACCGCTGTTGAAATGACCGCCCGCCAACGTGGCGATCAGGTGAACTTTCCTTTCACCTCGGATATGTGGGTTGGTCAGTGGTACCGCCTCGATTCTCTCCCCGATAACCAGACCGTGTTCATTGGAGCCTCGCGAGTCCAATTCGGGTTGATTGTCAACGAATGGGAAAGGCAGACGGGCGTCCGGCCACTCCTGCTCGCCTGGCCTGGGTCACCACCCGGTCTCATACTTCAGGAATTGGCCAAACGCCAGTCGTTCAAAGGTACTGTCATCTGTGGCATTGCGCCACCCTTTTCTTTTGTCTCACCACGGTTTCCCGTCCACGACTGGACGCAACGCAATCTAGCGGAAGCGGCAGTTCTGAAAACCTCACTGGCATTCCATCTTTCCTACCAGGCCCAGTACTTCCTCAAACCACGGTTCCGGTGCCTGAATGATGCCGCGTTTTCTCCGATTGCAATGCTCTATGAACGTTGGCCAATTCCCAACCGCGAGGGACTCCTGACACCCCTCATTTTTCCCTTTGGCGCAACGCGTGATGGCGACATGCAGATGCGTTTTACGGATGAGATGGAAACCAATAATAAAAAGCAGGAGTTTATTGCACGCATCCAAAAAGCAAGCCATCTTCGCTTAGCTCATTACGGTCCGGCTAACACGGACTCTCTGATCCGCCAATACACGGAAGATGTCAGCACGATTGAAAAACGCGGCGGCAAAGTGATCTTTCTACGACCTCCCAGCGACGGCCACTTTCGTGCTTTCGAGAAGGAACACTATCCACGCGAGCAGTATTTTGACCGGCTCGTTAAAGCGAGTGGCTGCTACGGGATTCACTTCGAAGATCATGCTGAATTGCGCGACTTCCGCTGCGTAGAGACATCACATCTCTCCAAGCGGGACGGGATTGAATTTACCAAACGCGTCGTCGAGATTCTGCAGCGAGATCAGATCATCGATTAGACTCGCCCCCTGAGCGCTGCCCAGCGCGCCTGCGGCCCTCGTCAGTTACCGGAAACGAACGCCAACTGCACGGCAGCCAAGTCTAGCCTAGGGAGTGACACGT
>MDTE01094428.1_pt1 | contig 30855 bp, 27 predicted proteins | sample 811231 | NCBI WGS metagenome assembly MDTE01 (sample SAMN05326651, study PRJNA326480) | marine metagenome | isolation source: seawater | place: Indian Ocean: Red Sea | collected 2010 | reverse complement strand
ATTTAGAAGCTTAATTTTTTTTGATTTTGACTTAGAAAATAATCTCCTTTTCAAATCATTTGGTATAAATATATCAACTCCAATAATTTTTTTTGTTTTTGAAAAATTTGACAAAGAATCATAAAGTAGCAACGTTCCAGCCCAGGCTACACCTATTTCTAATATAATTTCTGGTTTCGTTTTATGGATGATTTCTTGTAATGTTAAAACATCATCTGGTGTTTGCAACATTGGTTCTCCTAGCCAGTCATAAAGGTAGCAAAAGTTATGTTTATCTGCACTTATATAGAGTCTTTTTGCTAATTTTTTTACCTTTTCATCTCTGTTTAGTTTACCTGCCCAAATTTTTCTTTTAATTTTAAAGCTATTGAAAGTAATTATTTTTTGTTTAGTCATGTTAGGGTTATGTATTAATACTTTAAACTTATTATTAATTGTATTTTATGTAAATAGTATATAAAAATTGACTAAAACTATAAAATTATTTCATAAATTCTTAAAATGAGCAATATTCCTGTTTTGCTTCTAATTTTTAATAGACCGCACTATTTAAAAAAAAATATTATTAATTTAAGAAAAATTAAGCCAAAAAAAATTTTTGTATTTTGTGATGGTCCAAGGACACAGGAAGATATAGAACTTTGTAAAGATTCGATCAATCAGCTAAATAAAATTAACTGGGAATGCAAAGTAGAAAAAAAATTTTTAAAAAAAAACCTTGGTTGTAAAGAAGCAGTCTCAAAAGCTATAAGTTGGTTTTTTAAAAAAAACTCGGAGGGAATAATTTTAGAAGATGACTGTATGCCAAATAAATCATTTTTTAAATTTTGTGAATTGTTGCTACCTTTATATAAGAAAAATCCTCAAATTGGATGCATAACTGGAGATAATTTTTTATCAAAAGAATTTAAATTTAAGGATCAATATTACTTATCTAAATATGCTAATTGCTGGGGATGGGCTACATGGAAATCTAAATGGAAAGTTTACAGAAAAGATATAAGGTTTTGGCCAAAATTAAAAAAATCAAATAATTGGAAAACAAATTTTTTATCATCCGAAGAAAGAAAATATTGGAGTATTATTTTTGATGCTTGTTATGAAAAAAAAATTGATAGTTGGGCTTACCCATGGACGCTTAGCCTATGGAAAAAGAGAATGTTAACCATAACGCCAAAAAAAAATTTAGTTGAAAATATCGGATTATTATCCTCTAGAAAAAAGATTATATTTAAAAAAAAAACTTATAAATCAAATAATATAAGTCTTAATAATTTTAGAATTAATAATGAGTTAAAAATTAATCAAATTGCAGATAATTATGTGTTTAAAAAACATTTCAAAGGAAATAAAAAACTAATCTTTTGGAAATTTCTAAAATTATTTAAAAGAAATGTTATTTAAACTTAAGTTATTTATATGAAGTATTTTTTTAAATATATTTATTTCTTTTTATTATCTTTTATAAAGAATAAAAGATTTATTATTCTCAATCCTAACCTTTCTTTTTTAGGTATAAGAAAAGTTTATCTATATGATAAAGAAAATAAAAGTATTCTTAACTTCGAAATAAGAAATAAATATGATCTGATAACAATTGAGGAGATTTTTTTTTTCGAAAGTTATAAAATAAGTAATATAAATAAATATAGTAAAATAAAAAGTGATATAAATTCTGAGAAATTATTAATAGTTGATTGTGGATCAAATATAGGATGTAGTTCAATATATTTTTTAAATACATATAAAAACTCATTTTTGATATCTATTGAACCAGATAAAGAAAATTTCAAACTATTAACCAAAAATGTGAAAAAAAATAACACTATTTTAATCAACAATGCTGTTTCATCAGAAGAGATTAATTATGAAATCTTAAATACAATCGATAATAGAGCTAAAAGTATAATTAAATCTGATAATGGGAAGTCTTCCTTGAAATCTTTAACAATTAATAAAATTTTGAATGATTATAACAAATTAAATTTTTATCCATTTATAATTAAAATTGATATCGAGGGACATGAAAAAGAATTATTCGAAAAAAATACAGAGTGGTTTGATAAATTTAAGATAATAATTATTGAAATTCATGATTGGATGTTGCCAGGCAAAGCCGTATCAAAAAATTATTTCACAACGCTAGTAAGTTGTATGAAAAAAAATGATAGAGATATAATTATTAGTGGTGAAAATATAATTTCGATAAAACTTTAATGAATTATAACTTTATAATAAAACAAATTTTTGCAACATTAAATAAAAAACATAAAGTTTTTATATTACTAATTTTTTTTTCTATTTTGTTATCTGCATTTTTAGAAATATTGACAATTTCCTCGTTGGTGCCTTTTTTAAATATAATGTTAAATCCTGATTTTGTTTATGAGAACTTTAAATATAAATATCTAATTTTTTCAGAAGAATTATTTATCAAAAATCCACTTGGATATATATCTTTAGTATTTATTATAATTATTATTGCCTCAACTATCATAAAGTTATTAGTGCTAAAATTAATATTAAGAGTAACAGCTTTAATAGGTTCTCAACTATCTTCCTCAGTTTTTAAAAATATTATATCAAAATCCTATATTGAGTTTACAAAGTTTAATACAAGTGAACTAATATCTGTTTTAGAAGCAAAAGTTGATCCTCTGGTCAATTCTATTTTCAAAATTTTGCAAACTATTTCAGCAATAGTAATAACAATCGCCATAATTTTTACATTATTGAGTATAAATTTTTGGTCAACAATATTTTTTGCAATTTCATTTTCAGTTTCCTATCTAATTTTATTTTCAATTTATAGAAATCAACTTAATTCTATTGGTTTTACAATTGCATCAAATTTGAAATCAAGAGTAAAAATTACTCAAGAGGCAATGTCAATATTTCGTCAAGTAAAATTAGATAACCTTTCTGATGAGTTTTATAATAATTTTATAGATAAAGATTTTTCAATAAGAAAAGGGACAGAGATATCTGCTTTCATAGGACTTTTCCCTAGAATTGTTATAGAGTGTATTGCTATAACTTTGATAGCAATTGGTAGTTATTATTTAATTTCAAATAAAATTTATGATGAGGAATATACATTTACACTTATTACCGCAATAGTTTTTGGCGCATCAAGATTATTGCCACAAGTCCAAACTATTTACTATAATTTAAGCCAAATTGTTTCTCAAAAAAAAATTTACTTAGACGTTATAAAATTCTTAAATAAAAATATAATTATTAATAATGAAAATGATATAAAAAAAATAGTCAATTTTAATAATGAAATTAAATTAACAAATGTGTCATTTGGATATGATGAAAATAACAAAATTTTTGATGAAATAAATTTAATTATTAAAAAAAATACAACAGTTGGAATATTTGGCAAAACTGGATCAGGTAAAACGACATTAATAGATCTAATAGCCGGATTGCTTTCACCAAACGATGGAACTATAAAAGTTGATGAATGCAATATTAAATATTCTATTAAAGGTTGGCAAAAAAAAATATCTTACATAGATCAAAATGTAACTCTTTTGGATGGGAGCATTATAGAGAATATTGTTTTAAAAAATAGTGATAGAAATAAAGAATTAGACAAACTCTTTTTAAATGAAGTTTTAGAAAATTCACAATCTAAAGAATTTATAGATAAATTGCCCAATAAATCTCATACAAAAATAGGAGAGAGGGGGATTAGATTATCTGGAGGACAAATTCAGAGAATTGGAATAGCTAGAGCTTTATTTAAAAATTCTGAATTATTAATTTTAGATGAACCAACAAGCTCATTAGATGTTGATACTGAAAACTTAGTTATCGAAGCTATTGAGAAACTAAAAGAAAAAAAAACTATAATTCTGATTTCTCATAGATTAAATGCACTTAAAAGTTGTGATAAAATATTTGAGGTAAAAAATAAAAAAGTTAAAGAGGTTTAAATTTGAAAACCTATATTAAAAAGAAAACAAATATTTTAATTGTTGGTTCTAATGAAAAATTTACTCTAGATTCAATATATTATCGAACTTTTAAGCGATTAGGTTACAATGTAGATTTTTTTAATATAGAGAAGTCGATTAATCATAGAATTGTAGCCTACATTAAAAATTATTTTACAAAAATTAATTACAAATTATTAAGGGAAAAAATAATATTTTTCTTTAAAAATAAAAAAAAAAAATATGAAACAATAATTTTTTTTAAATCAATTTATTTAGACAAAAATACCCTTTTAGCTATCAAACACTATAATGGAAAAGCTTGTTATGTAAATATCTTCCCGGACGATCCTTTTGATATAAAAAATTCAACTATATCTAATAAATCATTTCTAAATTCTATTGATGAGTTTGATTTATTTTGTATTTGGTCAAAAAAAATTTTAAAAAATTTGAAAAAAAAATTTAAAACAAGATTTATTTATTTACCATTTGCATATGATAGTTTAGATACTAGATATCCAGTAAGAAAAAACATCAAAAGAATAGACCAAGTATTTTTTTTTGGGACTTACGATAAAAAAAGATTTGAAACTTTAAATTCCATAAATTGCAAAAAAAAAATATATGGAGGAAATTGGTCAGGATTAAAAAGAAATACAATGAGTAATTCTTTTATTGGGCAACATATTTATGGTAAAAATATACATAAATTAGCCAATGAATCTGCAATTTCGTTAAATATTTTAAGAAAACAAAACATGACATCTCACAATATGAAAACATTTGAAATACCTTCTTACAATGGACTAATGTTAACCACTAGATCAGATGAACAAAATTCTTTTTTCAAAGAAAATGTTTCTTGCTTTATGTACTCATCAAACAAAGAATTAAAAAAAAAAATTAAATTTATTTTTTCAAATCCAAAAAAAGCTGAAAAAGTTAGAAAAAATGGAAATAAAGTTATAAAAAAGCATAATTATTCAATTAGAGTTAAATTTATAATGAGTCAAATTAATGAAATAAATAAATGACATATATTTTAAAAAAAAAATTTTTTTGGTTAGTTTTTATTATTTTTAACTTATTACTTTTTCAATCTATATATTTTTCACCTTATTTTTATTTTTTAAGTTTACTTTTATTAGTGTTTAATATTTTGCCTTTGCTAAGTTTTTATTATCATTATAAAACTATAAATTATATACCTCTTTATTATTTTACACACATATATTTTTTTTGCTGTTATACATTAGCAATTTTTTTTCCAGAATTTGTGAATTCTATTTTTGATAATAAAACTTTTAGAATTACATTCTCAAGTACTCAAGCATTCTCAAGTAAAATTATGCAAAATAAATTATTTATAGATGCTCTTGAAATATATTTATTAGCTTTAGTTTTTTTTAATTTAGGGAATTTTGTAGTATCAAAAATGTTAACAAAAAAAATAAAACAGAAAAGTTTTTTTGATTTTAATGATAAATATAATGAATTATTATTTCTTGGCATTTTAAGTTATTTTGGCTCTTCGATCTTTTTGTTTTTTGATAACTTTGAGTTTTTAAAAAAGGTATATCAAATAAAGTATCCTTTGATATATTTGTCAATATTATCTATTCAGATTTATCTTATTTTTAAAAAAAGTTTAAATATATTTTATAAAATAATTCTTTATTTTTTTATTTTTATTATCTTATACATTGAAATCTTGGATGGCTCAGTGTCTAAAACTTTTCTTTATCTGATTGCAATTTATTTAGTCAATTTTATTATTACAAAAAAAATAAATTTTAAAATAATTATCTCTATTGTAGTTATCTCCTTTTTTATCCATACCTTTAAATATGAGTATAGAAATGTTACTTGGGGATCTGAAAATTTAAACAATACTTTAGATAATTATGAATATGCAAAAGAGCAAAGCCTTAAAGAGCAAGATTTATTAGATAAATCAAAAAATTTTATAAAAACTTATTATCAGGGTTTATTAAAGTTTGATTTAGAAAATGTTTTCACTAGCAATTCAAATTTTTTAAAAAGAAATTTTTCTCGACTAACCCATAGTTTTCAATCTTTGTTGATTGTAACTACTCTTTCTCCTGAGAGAATACCTTATTGGGAAGGATATTCTTATAAAATACTTATTACAAAATTCGTGCCAAGGATATTTTGGGAAAACAAACCTTCTGACACCTTTGGCAATGAATTTGGTGTCAGATATAAAGTATTGTCCAATTATAACAGCACAACTTCCTGGAATATGCCAGTATTAAATGAATTTTATGTTAATTTTGGAATAATTGGAATTGTTCTTGGGATGTTTTTTTTAGGCGCACTTTACAATTTAGTTAGCTTAAATTTAAATTATAGTCACAATAATTATTTATTCTTAATATCTTTTATTACGTTATACCCTCTATTCTATTTAGAAAGTCACTTATCATTAACATTTGGTGCTGTTGTGCAAACTTTTCTCTTCTTGTATCTGATAATCTTTTTATTTAAAAAATCTTTATTAATTATAAAAAAATCTTCTTAATTTTCGTCCTTTTAAAAATAACTGCCATTTAATCTCGTCTTTGATAATAGTATTTATATTTGAGTATTTTGGAGACCATTTTAACTTATTTCTTGCTTTTGATATACTGCATACAAGTTTCTCTACATCTCCTTTTCTCTTAATATCCAGTTTAATGATAGGATTTTTTCGAATAATTTTTGATCCATATTTAATTATCTTTAAAACTGAGTTTCCATAGCCAGAGCCAAGATTAAATATTCCAGATTTCTTTTTATTCAAATATTTAATTGATTTTTCAATTCCATTAACAATATCTTTAATATGAATATAATCTCTTACACATGTCCCATCAAATGTTTTAAATTTATTTCCATAAATAGTAATTTTTTTATTGAAGATTAATGAGTTTATAACCTTAGGTATTAGATGTGTTTCAGGATTGTGGAATTCTCCAATTTCACTATTTAATGAGGAACAAACATTAAAAAATCTTAAAATACAATATTTTGTATGGGACCCATTGAAATTTGATATGATAAATTCCTCATTTATTCTTTTAGTTTTTCCATAAATATTATTTGGAAAAACTTTATCTTTTTCAGTTAAATTTCTATTTTTCTGTTTATATACAGATGCAGTGCTTGCAAAAATAAATTTTTCTACTTTAAAATCATTCGAAATTTTTACTATATTGTTAGTTCCAATAATATTATTTTTAAGATAAGATTTTTTTTTTTTATCGATAAAGTCAATTGTTGATTGAGCTGCTAAGTGAACAATTATATTTGGCTTTACAATTTGTATTTTTTTTTTAAGTTTAATATAGTTACATAGATCACATTTTATATGTACAATACTTTTTTCTTTTAAAAATGGATTTTTATTTTTTTTATCTAAAGTGAAGATCTTGTACTTTTTTTTTAAATACCTTGCGAAACAAGATCCAATAAATCCACTTCCTCCTGTAATTAAAATTTTCTTTTTATTTTTCAATACAATAAGTATATAGATATAAGTTGATAATTATATTAAAAAATTAATCAATTTAATGAAAGTTTCAATTATAGTTGGTGGAAGATTTCACGCTTTTAATTTGGCAGAACAGTTACATAAAAAAAATTACTTAAAAAAATTAGTAACTTCTTATCCAAAAACATATGTTAAAAATAATTTTAATATTGATACTGAAATAATTATAAGTCTGCCATTAAAAGAGATATTATTCAGATCACTTAAAAAAGTAAAATTTATCGAAGAGCATTTGGATATAGATTTAATTACTGCAAAACTTTTTGCAAAAAAAGCCTCAAAATTAACAGATTTTAACGATACAAACATCCTAGTTGGCTGGTCAAGTTTTTCTTTATATTCATTCGAGCAGTCAAAAAAATATAATTGTATAAACATTTTAGAAAGAGGCTCTACACATATAGAATTTCAAAGAGACATACTAAGAGAAGAATATGACTTATTGGGTATAAGACCAAATTTACCTTCTCGCAAACTCATTGAAATTGAGAAAAAAGAATACGAATTATCAGATTATATTTGTGTTCCTAGTGAATTTGCAAAAAAAACTTTTCTAGATAAAGGATATGATGAAAATAAAGTTGTAAAAACTATATATGGGGTTGATCTTAGTAAATTTAATATTCATGGTAAGATTAAAACAAAAAATAAATTTAACATTATATGCGTTGGTTCTTTATCAGTTAGAAAAGGGATAATTTATTTAATAAACGCATTTAATGATTTAAAACTTAAAAATTCAAATTTAATATTTGTTGGAAATGTAGAAAAAAAACTAGATAAAATTTTGTCTCAAAAATTAAATGATAGAATTAAAATCTTTAAATCTGTTAATCAAAATTCGTTAAAAAATTTTTATATAAATTCAAGTGTTTATGTAACTTGTTCAGTTGAAGAAGGCCTATCCATGGTTCAATTACAAGCAATGGCATGTGGTTTACCTGTAATATGTACTGAGAATTCTGGTGGAAGAGAAATAATTGATGACGGAGAAAATGGATTTATTCTTCCAATTAGAGATGTGGAAAAATTAAAAGAAAAATTAAAATATTTATATGATAATCGAGATATAATGTTTTCCATGGGGGAAAAAGCAGAGAAAAAAGCAAAAACCTTTTTAGATTGGAATAATTACGGAAGCAAAATGATTAATTTTTATTCATCTCTTTTAAAATAAATAAAATGAAAAAAATAAAAATATTAGTGATTGGAAAAAAAAGTTTATTAGCCTCATGTATAAAAAATAATTCGAAAATTGAAAATATAAAGTTTATACAATATAAAAATTTAAAAAATATAAATCTCAATACATATTCTCATATAATCAATTTCAGTATAGACCAAAAAAATTTTACAAAGGAATACTCTCATGTAAGAAAAATAGACAAAAATATTTGTAATTTAATAAAAAAAAATAATTGTATATATATATTTCCGTCGTCGAGATTAATTTATAAAAAATCGAAAAATAACTTTTATGGTAGAAATAAAAGAAAAACAGAAATAGAAATTAAAAAGATCAAAAAGAAATACCTAATTTTGAGAATTAGTACACTTTTAACATTCGATTACTCTAATAGAAATTTATTCATTTCAAAAGCGCTAAAATCATTGAAAACAAAAAAAAAAATTGAAATAGATATACCAAAAAATACTTATAAAGATTTCATAACATCAAAGTTTTTTGTTGATATCTTTGATAAGTTAGTAAAAAAAAATATTACTGGTACTTATAATTTATCGTCAAATATCCCAATTAAAATAAATGAAATTTTAAAAAATTTAATAAAAGGATATGGTAAAGGTGAAATTGTATTAAAAAAACCCTTCAAGAAAAATCATTCTTTTTTATTAAATAATGCTAGGCTAAGGAAAAAAATTAAATTTAAATTATCAAAAAAAGATATATTGAATTATTGTGTTGAACTAGGAAAAAAACTTAATGCATAAAATTTTTATTACTGGTGGATGTGGTTTTATTGGTTCTCATTTAACAGAGTTTATGTTTAATAAGTATAAAAATTCTTTAATTTATGTTTATGATAAAATAACATATGCGGCAAGTGTAAAAAATTTAAAAAATATATATAAAAGCAAAAGAGTTAAAGTAATTAAAAAAAATATACTCGATATTAACGCATTAAAAAAATTTTCTAAAAATACAGATTTATTAATTCACGCAGCAGCTGAAAGCCATGTGGATAATTCATTTAATTTAACAAATGAATTTATTAAAACAAATGTTCTTGGAACAAAGAATGTTCTAGATGCATGTAAAGCTAACAAAATAAAAAAAATCATACATATAAGTACGGATGAAATTTATGGTGAAATATTTAAATCAAGTTTTAGTGAAAATTCACCTTTTAACCCCTCTAATCCATACTCTAGTTCAAAAGCTGCTGCTGAAATGATTATTAATGGTTATGTTCACTCATATAAATTACCAATTATAATAATTAGAGCCAATAATATTTTTGGCACGCGTCAGCATCCTGAAAAATTATTACCCGGTTCATGTTGGTCACTTATAAAAAGAAAAAAATTTCATTTACATGGAAATGGAATGCAAAAAAGATCTTTCTTATACGTAGAAGATTTTTGTAAAGGAATTTATGTAATCTTAAAAAAAGGTAAAATTCATGAAATTTATAATATTGGCTCTAATTTTGAATATAGAAATTTAGATGTTTTTAAAATTATTGCAAAAGAAAATAAATTAGACTTTAAAAAATATATTAAACATGTGAAAGACAGACCGTTCAATGATTACAGATATAGTTTAAATTTCAATAAAATTAAAAAAATTGGTTGGCGACCCGAAACTAAAATTGAAGACAAAATAAAAGAAATAAATTCATGGTATAAAAAAAACATTTATAGATTTAAAAAAAGATAATCATGAAAATTGGATTAGCCATTCACCATTATTCCCCAGGCTATGGAGGACCTTTCACAGTTATTTCAGAGACGGCTAGTTACTTATATAAAAATAATATAAATTGTAGAATTTATTATGAACAAAGCCAGTATTCAAATATCAACTTAAACTTGAGAGAAATAGTTAAATCAAGAGATATATTTCATTTATTTGGAATATGGAGTCCATTTCACATTAAATTATTTTACTATGTAAAAAAATTTAAAAAAAAAATTATAATATCTACTTTGGGTGCTACTGAACCATGGTCACTTAGTCAAAAAAAATTAAAGAAACTAGTTGCATGGCAAATTTATCAGAAAAGAATTTTAAATAATTGCGACTATATTCATGCAACTAGTGAGTTAGAAAAAGAGCATTTGATTGATCTTGGTGTTAAAACACCAATAAAACTTATCCCCCATGGTGTAATAGTAAAAGATAAAAAAAAAATTGTTACACCAAATAAAAAAAAAGTTGCCCTTTTTTTTTCCAGAATACATAAAAAAAAAGGGATCCTGGAATTATTAAATTCGTGGGCAGAGATTAAACCAAAAAATTGGATATTAAAAATTTATGGACCAGTTTCAGATATAAAATATCTAAAAGAAATAAAAACCAAAATTAATTTATTATCATTGAGCAAAGATGTAGAATTATTCGATCCAGTTTTTGACAATGAAAAAAAAGAACAAATATTTTTAAACTCAGACTGCTTTTTGTTACCTTCAAAAAGCGAAAATTTCGGAATGTCTATTGTCGAAGCATTATCTTACGGTGTCCCAGTTTTGACAACTGAGGGAACTCCATGGAAAATTTTAGAAAAAATTAATGGAGGCAAAATCATCAATTTTTCACAAAAAAATTTAACTATAAGTTTAAAAGAAATACTTAATATGAAAGATGAAGAATTAATATCAATGGGTTTAAATGGAAGAAACTATTTATTAAAAAATTTTGATATGGATAATGTTATTAAAGATTATATCAACTTTTACCATAGTGTTAACAATAATGATTAGAGTTTTAAATATAGTTAATAGTATGGATTTAAAACAAGGTGGCCCACCTGAAGTCATAAGAAATTTAAAGAAAAGAATAAACAAACAAAACAAAATTATTTCAGTTTTATCGACAAACAGAATAAGTGTAATTCAATTTTTAAAAATTATAATTTCAAATAAAGCGAGATTAAAACTTTTAAATTTTTTGGATAAATTTGATATAGTACATTGTCATAGTATCTGGAGTCCAAAAATTGCAATACTTGCTAATTATTCTATTTCATTAGGTATTAAAGTTGTCTTTAGCTCTCATGGCTATCTTGATGATTGGTCATTAAAGCATAGCGTTATTAAAAAAAAAATTTATTCAATTTTAATTTTGAATAGTCTTATAAAAAAATCCAAAATTTTTTTTTCAAACATTGGCGAGTTTAATGACTCAAGTAAAAAATTTTCTTTTGGTGATGTATTTGTAATACCTAATGGAATAGATAACTCATTATTTAAAAACACGAAAAGTAACGAAATTAATAAAAAAAAAAAAATTATTTTTTTTGGTAGAATTCATGAGAAGAAAGGGATTGAAATTCTTTTACAAGCTATTAACGAAATGCCAGAAAAGTTTTTTGAAAAATTTTATTTAGAAATTACAGGGCCAGGAGAAACTCAATATATAAATAAAATAAAAAAAATGATTAAAATATTTAAAATTGAAGATTGTGTTTCAATTCAGCCTCCTAAAACTGGAAAAAATAAAATAATTTACTTGCAAAGTTCTGATATTTTTATTCTACCATCTTATGAAGAAGGTGACTCAATTGCATTAAAGGAAGCAATGTCTGCAGGTAATGCTGTAATAATTTCAGAACAATGTAGACTTAACTTAGTTGAAGATGAAAATGCTGGTATAATAGTTAAGACTGATAAAAATAGCATAAAACAAGCACTAAATAAAATCAAAGATTTTAATTTAGTTGAAATGGGAGAAAATTCAAAAAAAATAATGCATAAATATTTTGAAAATGATTTTTGTAGTGATCGTGTATTAAAAATTTATGAAGACATCTACACAGGATCAATGAATTCAAAAGATTGGATAAAAAAAAGTGATTAATAGTTATATTCTTGGCTTGAATTTTTTGCATTCTGATACCTCAGCGTGTATTTTCAAAAATGGAAAATTAATAGCAGCGGCAGAAGAAGAGAGATTTACTAGATTAAAACATACCTCAAATTTTCCAATAAATGCAATAAATTTTTGTTTAAATGAAGCAGAAATAAAATTTTCTGACGTAGATACTGTTACTGTAAATTCAAATCCATTTGCATCTTTTCGAAAAAAAATGTTGTTTACTTTAAAAAATTTTAAAAGATATAAGTTAGCATTTAATAGTATTTCAAATATAAAAAAAAAAGTAACTTTAAAAAAATTAATCTCCCAAAATTTTGATCCTGAAAATTTATTTAAAGGCAAAATAAGATATGTTGATCATCATATATCCCATATTTTATCATCGTCTTCTTATAGTGGTTTTGATAAATCTGTAAATTTATCAATTGATGGGTTTGGTGATTTCGCAAGTGCAGCTTGGGGTACTTCAGATCAAAAAAAAATTTCTATTGATAGTAAGGTTTTTTTTCCTCATTCAATGGGTATTTTTTATCAGTCTATAACACAATTTCTAGGTTTCAAAAAATATGGTGATGAATATAAAGTAATGGGTTTATCTTCTTATGGTAATCCAACTTATCAAAAACAATTGTCTAAACTTTTGTATAATACTAACGATGGTTATAAATTAAATCTTAAATATTTTATCCATCAAGATCAAAACATTGTTAAAAATAACAAAATGGGTCAGATAGAATACTTTGACTTATATTCGAAAGAATTAATAAATTTAATAGGTAATGAAAGAAAATATGATGAAAAATTAAATCAAAGGCATATGGATATTGCTAAATCAGCTCAATTGGTCTACGAAAATACATTATTTACATTACTGACAAGTCTTTACCAAAAATATAAAATTAAAAATTTAACTTTATCTGGTGGTTGTGCAATGAATTCAGTTGCTAATGGAAAAATTTTGAAGAAAACACCCTTTGAGAAAGTATACATATCTCCAAATCCTGGAGACGCAGGTGGATCAATTGGATCTGCTCTTTTCTTTTTATTAGAAAAAGGACAGAAAATAGAAAATAATATTAATTATGCTTATCTAGGTAGCAATTATTCAGATGACGATATTGAACTAGTAATTATAAAAAAAGAATTAAAAAAAAATTTTTTCGTTAAGAAATATCTAGATGAGGATCTTTATAATTTTATTTCAGATCAATTATGCTTATCAAAAATTATAGGATGGTTTCAAGGAAAAATGGAATGGGGCGCTAGAGCGCTTGGGAATAGGTCTATTTTAGCGGATGCCAGAAATCCAAAAATCAAAGATATAATAAACAAGAAGATTAAAAAAAGAGAGGGTTTTAGACCATTTGCACCTGCAATACTCGAGGAATTTACAAGTCAATGGTTTGAGATAGACAAAGATGTTCCATATATGTCTGAAGTCTATAATATACTAAAAAATAAAGTAAATGATCTTCCTGGTATAACACATGTTGATGGAACAGGTAGATTACAAACAGTTACAAAATCTAATAATAATAAATTTTATAGTTTGATTAAAAACTTTTATAAGAAAACAAATATACCTATAGTTTTGAATACATCATTTAATGAAAATGAACCAATTGTAGAGTCTCCAGAGCAAGCAATTGAATGTTTTTTAAGGACAAATATGGATATTCTTGTTTTGGGAGGCTGGGTCATATCTAGGAAATGAAAATATCGGTAATAACAATTTGTTATAATTGTGAAAAAACTATTGAAAAAACTATTAAGTCAGTTCTAGAACAAAAATATAAAAATATTGAATACATCATAATAGATGGAGGATCTCAAGATGATACTTTAGCAATCATAAAAAAATATAGTGATAAAATTACAAAATTAGTTTCAGAGAAAGACAAAGGAATATATGATGCAATAAATAAAGGAATAGAATTATCTAAAGGAGAGGTAATTGCTCTGCTTCATGGAAACGATATCTTTTTTGATGACAATGTCTTATCAAAAGTTACGGAATTCTTTATTAAAAATAGAAAAGTAGAAATAATGCTTTCAGATCTAGCGTTTAAAAATAAATTTGAACAAAATAATTTTACAAGATACTACTCAGCAAAAAAATTTAGACCCTGGATGCTAAGAATAGGTATCTCACCACCTCATCTTTCCACTTTTTTTAAGCAAAGTGTATTTTCAAAAGTAGGACTTTATGAAACTAAATTTAAAATTGCAGGTGATTTTGATTATTTTGTGAAATGTTTTCTTAAACATAAAATTCAATTTAAATATTTCGAAAATTGTTTAGTATTAATGAGCACTGGAGGAAAAAGTGGAAAAAACTTTAAAAGCTATTTGACTTCTTCCAAGGAAATAAATAGTTCACTGAAATCAAATCTATATTATTCAAATATCTTTATTACTTTTTTGAGATTTCCAATAAAATTATTACAATTTTTTTCATAAATGATTGATTTAAATAAATCATTATTTAATAAAAATTTTTTTTCTTATTTATATATTTTTCTACCAATTGCTTTAATTACAGGACCATTTATTTCCGATCTAATAGTTGTTGTAATTTGTACTTATTTAGTATTCAGCTTTAATTCATTTAAAAATGATGAAATTTTCAGTTATAAATATCATTATTTTTTTATATTATTTTATTTTTCAATTTGTATTTCTTCTTTATTTTCTGAATATCTTTTATATTCAATAAAATCTTCTTTTCCTTATTTAAGATTCGGTATTTTTTCTATAGCGATATATTTTATTATCAAAAACAATATAAAACTAATATTAATATTAACAAAAATTTTTTTAACTATATATTTTACTTTATTAATTGACTCGGTTTTTCAATACTTGTTTGGTTTTAATATTCTTGGTTGGACTTTTGAAGACCACAATTTTAGAGTTACAAGTTTCTTTGGTGACGATGAGGTCTTAGGAAGTTATATAGCCAGACTATTTCCTTTTGTTTTATCTATAATATTATTTTCAAGAGAAGAACTAAATTTTAGGTTTAATAATTACTTTATAATTCTTTTGTTTGGGGCATCATCAGTAATAACTTTAATCAGCGGAGAAAGAACTTCTTTAGTTCTTTTTTTATTATCAATATTCCTGATGTTTTTTTCATGCCACAAATTAAGAAAGATTATTTTATTTTGTTCATTAATAATTTTAATTTCATTTACATCAATCATTGTTTCTAACGAAAAGACAAGAGATAGAATGTTAAATCAAACACTCAATCAATTAGGATTACATTCAGAAAGTGAAAGAATAGTAATTTTCAGCAAAACGTATGAGGATCATTATAAGATTGCTTATAAAATGTTTAAACAAAAGCCTATTTTGGGCCATGGTCCAAAAACATTTCGAAAATATTGTTCAGAACCAGAGAATTATTTGAATGAAATTGCATGCACAACCCACCCACATAACATATTAATGCAGCTTCTATCTGAGACAGGACTTGCGGGTACTATCTTTTATTTTACAATTTTTGTTTATTTGTCTTTAAAGTTAATAAAAATAACTACAAAAGGTTTATTTTATAAAAAATATATAAATAAGGATTATGTTACACTTATATATATTTTTTATTTTATTAACCTATTCCCGTTAGTACCATCAGGTAATTTTTTTAATAATTGGTTATCTATAATTTACTATATACCATTGGGATATCTTTTTTTTCTGGTAAAATATAAAAAAAATAAATCATGATATATTTAATTGTATCTCTTATTTCATTAAATTTAATATTTCTTATTTTTTTTAAAAGAATCTCTAAATTTTTTAATATCAATGATATTGGTGATGGCATAAGAAAATTTCAGCAGCAGCCGGTATCTTTATTTGGAGGAACTCTTATTTTATTAAATATTACAATTAGCTTGGTTTTTGATTTTTTTCTAATAGACATTGATCTATTTAAAAATTTTATAACAACAAACAGAGAAATATTTGCATTTATATTCGGTTTAGTTTCATTTTATTTATTTGGATTATTTGATGATAAGTATAATTTGTCAGCGAATTATAAACTTGTAATATCTTTTTTCTTCATATCTCTTTTTATACTTATTGATAATAATTTAAATATTTCAGAATTAAAATTTTCATTTACATCTCACAATATTGAACTTAAATCATTTTCAAATTTTTTTACGATTTTATGTTTTCTTCTTTTTATTAATGCTTTAAATATGTTTGATGGTATAAATTGTCAATCAGGATTGTATTGTATTTTTATCTTTTCAATATTCTTTTTTAAAAATACTCTCCCATATTTTTCTTTAATATTAATATTATCACTATTTATCTTTTTAATATTTAATTTCAAAAATAAAATGTATTTAGGCGAAAGTGGAATATTAATTTTAGCTTATATAATTGGATATATTTTTGTAAAAACTACAAAAATAAGTGAAATCAATTTTTTTGTTGATGAAATATTTATAATAATGGCATTGCCAGGAATTGATATGTTTAGACTTTTTTTAACACGGATATATAAAGGTAAACATCCTTTTTCATCTGATACAAATCATATTCATCACTTATTATCTAAAAAAATATCGCATGAGAAAAGTGTTTTACTAATATTTTTATTTATTTTTTTAACCACAGTAATTTATTTTAATATTAAATTTAAAATTATTTTTTTAACAATATATTTTTTAATGTACATATTAATAATATTTGTCTTAACAAAAAAGCTACCAAATTGAAAAGATTTTTAGATTTAACGATTTGTACAATTTTTATTATTATATTATTAATTCCTATATTAATTATATGCATAATAATTAAGATAGACTCCAGAGGTCCAGTGTTAAACATTACAAATAGGATAGGTAAAAATAAAAGAGTCTTTAAAATGTTTAAATTTAGAACTATGAAAGTTGAAACCCCATTGCTTCAAACTGAAGATTTACAAAATCCTAACAAATTTATTACTAAATTTGGAAAAATACTTAGAATTTATAGTTTAGATGAGATACCACAAATAATAAATATTTTGAGGGGAGATATGTCACTTGTCGGTCCAAGACCTTCGCTGGATATCCAATTTGATTTAATAAAAAAACGTGACGATTATAAAATTCATGATATAAAGCCAGGAATTACTGGACTTGCTCAAGTTAATGGTAGAGATAATCTAGAAATAAGTGAAAAAGTTGCATTAGATGCTCATTATAAGAATAATCAATCTGTATATCTAGATATGAAAATTATTCTTAAAACTTTTCTCGTTGTTGCTAGATCTAAGGATATTAAACATTGAAAAAAAATTGTAGAATTTTAATTTTAAGTCATTCATTTGTTAAAAAAGTTAACTTATCATTTGCATTACATCTTTCAAAAAAAAATAATTTAGATGTATCTTGTGTAGTACCAATTAGAATTTCTCAATCAAACAAGAAAATTTACCCAGACTAAAAAAAAAAAAATATTAATTTAAATATTTTCTCAGCGGAGCTTATTAATAAATCTATGAGATTTCAGTACTTTAAAAATATTCGAAAAATTATCAAAAAAAAAGAACCAAATATAATATTTTTAGATAATGATACAGTTTGTATGCAGTCATTAATATTAATTTTCTGGTCATTTTTTTTTAATTACAAAATAAATTATTTTTGCAATGAAAATAATTTGATAAATTTATTTAAATCCTTCTCATTAAAAAAATTACTAAAACTATGTATAATTTATTTCGTAAATTTCATAATTAAATATAAAGTTAATAAAATAATTTGCTACTCTAATCAAATTAAGGATAATTATAATTTTTTAGGATATAAAAATAAAACTGAAATTATACCCCTAGGTTTTGATAAAAAAATTTTCTTTATAAAAACAAAAAAAAAATTGAAAAAAATATTGGTGATATCTTATTTTGGAAGAATAAATAAGGAAAAAGGTATTCATGTTTTGATTGAATCTTTAAAATATCTTAAAGAATATAGATGGAAGCTGTTAATAGACTCAGAACATATCGAAGATTTTAAATATTTTTTAAATTTAAAAAATTTAATAAAAAAATCTAAAATAAAACAACGCACCAAATTTATAAAATGTAATCATAATCAAATAGCAAATTTCATGAGAAAATCAGATATAATTGTTTTACCTTCACTTTATGAAGAACAATATGGAAGAGTAATTCAGGAGGGAGTTGCATGTGGTAATGTTGTGGTAGGTTCTAATATCGGAGCTATTCCAGAGATAATTAATGATAATCACTTATTGTTTAAACCTGGTGATTATATAGCTTTATCAGTTATACTTAAGAAACTATTTAATAAAAAATTTTATCTAAATAAGTTATATACTTTAAGAAAAGATGTGAATAAAAAACGAACTATAGATTATCAAGTAAAAAAAATTAGTAAATTTTGCAACATATGAAAGTAGTTATACTTGCAGGAGGAAAAGGTTCAAGAATATCTTTTTATACACAAAAAATTCCAAAGCCAATGATTAGAATTGGCAATATTCCTTTGTTAGTTCATATAATGAATATCTATCAATTTTACGGTTTCAATGATTTTATTGTTGCTGCTGGATATAAATCAAAAGTCATAAAAGATTATTTTTTGAAAAATAAAAAAAATAAAAATGTTAAAGTAGTTCAAACTGGAGTTAATTCGATGACTGGGGAAAGAATATTAAAACTAAAAAAATTTTTAAATAAAGAGGAAAATTTTTTACTTACTTATGGCGATGGGGTCACTAATTTAAACATAAATAAAGTTTTAAAATTTCATGTAAAACACAAAAAAATTGCTACAGTAACAGCTGTTAGACCACCAGTAAAATTTGGAGAGTTAACCATCGGAAAAAATGATAATGTCAAAAAATTTGTAGAAAAACCTCAATTAAATAAAGGGTGGATAAATGGCGGTTTTTTTGTTCTCAATAAAAAAATATTTAAATATTTAAGAGGAAATAAACTTGTTTTTGAAAAAAAACCTCTTTCCAATCTTTGTAAAGATGGTGAACTTAAAGCTTATATGCATAATGGTTATTGGAGATGTATGGATAATTTAAAAGAAAAAAATAGCTTAGAAGAAATTTTTAAAAAAAAAAATACTATTTGGAATTTATAGATAAATTTAAAATGATAATTGAATGTTAAAAAATGTACTTATAATAGGCCACAAAGGTTATATAGGTACAATTCTCACAAATTATCTTTCAAAAAATTTAAAAGATAAAATCAACATTTTTGGTATAGACCCAAACTTATTCTCATTAAACAATTATTCTAAAAAAAATTTTAGGATAAAAAAGAATTTCATTGAAGATTGTCGGAACTTTAAATTAAAAGATATAAAATTTATACCTGACGTAATAATATATTTAGCTGCAGTCTCAAATGATCCAATGGGAAGAGAATTTAAAAATGCTACAAAAGAAATTAATTTTTTAAGCTGCATAAAATTAGCAAAAGAGGCAAAAAGACTTGGTGTTAGGAAATTTATTTTTGCCTCAAGTTGTAGTATATATGGAAATTCTGGAAATAGTATGAAAAAAGAAAATGATAAATTAGCACCATTAACTGATTATGCCCGTTCAAAAGTAAATGCAGAAAAAAAATTAAAACATATATCGTCAAAAAATTTTAAAGTTATTTCTTTAAGATTTGCAACAGCAGCTGGATTAAGCAATAATTTAAGATTAGATTTAGTATTCAATGATTTTATTGCTAATGCAATTTTTGAAAAAAAAATCGTTCTTTTGAGTAGCGGTAAATCTTGGAGGCCACTTATACATGTAAATGATATATCGAAAGTAATAAAGTGGTCAATATTTTTTAAGCCAAAAAAAAATTTTTTACCGCTAAATATTGGATCAAAAAAATGGAATTTTAGAATTATCGATTTAGCAAATAAGATATCAGCATTAATGCCAGGTACAAAAGTTTTAATAAACAATACCTCTAATCATGATAAAAGATCATATAAGGTAAATTTTGGGCTTTATAAAAAATTAGCACCGAAACACCAGCCCTCTATGAAATTTAAAAAGGCAGTAAATGAACTTGCAAATTTTCTTAATAAAGAGAAAAATAATTTAAAAAACTTTAGAAATTCTCCAAAGTGGTCTAGATTAGCACGACTAAAGTATTTAGTAAAAAATAAAATTATAAATAATAGTCTGCATAGAATTAGAAAATATGATTGAGGGTGTAATAGTTACAAAACTAAAAAAAATTCCTGATGAAAGAGGAGCTATCTTTCACATGTTAAGAAATACAGATCCACATTTTAAAAAATTCGGTGAAATTTATTTTTCTATTGCATATCCAGGTATCATTAAGGGATGGCACGAACATACCAAGCAAGTACAAAATTATGCAGTTGTAGATGGAATGATTAAACTCGTGCTTTATGACAACAGAAAAAAATCAAATACTTATAAAAAGATACAAGAGATTTATATGGGTGATTTAAACTATTTATTAGTGACTATACCAACAGGAATAATCAATGCTTACAAATGTATTGGTAACACAAAATCGATTTTAGCAAACTGCTCTACTCTACCTCATGAACCGAATGAGATGATAAATTATAAAATTAATAATAAAAAAATACCTTATGACTGGAATGTTATAAAGTGACTAGGGTAGCTATTTTAGGATCCTCTGGTTACTTGGGTAGTTTTCTTGTTCAAAGTTTAAAAGAAAAATTTAAAATTATTTCCCATAGTAGGAAAAAAATAAAGGATAAAAATTTTAAAAAAAAAATTTATAAAGAAGTTTTAGGCGACATAAAAAAAGATAAAACAATAAATGATATTTTAAAACAAAAACCTGATTGCATAATATATACTATTTCTTTAAATCATATTGATTCTGAGAAAAATATTTTTAAGTCCTTAGAGAGTAATTTTTTACCATTTAATAATTTAATACAAAAAATAAAAAAAAAAAAATATAAAACTAAAGTCATATATTTATCCACAATGCAAGTTTATGGTAGAGAGTATAATCAAAAAATCATAAATGAGAATTATCCTAAAAATTTTGATAATATTTATGCACTTACACACAGCATGTGTGAAGATTTGCTAAATACATATAGAAAAACAATAGATTTTCATTGTTTAAGGATTTCAAATACCTTTGGTATGCCAGTTTTAAAAAATATTAATTGCTGGTGGTTAGTCATAAATGATTTTTGTAAAAGTTCCGTAAAAAATAATAAAATAGTAATAAATTCTGATGGCACTGCATTAAGAGATTTTGTTACATTAGAGACATTATCAAAGGTCATTTCTAAGTTAATAAATACTAAAAAGGCATTTCCATTTGTTAATGTTTGTTCTGGGAAAACCTTCTCAATTAAAGAAATCGCACATAAAATTTCAAAAAACTCATTTTTCAAAAATAAAGTAAAAGTCGAAATAAAAAAAAAAGCTAAAATTAAAAAAAAAAAATTTTTATATTCAACAGAAAATTTAAGGAAACTATCAATAAAACCTTTTCTAGATTTTGATTTAAATATTACTCAATTTCTCAAATGTTTAAAAAACCAGTAAAAAAAAAGATCCATCTTTTTATGCGAAAACCTATTAAGGGAAAACATTTTAGTACCGAAAATTTTTATTTTAATCTTTTTAAGAATTTCAATAATAAAAAATTTGAAATTGAGTTTAAGATTTGCCCATTAATATCTAGTGGAATTTTTAACAGAGTTTACCTATGTTTTTGGGCTTTTTTTAACCAAGGAAATATCAACCACATTTGTGGGGACATAAATTTTATATCATTATTTTTGTCAAAGAAAAAGACTGTGAATACCTTCCTGGATTTTTATTCCATGCAAAGATTAAAAAGTTTAAAAAAATTAATATATAAAATATTTTGGATAAAAATACCTTTTTTAAAAAGTGGAAGCATTATTACTATATCAAATAATACTCTAAGAGAATTAAATAATTATATTGATATAACAGGTAAAAAGAAAATTCATGTAATAGGAATATCTGTGTCTAATTACTTTAAGAAAAAAATAAAAAAAAAAATTAGCAAAACCCCAAAAATATTAGTTGTTGGAACCTCAATAAACAAAAATATTTTAAATATAATTATTTCTTTAAAAAATATTTATTGTGAATTGATTGTGGTTGGTCAATTAAATGACCAAATTATTAATGAACTAAATTTAAATAATATTAAATATAGAAATTTGGTGTCAATAAATACGAAGAAGTTAATTGATGAATATTACAAAAGCGATATGTTACTTTTTCCTTCAAGCTATGAAGGTTTTGGAGTTCCAATATTAGAGGCCCAAACCATTGGCAGGCCAGTAATAACAAGCAATTTAGAACCTATGATTTCAATTGCTGGAGAAGGGGCTTTTTTTGTAAATCCAAAAAAACCTAAAGAAATATCAGAAGCAATTAAAACAATTATTAAAAATAAAAAATTAAGATTATCAAAAATAAACAAAGGATTTATTAACGTAAAACGATTTAAAAATTCTATTATTCTTAATGAACATCTTAAAGTTTATAAAGAAGTGTCAGATTATTTATGAAAAATATTATACAAAACTTAAACATCAGTAATTTTTCAAAAAAATTTATTTTAGTTTTTCTTGATATTTGCATAATTATTTTTTCAGTATTTTTTTCATTTTCTCTTAGACTTGATTCATTTTATAACCCTTTTGAAATAGATTTTAGAATATACATTATTTTTATATTTGTAATAATCTACAGTTTTTACATAAATAATATTTATCAAATTTTAATATCTTTTTTTGACAATCAATCTATAATAAAAATTATTAAAGTTGCTTTATATTCGCAAATTATTCTTTTTTTTATAAATCTTGCACTTCATAAATCTATTTTCTTTCCACGATCAATTTCAATAATTTCACCTATCATTTCTTGTATATTGTTTGTTCTAGTAAGAATAATTTTAAACTATTTAATAAATTTAAATTTTAAAAGTATTGTTTCAAATAATAATATTCTTATTTATGGAATTAACAAAAGTACGTTTTCTTTGTTAAAAAATTTGAGAAATTATCCGAATTATGGAAAAGTTGTAGCCTTTATTGATGATAAAGATAAATATAAGAAAAGAGAACTTAGTGGAGTAAAAATATTTAAAACTATTGAAATAGATAATATTGTAAAAAATTACAATATAAATGAAATATTGATTAATAATAAAACTTTCTCGAAAAAAAAATTTAATCTTCTTTTTAAAAAATTTGAAAAATTAAATATTAGGATCAAATATTTAAATGAAATAAAAAATCCTAAAAATTTTTTAAATAAGTCATTAGAAGTTCAACCAAATTTTTTTGATATTATTGACAGGCCAAAAATTGAAGTAGAAAAAAAAATATTAAGTAAAAAAATAAAAAATAAAAATATTCTTATTACTGGAGGTGGAGGTTCTATAGGATCAGCACTTTGTTTAGAGATATTAAAACACAATCCTAAAAAATTATATATTCTAGATAACTCTGAAATAAGCCTTTATAATATTTTAAAAAAAGTAGAAAGTATTAAAGCTTTAAGTAATAAAAAATTTAACTTTATTCTAGGAGATTGCTCCGATATAGATTTTTTATTGCAAAAGTTTAAATTAGTTAAAATTGATGATATTTATCATGCAGCTGCTTATAAACATGTAGGTTTTGGAGAGGAAAACCTTTATTCAATAATTAAAAATAACATACTAGGTACAAAGTCCGTTTTAGAATTAGGGATTATAAAAAAAGTTAAAAACTTTATTTTTGTGAGCACAGATAAAGCAGTTAATCCAAAAAGTGTTTTAGGTTATACAAAAAAAATAGGTGAATGCTTAGTTAATATTTATTCAAAAAAGAAAAACATTAATAAAAAAACCAGGTTTACAGTTGTAAGATTTGGCAATGTTATTGGATCAAGTGGTTCGGTAATCCCTTTATTTTTAGATCAAATAAAAAAAACCAAACCACTTACAGTCACTCATAAGAATGTAAAAAGATATTTCATGTCAATTTCAGAGGCTGTTCAATTAATTATAAATTCTTCATATTTAAATGGAAAAAATTTTAACATTTTTGCTTTAGATATGGGTGATCAAGTAAAAATTTATGATATTGCATCAAGAATAATAAGATTAAGCGGTTATACAATTAAAAATTCTAATAATATTAATGGCGACATTCCGATAAAGATAATTGGACTTAAAAAGGGAGAAAAGATTAAAGAGGAAATTGCCCTAGGAACAAATCTAAAAAAAACGAGCAACTCTAAAATTATGCTTTGTGATGAAAAAATCATTCCTGTAGAAAAATTATTTAGAATGCTTATTAAAAAAGTTGGTAAAAATAAAATTTCCTTAAATCTTTTAAGAAAAATACCATATTAATATTTCGATCTATATTTTAAAGAATTATATCAAAAAGCATCTTTATTGGGTCAATGAATAAATTGATTTTTCCATTAAGTTTATGAATTCATTTTACTGGCAATTTTTATTCCTGATATTAAAGCAATACCTCTTCCCATATTTTCTTATTTATACAAATATTTAAATTTTTTTTTATTATTTAAATTCTATTAATTAAAATCTAGTTCTCGTAAATAACTAGGTACCCAAATTTCTTTAAAATTTTGAGTTTATTACTTATTTTGTAGTGAGAACAAATTTTTTTAACATACATGCAGTATTCATTATTTGGTGTTAAAATTTTTTGGGAGTTCAAATAATTTATTTTATATGAACCTTTCTTATTTTCTTTATCCATCGAGTAATATTTGGGCCAAGGAAAGTTATTATACCATTGTTTGTTTTCATAAATTCGAACTGAATTTTTTAAGATTATGATTGAAAAGCCAAATATCAAAATAATATTAACCATTTTTTTTATGTCTTTTGAAATGTGAAATTTTGTAAGATAAAGACTAAATATAAAGGCAAACATAGAAATTATATAAGAGTAGCCGTATCGATAAAGTGGAGATTTAAGCATCCAAAAAATGCAGGAACAAAATATTATCAAGAAATAATATTTAATATTTTTTTCTAGCTTCACTTCCTTTCTATTTTGTTTCATAGATATGTACAAAATAATTAAAATACAAAAGATTATATATGGAGTTATTATATTTATTATATATTTTAGCTGATTTGATGACCAGGCTTTTATCCAAACAAAATTTTTTAAAAATTCTTTTTCAGTGATTTCTATTTTAGATTGATCAGACCAGCCTTTAGTCCATACTTCAGCACTTTCAGAAACAGCTTCAACTTTTTTTATATCTACCCAGCTTAGACCATTAATACATGTAGTTTTAATAGGATATAAGAGACAACCAGTTGTTAAAATATTTTTAAATATCCAAATAAAAGTAAAAAAAACTAAAAAATAAAACCTAAAATTTCTAATTAAAGAACTAATTTTTAAATTTTTAATATTAATTAAATGAAAAAATACTAAAAAAATTAGAGTCAATTTAGTTTGTATTATGAATAAGCTTAATAAAAGATTATTAAGAAAGTCATTTAATTTAAACTTCTCTTTTTGCAAAATTAATTCAGAAATTAAAAAAAATAATAAATAATGAGCAGGTGCATCATTACCATATTCACTATATCGATTCATTTTATAAAAAAAATAAATAAAACAAAATAAAATGAAGAAAAAATGAAAATTATATTTTTGAATTTTATTATATTTAAATATTTGGAAAGAAAAATTTAATATGACCGCATTTGCTATTAGTGCTTGTGCAAAAACAATTCCATTTTCACCAAATATATAATTATTTGTAATCGCACTTAAGTATTGAGTTATAGAAATAAGACCATATCTTGTATGAAGATTACTTATGCCAACAATAATTTTTTCACTATTTAAGATTCCAATATATGGTAAGTGATAAAGCCCAGCATCTGGCCTATAAACATTACTTACTATAATTAGTAGTGATATTAATATACCTGAAAGAGTAATAAATAATAAGTATTCTTTATTAAAGTATTTTTTCCAATTAAAAAATAATATAACTGTACAAATTATTATTAATATAGAATTGATAGGTTTGTTTAAGGGGAAAAAAAAATTTAATAAAATTGCAATGAATGACGCTAAGATTAAACCATAAATTAATTTTTTGGTGTAATAATATAGATTATTATTATCCTCTTTGACAAAGAGAATACCAAGAGGTGTAAACAAGATTATAGCAAGTGAGGATTTAAAAAAAATTTCAATCATGAAAATATCAATAATAATCCCTCTTTATAACGAGGAAAAGACAATAATAACATTATTGGAAAAAATCAAAAATATACAAGGGTTAAATAATAAAGAAGTAATTGTAGTAGATGACTTTTCAAACGATAATTCATTAAAACTAGTAGAAAACTACAAAGGTTTTAATAATATTTTAATTCTTAAACATGACAAAAATCTTGGGAAAGGTGCTGCAATTAAAACTGCTCAAAAACATGTTACTGGAGAAATTGTAATTATTCAAGACGCCGACTTAGAGTACGATCCAAACGATTATATTACATTAATAAATCCAATACTTAATGAAAATTTTAAAGTTGTATATGGCTCAAGAGTAATAAACAAAAAGCGATATAAGGCTGAGAATTTTACTTCAATATATAGAATTTTTTTTAATCATTTGTTAACAATTTTTTCTAATATTATAAATAATCAGAATTTAACTGATGCACATACTTGCTATAAAGTCTTTGCAACACATGTTTTTAAAAAAATTCAATTAGAAGAAAATAGATTTGGATTTTGTCCTGAGATAACAACTAAAATTTCTAAATTAAAGTATCAAATAAAAGAAGTACCTATTTCATATAATGGAAGAAAATATTCTGAAGGAAAGAAAATTGGTATATTAGATGGTTTTGATGCTATAAAGTCTTTGATAATATACAAATATTTTAAATAAGTATTTTTTATGAAACCTTATAAAAAAATAAAATGTTGTAGAATTTGTAAATCTAAAAAAATTGTAAAAGTAATTGATCTTAAAAGTCAATATATTCAGGGTTCATTTGTAAAAAAAGGTTATCCGATTCCTTACTTAAAAAAAATTCCATTACAATTAGTACTTTGTAAAAATTGTTTTTTAATACAAACAATATGTACAGTTAATAAAAAAATACTTTACAAAAACTATTGGTACTCCTCTGGAATAAATAACACAATGAGATCTCATTTAAAAAAGTTAGTGTTTGAAGCAAAAAATTTTTTTAAAAACTCAGAAAACATTAATATATTAGATATAGGTTGTAACGATGGAACATTATTAAATTTTTATCCGAAAAATATAAATTGTTATGGTATTGATCCAAGTCAGATTATCAATAAAATTAAGAGTAAAAATATAAATAAATTTAACGATTACTTTCCACCAAAAAAAAAATTTCTAAAAGCTTTAGGTCAAAATTCTCAATTATAACTTCTATAGCAATGTTTTATGACATTGATGATCCCAACAAATTTGTTAAAGAAATCAAATTATCTCTTAAAAAAGATGGAATATGGATTTTTGAACTCTCATATTTACTAGACATGTTAAAGTTAAATTCATTTGATACAATATGTCATGAGCATTTAGAGTATTATTCTATTCAAACTTTAAATTATTTAATGTTTTTACATAATTTAAAGATCTTTAAAATTAGTAGGAACAACATTAATGGTGGCAGTATCAGATGTTTTGTAACTCATAGAAATAATAACAAATATAATAATAATAAAGACTTAATAAATTTAAAAAAACTAGTAACTCAAGAAAAAAAATTAAAAATTAATAATCTTAAAATCTATAAAAGATTTTACAAAAATATTTTGTTAATAAAAAAACAGCTAAGAGATTTAATTTTTAAAATTAAAGAAAATGGACAATCAATATACATTTTGGGCGCATCCACTAAGGGAAATACTATTTTACAGTTTTTAGAATTAAAAAATAACGAGATAAAATTTGCTGTTGAAAGAAATAGGCAAAAAATTGGTGCTAAAATAATAGGTAGTAATATTAAAATAATTAGTGAAAAGCAGGGAATGAGACAAAAACCAGACTATTATTTAGTTTTACCATGGCATTTTAAATCAGAAATAATTAGAAGAGAGAAAAAATATATAAAATCTGGCGGTAAGTTATTATTTCCTTTACCAAAAGTTCAGATAATTAAGAATTAAAAACATGAAAAAAGTAAAAAAGAATTCATTAATTTATGTCTCTGGTCATAATGGTTTGGTAGGATCATCAATTGTAAGAAGGCTGAGGTACCATGGATTTAATAATTTAATAACTATATCAAAAAATAATCTGGATTTAAGAGATCAAAAAGGGGTAGAAACTTTTTTTAAAAAACATAAACCTAAAATCGTAATTAATGCAGCTGCTCAAGTGGGTGGAATTGTTGCTAATAATAAGTTTAAAGCTGATTTTATTTACAATAATATTATGATTCAAAATAATATTATTAATTCATGCTACTTAAACAAAGTGAAGCATCTTATTTTTCTTGGTTCTAGTTGTGTATATCCTAGAAATTGTAAACAACCCATCAAAGAAGATTATCTTTTGAAAGGAGAATTGGAAAAAACAAATGAACCCTATGCCATAGCGAAGATTTCTGGGATTAAAATGTGTGAAAGTTATAATTACCAATATGGCACAAATTACAAATGCTTAATGCCATGTAATACTTATGGTCCAAATGATAATTACGATTCTCTAACATCTCATTTTTTTCCTGCGTTAATAAAAAAAGTCCATGAAGCTAAAATAAAAGGAAGATCCATGATAACTTTATGGGGAAATGGAAAGGCTAAAAGGGAAGTTATATACGTAGATGATTTAGCTGATGCATGCATTTATTTTATGGGAAAAAAAACTAAAGAAGCACTAATAAACATTGGAAGTAACAGTGAGAAAACAATAGATGAATATGCGAAGTTCTTCATAAAAAGACTAAATGTAAAATTAAAAATTAAATACGATAAGTCCAAACCAAATGGAACTCCAAGAAAAATTTTAAATTCTAGGTTGGCAAAAAGTTATGGGTGGTCACCAAAAGTTAGTTTAGAAGAAGGTTTTAAAAAAACTTATAATTATTTTATAAAAAATTATAATGAATAAATTTTTTTTTTTTATTTTATGGGGAGATCCTAAATTTTACCAAACCTTAATATTCTTAGCAAAACATTTAGCAAAAAATGGATATAAGATATGCATAATTTGTAAAATAAATAAAAAAAATAAAGTAAAAGAGAAGGTTAATTTTGGTCAAAATATAAAATTATACAATCCAATTAACTCTAAATTTTTCTTTTCAAATTTTTTTGAATATCTTTTTTTTATTTTTTATGTTTTTTATAAATGCTTAAAAGAAAAACCAAATAATACTATTTTTTTTAATCAAAAAAGTTTATTAATATTATTGATAATTCAGTTGTTTAGAACAAAAAAACAAAAATTTTATTACCATAATTTTGATTTTGATTTACCGGATAATTTTAAGAAAATAAAAGATAGACTTTTGTTTAATTTAGAAATTTATGCAACTTCGTTTTGTAATGGCTTAATATTTCCTTCAAAAAAAAGGTCTGAAATTTTTGCCAAAATTACTAAAAATAAAAAAGTCAAATTCCATTATTTAATGAATTGTTTTCCTTTGAATTATAAACCAAAAATAAACTTTCAGTTTAAGAAATTTTTGAAGAAAAAAAAACTATTTAAAAAAAAAATTGTTTGTAGATTGGGATCTATTGGACCCGATCATTACATTGAACAATTAATTAATAGTTTTAGATATTTAGATTCTAACTTTATCCTAGTACTTGCCGGGGTATCAAATGGTAATTACGCATCAACTCTTAAGAAGAAAATAATTAAATTAAATCTAACCAAAAATATATATATCTTTGAAAATATTAATAATAATTTTTGGTTTGATATACTAAATAATTCTCATTTAGGAATATGTTTCTATAAAGATGTGAGTATTAGTCATAGAAATATGGCGGGTACTTCTCAAAAATTTAATAATTATTTATTAGCTAACTTACCCATGATAACGAACAATAATTCAGATTTTCAAAATTTTAAAAATTATTTTGATATTTATGAAACTGTCAACCCAGCTCGATCTAAAGAAATAGCAAAAAAAATTAAGTATATCTTTAAAAATAATCTTAGGGTAAATCGAATTAAAAAAAATATGAAAAATGCTTTTAAAAATGAATTAAATTTTGAAAAACAATTTAATTCAAGTT
>MDTE01105244.1_pt1 | contig 30865 bp, 22 predicted proteins | sample 811231 | NCBI WGS metagenome assembly MDTE01 (sample SAMN05326651, study PRJNA326480) | marine metagenome | isolation source: seawater | place: Indian Ocean: Red Sea | collected 2010 | reverse complement strand
TTCAGAACAATTCCCATTAGTCCTTTTACCAACGCTTCACTGTCAGATGCCCAGTACTGGCAAACTAAAACGGCTAGATCCGCCTCAAATTTGCCAACTGGATCCCAGGTTTTCTGGGGTATCCCATTCGACTTTTCTACCACAGAGAAAAACCTTATTGTACTTTCTGGCAAAACCAGTACAGCAATACCTTTGAATCACAAAGGATCACATCTGGTATTCGCCCATTTTTGTGATGAAAGAGCGTCAACAACGGTTGCCGGGCAATCATCTGATTACCTTAACCCTGTGGTAACAGCACCCGGCGAGCATATCGCTGACTACGTATTGTCTTTTGCTGACGGTTCCGAACACCGTCAGCAAATCAGAAGGCGGTTTGAAATAAACCAGATACAGACGCGTATGCAAAGTGGTTTTACTTCACGACAGCACCATGGTCTAAGCACCCTTCCATTTCGAGGACCGTATCCGGACAACGGCTGGGGTAGATGGCAGACCGGAGTTATGGTCGGTGACCCACCATCCTCAGGACGAACGCCGGCCAAAGAAGACAGAGAGTCACGTTCAAATCCAATCGGCGCATGGACTATATTCGCATTGGAAATTCCAGATTTGTCACAAACAATCGCCAGCGTCAATATCGAACCAACCGGTGCGGCGGTGTTCGCTATTGGGGCGATAACCATGTTTGACGGAAAGCAACATCCATTGCGTCATGAACCACTTGAAACGATCGCCATCAACGCTGACGAAACGTCTGCAGATGAAATCAGAACAGAGGTAGACCTCGGGGTCATAGCCCGCCAGAAGAACGTACCAAACTTCAACCACAAAGACTGGTTGGCGAATCCTGTTAAAGGCTGGGGAGAATCGCTCAGTACAACCACTGAGATGCCGACGATTGATCTCGCAGCGTCTAAGAGCGCAACGATATCGATAAATGGCTCAGACATAGACGCAGGGGAATTACTTGAAGCGGGACAGGCATCAAGCCAAGACGGCAAAATCACAACACGAGTTCTTACCTCTCAGCGTACATGGGTGCATGGGAAAATAGTTGACGCCAGTTCTGGAAAGCCAACGCCAGCGCGTGTTCATTTCCGATCACCTGATGGCAGATATTTTCCACCATACGGACATACCCATGAAGTGAATGACAATTGGTTCGAGGATTACGGAGCAGATCTGCTTCTTGGTGATACTCAATATGCCTACGTGGATGGCACCTTTCAAGGCGAACTACCCGTAGGAGATGTGTTCCTAGAGGTAGCAAAAGGATTCGAATTTGAGCCGATACGACAGAAGATACGCATTAAGCCCGGACAACGCAGTCTAGAAATACAACTAAAGCGCAATTCAAACCTGCGTCAATCAGGATGGGTAACCGCCGACACTCATACTCACTTCCTGACCCCAGAAACGGCTCATCTTGAAGCACGAGCCGAGGACATCAACATAATCAACCTGCTGGCCGCACAGTGGGGAGATCTTTACACCAATGTCGGCGATCTGACAGGAAAATTATCAGGAACATCTTCAGATGAAACAATCGTGTGGGTAGGTACGGAAAATCGTCAACATTTCATGGGCCATATAAGCCTTATGGGTGCTACTGGATCTCCCATTTTCCCTATGTCGACCAGTGGCCCAACCGAAGGGTATATAGGAGATCCAACGGTTCGAGCAATGAGCGAATGGGCTGACGAGGCACATGACAAGGGCGGGCTGGCAATAGTTCCGCATTTTCCATTTCCACACTCAGAGGTGATCGCAGAGGTAGTGCTGGGGAAAGTCGACGGGCTGGAAATCCGAGATTTTCACGAACCTACTATGGACACCTTCGCCGTGCATGAATGGTACCGCCTATTGAACTGTGGTTACCGTGTTCCGGCTGTAGGTGGCACAGATAAAATGTCGGCCGGCATGCCGGTAGGTGGAGTAAGAACCTATGCCTACATAGGCGAACGCGACTTATCCTACGATTCGTGGAGTGATGCAGTCCGATCAGGACGAACTTACACAACGAGCGGTCCATTGATGGATTTCGCGATCGAAGGACTACGACCGGGAGACGAACTTAATCTTCCAGAATCAGGTGGTAGGGTCAATGTAATCGCCTCAGCTTCATGCTCAGCACCAATCAACAAGCTACAAATAGTTTTCAATGGACAAGTAATTGCTGAGGAATCATCTGTTCAGGGCGAAAAATTGCTCGCCATCAACCAACAGGTGAATATTCCAGGCAGTGGGTGGATCGCTGCTCGTGCAGTGAGCGACCATGTAGCCTGGCATGTTTGGCCGGTAAATTTCGCTGCGCACACTTCACCTGTATACGTCAAGGCGGGAAATGCAGATGTTTTTGATGTCGCTCTGGGAGAATATCTAATAACAACTATGCAGGGAGGGGTGGATTGGCTTGACACTTTAGCAACACGCAGCGATGCCAAACGACAAAACACCATACGCAAAGTTTTCACCGATGCAATCGAAGAAGTGAAAAAGAAAATTCCACATAGACATGGTAATGGACCAGTGCACAGCCACTAATACTCATGGCTGAAATCTTTTCGATCTCAGCCATTTCTCATATTTCAGATTGCTAATCTTTGTTACGTGGATTAGCCGGCCGAACAGATCCTGCGCTCACGCCGCCATCCATAAGAAGTTCCGCTCCGGTCATATAGGAAGAGTCATCGGAGGCCAAAAACAGGATGCCTGCAGCGATATCTTCTGGCTCACCCCAGCGTCCCAGCGGTACACGATCAGTACGATACTTACTTTGTTCAGGGTCCGTGTAAAGATAATCCGTAAATGGGGTGTGCACCCAACCGGGCATGATCGTGTTAACACGGATCCCCATGCCGGAAAGTTGCAAGGCTGAGGATTGAGTGAAGTTGTGCATGCCCCCACGTGAGAACGAGTAGGCAGATCCGTAACTACCAGAACCTTGTTTGGCCGCCATAGAAGCAAGATTGATTATCGCGCCGCCGCCGTTTTTTTCCATGGGCCTCGCAACGGCGCGAGTGCCAAGAAATACTCCGACCGTACTTATTTCCATCGTTTTTTTCCATACAGATGGTTCAATATCGAGTATCGATTTTGGATCCAAAATCCCTGCGATATTCACGAGGATATCAATCCTTCCGAAGTGTTTTATCGTCGAGAATACTGTCCTATCCCATTCATCTTCGTTTGTCACATCAAGATGAAGGTAAATAGCATCGTGGCCTTCTTGACGCAACTGCGCAGCAGCACGTTCACCAACATCATCCTGAACGTCAGTGATGACGACCCCTCGCCCACCTTCTTCGAGGAATCTCCATACCGTAGCTCCACCGAATCCCATCAATTCATTCTTAATGCTTGCTGCTGAACCGGTTAACAATGCGACCTTTCCGGCGAAACGATCAGGGTACCTCATCATCACTTTTTCCTCAGAAATGTTTATGTTTAGTCAATTTTAGTACTGTACGTGCCATTCCAGTGACGAAAAAACACAAATTACAAGTTGTGAACCGCCACCACGAGATTTGGAATCAAAAAGCCGAACACGCCTAGGAACACAAGTAGTTCAGCGAAAACATGAATTTTCCGGTCTCGAAACATTACGAACGAGGGAATTCCGATCAAAAGGGTAAGAAAAGCGAGTATGAATAGATAGTCTACGCTCGGAGCAAAAGTTACGCCCAACGATGACATTTCCAAGATACCCTGAGCCGCAAAGGACATAAGTATTGCAAGAACATTCCATCCAACAAATGTCACAAAAGCACTGATGGTTATCAATCTGGAAACATTAGATACAGTTGCGCGTTTTAGTAGCGCAGAAGGCGGGTGGTTAACCAGCAAAATAGAGATGTGCGCCAAAAACAGCAGACCCATCAATGCTCCACCGATCATTCCAGCAACTACCGTACGTAGCGACTCTTCCATTTAGGACTCCGTATCGGACGGGACAGGCTCTACGAGAAACGCTTTCTCACCGTAGGTTGTTGACAACAATAAGTGCCAAGCTGTCCCTATTTCTTTTGATGGTGGAACCGTGAAAATCGATGGTCCTGAACCACACAATATGACTTCACTAACCCCGATATTGTTCAAGCGTTGCAACGAGAGTGCCCAGCGAGGGTAAATATCTTCTGCTAACACCTGGAACTGGTTAAAAAAAAGTTCTGGAGGACAATCACCACCAGATCGAATCCTCGCGGCTAGTTTGTGAGTGAGGTTGCCAAGGGTATACATCGACTTATCAACCCGAGAGAACGCAAATGCCGTTTTAGAAATTCCAGGTTGTTGATGGACATCAGGTGTAACGATCAGAAATTTCGGGATCTTAGCTGATGGGATAGGTACCACTTCCTCCCCTCTCCCCCCCACGAGGGAAGTCCCTCCTTTTATGAGGAACGGCACATCCGAACCGACAGAAGCTGCTGTTTCTAGCAAATCACCATCCGTAAGTCCTAGATTCCAAAGATAGTTTAAGCCTCTTAACGTCGCTGCAGCATCGGCGGAACCACCGCCTAGCCCAGCTGAAACAGGAATCCTTTTCTCAACAGAAATTTTCGCTCCTTCGGAGATAGCAGCACGATTTTTCAACTCAATAGCTGCTTTGGTGACCAGGTTGTCGTCGGCAGTGATTTCGCTATCATCACAGTCAACTACAATTGAGTCAGCTTCAGACACCGTAACAGTATCGAACAAATTGACTGTCTGCATCACAGACACTAGGTCGTGGTAACCGTCTCTACGTTTACCAAGAATTTCAAGGGTCAAATTAACCTTTGCATAGGCCTTTTGAACAATGCTTCTTTTTTCAGTCATTAATTTTTCGCCTATAACTGCGACGAACCGAGCCGGGAGGGTTTGAAGGTCTTCCATTTTCAACCCACACGTCATACAGAACCTGCCAGTCATCAATGGACAAAGTGGCCGGTCGCCTCGTTGTTGCAATCCCTGTCTTATTCACCAATTTCCTTGCATCATCCAAATCAATAAAAAGACCATCTGCAAGGGAATTATGGAGTTGTTTACGAGGACTTTTAAACCCGCTTCTGGCCAACTTAAAAAAATCTTCACTTGAGTGGAACTCTAATCTGGGAATACTTACAGGTTCCAATTTCAACACTGAAGAATGAACTTTCGGTGGAGGGTCAAAACATTCCGGTGGTACGTCGATGACATGTTCTACAGATGCATAGATTTGAACGGCCAGAGAGAGGAGGCTCATGTCCCCAGGTTCCGCTGACATATCTCGCGCAACTTCTCTTTGAACCATAATTACCATAGAGGTCGGCTGATGAGTAGATTCAAGGAAGTTCCGTACTATAGGATTGGCGGCATAATAGGGCAGATTGGCTACGACCTTGTAATTACCATCTGACAACCAGGCATGAGAGTCTGATCCGAAGTCTCGAGCGTCAAGGTTGAGCACTTCTACGTCTGAATTCGTTTCATATCTCAACGCCAACCGCGATGCTATTTCTGCATCGTATTCAATCAACAATACTTTTCCTGACTGGCTAACAATATCCTTCGTAAGTGCACCTCGTCCGGGGCCGACCTCTACAACAATGTCATCGTGTCGCAAATCAGCGGCATCAACAATCACTTTTACTACTGAGTTATCAGTCAGAAAATGTTGCCCTAGGCGTTGTGCGGTCATAGAAGAATCAAACCTGTGTTAGTTACCCAGACCGATTTCGGTTTTTTGTCGATTAAATTTCGACAGACAAATATGACCGTGCACCCCAGTGTCGACAGACTCATATGGCTTGAATGACAGACCCGACTCCAGCCCGGCGTTCCCACGGCACCCAAGGTGTATCGCTTACCGCTGCTACCTTCCGGTCCTGACGGGGTTCACGAGGCCTCGCCGCGCGGGACCAAGCTGTCAACATCTAAAGACTGCCTTCAGTGGCCATACATGAACTGCCTCAACAGGGGATTTCAGCCTCGCTATAGCGGATTGCGAGTACAGGGCACCGCTAACGCCCCACCTAGCACGACCACTTTCATCCTACTACTCAGGGTTCCAATAGTCGTTGGGATCGAATACTAATATTGGCACGATATTCCGGATAGAATTCTAAGATGCAAGATTTTCCTCGTATAACAAAGGCCGTTATCCCTGTGGGTGGACTCGGTGTACGTTTCCTACCTGCTACCAGAACGATCCCTAAGCCGCTACTGCCGATTTTGAATGTGCCGGTCATCGAATACGCAGTCCGTGAAGCTGCAGATGCAGGGATCACAGATATTGCGATCGTAATGTCTCACGGTATGGAGGCGGTAGTTGATTACTTTCAAAGACAACCCCAACTTGAAGAACAGTTAAAGCAAAGAGGCCAGTATGAACTCCTGACCAGGCAAATCGAATTGGCTTCATTAGCAAATATAACCACTATTTACCAAGACGAGCCAAAGGGTCCAGGACATGCGATATTACAGGCCAGAGAATTTTGTGAAGGCGAATCATTTCTAGTGATCTTCCCTGATGACGTAATAATTAACCACCCATCTGCAACGCAACAATTGATTGAGGTATATAAAGAACGCGGCGGGACAGTCATCGGAGTAAACAGGGCTTCAGAAGAAGTCATACCGACCAAAGGAATCATAAGCGGGGATCCAGTAAGCGAAAATGTCCATATGGTTGAAGCTCTCATTGAAAAACCTGCGTTAGAAGACGCGCCCAGCAACTTGGCAATCGTGGCGCGTTACGTGCTTGATAATGGAGTATTTAATCACCTTGCGACAGAAAATCCTGGTGCCAACAATGAAATCCAAATCACAGACGCTATTGCCGCTCTTATTGGAATTTCACCCGTTCACGCCGCAACTTTAATCGGTTTCCACGCAGACACAGGAAACCCTAAAGGGATGCTCGAAGCAGCTGTCCATTTGGCCAAACAAGATCCTTGGTTTTCAAACGTCGTAAATGAATTGCTGAACAGTTAACAGTTAGCTGCGTTAGTGGCAAATCAAGCCCTGCGTAATTTCTCTGAAAAAATGATTGCTGTCATCGCGGTGACGATAACCGAACATCCCGCTACACCAAGAGCCCACTGGACTCCTACAGTTTCAGCAATAACCCCGAGGCCAAGGTGCCCTACCCAACCGAATCCTATAGCGAACACCCAGGCACCAACAGCTCGGCCTCTCATTTCGTCCGGCACATTGAGTTGCAAGAGAGTCCATTGCATCGCATCGAAGGCCGCAGCCGATGCGCCCACTCCAAGAATAAGAATAAGTGCAACTGCATATGATCCCGATGCGGAAAATGTAGATACGAAAACACCGTAGGACACCGCAATGCCAATGAGCAACAGACCTTTTTTTGAAAAATTCCCAAGGGCCATAAGAAATACAGAACCCACCACTGACCCAACGCCCGCCATCATAGTTAAAGTGCCGAGACCCTTGACATCTACCTCAAGTGCCTCCCTCGCAACCGCCGGCATTAACGCGCCATAAGCGAATCCAAATACCTCTACAAGTACAGCTGTTATCAATATCATCCGCACCAGGGGTAACTGTGACATTAGCTGAATACCATCAAGAACATCTCGAACGATAGATTTTGTCTGTAATGCAACCTCAACCTGTAAACCTCGGTTCACAATCAAAGCTAGAAAACCGGCTGTCAGAAAGACGACACCTGATGTGATGAGGGTGACCGGCACACCCAATTCGTCTATCGCGAGGCCTGTAACCAGCGCTCCTAGGGCCCCAACGGCCCGCATACCGGTCGATTGAACCGCTACAGCGTTCATCCGAACTTCCCTAGGCACAGACCCCGTGACCATAGCCTGTACACAAGGTATTTCAAAGGAATGCCCGATCCCTGAAAGTCCAAGAAGGACAAACATAAGCCACAAAGGTTCCAGACCGTTCACCACTATCAATGCCATGAAGGACAGCACCAACATCTTGTACACGCCGGTTAACATAAGGATTTTTCCACGGGAAAACCTATCGGATAAAGCACCTCCTACGGGCGCAGCAAACATCTGTGGCGCCTGTCGCACAGCGAATGTAGCGGCCGTGAGAAATATCGAATTGGTTTCGTTCAGAACCACCCATCCAACGGCCAGTCGTTCGCCCCAGTTCCCTAGTGCGAACACAACAGATGTAGCCCATATGCGCCGATATAGGGGATAAGAAAATGAGCGAATCGCCCCACTAAATACAGCAGGCATTAAATTTGCGGTTTCATAAAACGAACGACGGTGCTGGGCAGTTATTACTCAAGTGATAACACCGCCATGAATGCTTCCTGAGGAACTTCGATCGAACCCACCATCTTCATGCGCCGCTTTTTACCTTTTTTCTGTTGCTCCAGCAGTTTTCTTTTGCGTGTCACGTCACCACCATAGCATTTGGCCAAGACGTTTTTGCGCAGTGCCTTCACATTAGTGCGGGCAACAATTTTGCCACCAATGGCAGCCTGTATCGGAACAGCAAACATCTGCCGAGGAATCAGTTCTTTAAGTTTTGATGCGAGTAAACGACCACTCGAAGCAGCTTCAGCCCTATGGGTGATCATTGAGAGTGCATCGACAGGCTCATGATTCACAAGAACATCGAGCTTGACCAGATCCGCAGGTCTGTTGTCGATTCTCGCGTAATCCATTGACGCATAACCCTGAGTACCCGACTTCAATTTGTCATGAAAATCAACGAGTATCTCCGACAATGGCATGTCATATTCAAGCATGACCCTACCATCACGCGCTGACGCATTATCGCCATTAGTGTTTTTTGCGCCAACCGACTCTAGATACTCTATTTTTTTGTACTCCCCTCGCTTACCGGTTACTAGTTCCATGATGACACCTATGTATCGCGCCGGGGAAACGATGGTTATATTGACCCATGGTTCGAGGATTTCATCGTATGCATTGTTTTCAGGTAGTCTGGACGGATTGTCAACGGTCATGATTTCGCCGTCTTTTAACAGCACCTCATAACTAACGCTGGGAGCAGTAGCTATAAGATTTAGCCCGTACTCTCTTTCAAGTCGTTCCTGGACGATATCCATGTGGAGTAAACCCAAAAATCCGCATCGGTAACCGAAACCCAGTGCAGCTGAAGACTCAGGTTCAAAAACCAATGCAGCGTCATTCAACTGTAATTTTTCCAATGCGTCACGTAATTCTGGGTAGTCCTCTCCTTCTGTTGGGAAAATACCGGTAAAAACCATAGGACTTTGTGGGGCATATCCAGCAAGCGGTTCAGTGGCAGGATTAGAGGAAAGTGTCATCGTGTCGCCGACACGCACTGATTTAACGTCTTTTAGCCCCGTTGCCACATAACCAACCTCACCGGTGCGCAAACCAGAAGTTTTTTCAAGTACAGGACTGAAGAATCCTGTTTCAAGAACCTCAGTTTCGACATTGGTGCCCATTAGGCGTACGCGATCGGAACTTCCAAGGGAACCATGCATCGCCCTAACATACGCAACCACACCTTTGAATTGATCATATTTTGAATCAAATATCAATGCCCGAAGAGGTGCATCGCTGATGCCACTAGGTGGGTCTACTTGCTCAACGATCCGTTCAAGTAGATCGCTAACTCCTTCACCGGTCTTGGCTGAAATTTGCAGAACTTCCGATTTTTTAAATCCAAATGTCTGCTCGAGTTCAGTCATAACTCGATCCGGCTGGGCTGCCGGCATATCAAGCTTATTGATGACTGGTAGGATCTCGAGGTCATGTTCCAATGCAAGGTAAACATTTGCAATCGTCTGTGCCTGAATGCCCTGAGTCGCATCAACAAGCAGCACTGCACCCTCACACGCGGCAAGAGATCTCGATACCTCATAGGAGAAATCAACATGCCCAGGTGTATCAATTAAGTTGAGTTGGTAGTCGACGCCATCACGGGCAGTGAACTGAAGCCTTACCGCCTGAGCTTTAATGGTGATACCACGCTCTTGTTCCAACTCCATTGTGTCAAGATGTTGTTCAGTCATATTACGCGCGGCTACCGCACCCGTTATTTCAATCAAACGATCAGCAAGGGTGGACTTCCCATGGTCGATATGGGCGATTATGCAAAAATTTCTAACGTTACTCTGTGACATGCCTTTACATACTAATCGCTATAGCTTGATGTCCTTTACACAGAATTTGCCCACTTCAGGGGAAATTCACGAAATCTATTTTCTTGTGTAACGGAGACAAAGCTCGTCTTTAAGAACAAACCACAAGGAATATCTTCCATATCTCTCACAAATTTAGTGGCCGCGTCGCAATGCCTTGCCAGGGGTAGCGCCAGTGTTCTTGCCCTTCTCGATAACTACCTCACCGTTCACTATGACGAAATCAATCCCAACTGGGTAGTGTTTCGGGTCCTGTTTGGTAGCATCGGTGTGGACAGTATCAGGATTAAAGATAACTATGTCTGCCCTGAATCCATCCGCTAACTGTCCGCGATCCATCAACCCGATCCTTTGCGCAGGAAAAGAGGTCATCTTCCTAATGGCTTCAGGTAGTTTCAGGTGTTTTTCAGTCCGCACGAACTTGGATAGGACAACAGGGAAACACCCGTAAGTCCTAGGATTGGGGTACTCTCCGAACAAAATTGCGTCAGATGCAATCATGCCGAATGGATGAGACACGAACTCTGGGAGTGTATCGGCATTGGTTCCGGTCCCTACTTCGCTGATACCGAGCCTTTCCTCTAAGAGGAGATCAAACAAGGCATCGGCCGGTTCCTGCTCTCTCATTTCAGCTATGTCCCATATCGACTTACCGTCATACTTGACGTTGTGTGGTTCACGGAAATTATGCAACCAACGCTCATTCCATATTTCCTGTATATCTGATCGAGAATTCAAGTCCCGCTTCATCTTATTCCGATCATATGGATCGGACAAAGCAGCCATAGTGCGTTCCGGACCGCCATCTTTGGCCCAGAAAGGCAGCATTATTGAAACCGCAGTTCCGGAGTATGGATAGGCATAACAATCAAATGTCACGTCAACACCTTCGTTGCGTGCATCTTCTACCAATCCCAGATACCCCTCAGATGTTCCCTCACCCTGTTTTGGCTGACGGTAATGTGTAAGGTGGATCGGTATACCAGATTTACGGCCGATTTCCACGGCCTCTTCCCAAGGCGCATAAACTCCTTGAGATTTCAACGAGGCACGCGTGTGAGTGTGATAGATCCCGCCCATCTTGGCAGTTTGAGTCGAGATGGCGATAAGTTCTTCTGTTGAGGCGTATGCCCCAGGAGGATAGTCCAGACCGGTCGATAAGCCCCAGGCACCTTCTTCCATCGATTCACGAATTACCGATTTCATATTCGCAATCTCGGATTCAGTCGCCGGTCTGTCTTCCCAACCAGAAGCCCAGATCCTAACCGGAGAATTCCCTAAGATATAGGCGATATTAATTGCGACCGAACCGTCGTATTTATTAAGTAGTTGCTGCGTCGTCAACCAGTCAGGTTCCGGGGGATACCAGTTGAGCCCAGCATCCAGCCATATATATCTTTCGAGCTCCTTTCTTGTTTTAAACGGAGCATGTGAAATACCGTCGATGCCTACAAGTTCTGTAGTGACTCCCTGCCGCACCTTGGGATCATGATGAGGATCTCCAAGAATGGTCAAACCGGCGTGAGAATGAAGGTCAACAAATCCGGGACACACGATATTATCTTGAGCATCAATTACCCGTTCGGATTCGTAATCAAGCAGGTTCAGTTCCCCGCGCTTCACAGTCAGGGTATTCTGATCCACAAGAACGGACCCCCTAAACCAGGGCGATCCAGTTCCATCGATTATCCTTGCGTTATGAATAAGAAGTTGCAACATAATCAGATGATAACGTTTCACAGATATTAGTGAATACCCTAATATTCAAAAAACGATGTCCCAAGGAGTAACGTTTGGCATCTCAAAAACTAAAAGTGGCGGTGGTGGGAGCTGGCGGCACAGGAGCATATTACGGAGGAGCACTTGCGAAGGCGGGTCACGACGTAACTTTTATCGCACGTGGATCACATCTGGATGCAATAAACAAAAGTGGTCTTCAATTAAATACTGTTTTGCTGGGTGACTTCCACCTAGATTCACCCGCAACAGATGACATGTCGTCCATCGGTCCCGTGGACCTGGTGATTTTCGCTGTTAAAAGTTGGGGAACTGAGACTGCCATTGCAGACATGGCAGGACTAGTGGGGAACAGCACACTAATCATTTCGACGCAAAACGGAATCGACAGCGAACGCTTATTAAGTGATGCATTCGGGAAAGAACATGTTCTGGGTTGTACGGCAACCGTTTCATCGATGATCACCAGCCCCGGGGTTGTAACACAGGCAGGTGGCCCTGGTTCACTTGTGGTAGGTGCTTTAACTGAGGGTCAAAGTGCGCGTGTAAACGATCTGGCAACTCAATGTGTTGCGGCAGGAATCGCAGCTGAGACACATGAAAATATTGAGTTGGCTATCTGGGAGAAATTCACCTTCATTTGTGCGCTCAGCGGTATGACGGCACTGACACGCAAACCGATAGGAGAAATTTTCGCACAGGAATCCACAACCCAGATGTACCGACAGGTTCTATCAGAGGTAGCTGAAGTCGGACGGGCAACCGGTATCCCTTTGCCGCAGTCAATAGCTGCAGATCTTTTGGCTACCACCCAGGCAAGAGAACCGTTCATCATCGGTTCGATGGGTCACGATCTGATCGCCAATAACCCGATAGAAATCAGCCTTTTGAACGCGCGCGTAGTCGAACTCGGAACAAAGCACAACATTAAGACCCCCGCTAACTTCGCGATAGAAGCTGCCCTCAGACCCCATGAATTTGGGGGGAATTAGTCGATCAACCCTTCCTGTGGTTTGGTCCAGGGTGCTCTGGCTGCCCATTGCTTGGGTCGCGGGACACGACTAACCGGTACATCAATGAATACTGGCTTTTTCATATCTAGGGCTCTGGGAATCACATTCTGTACATCAAACGGATCTGCAGCACGAAGTCCTATCGCACCATATGCCTCGGCAAGTTTCACAAAATCCGGATTCGAGAATTCGGTCTCGTAATCGCCGCCAAAATCATCGTCTAGATCCCGCGCTACGTTACCGTAATGACCATCGTTGTAAATAACGGTCACCAGATTGATCCCGTACTTGACCGCTGTGGAGATTTCTGACGAGTTGTACATGAAACCACCATCGCCTGATACACAAACCACATCCTTACCGGGATTTCCTACTTTCGCTCCAAGGGCGGTCGGGAATGCAAATCCGAGGTTCCCTGAATATCCTGAGTCGATGTAGGTCTTTGGATTCTCAGTGATCCATCGTGGACGTGAGTAGTAACCGAGCTGGGTCATTCCGAAAACCGTTATGGCTTCACTTGGAACTCCTTTTTGGAGAGCTTGAATATAATCTTCCTGTGGATGGTTCAATTCATCTTCGCTAACGGCAAGCTTTCGCTGGATATCTCGAACTTCCTCCACAGGAGAGTTCCAACCCCCGCCACCCGCAGATTTTATAGCTGCTCCCAGCACTGGCAGAGTCGCTTTCACGTCTCCAACGAGTCCCAAAGTATTCTTGTGAACGTGTCCAATCATCTCAGGATCCGCATCGACATGAACCAGCCGAGCTTTATCTCCGGCCTGGTTCCGCATTGAGAAACGGGTACCTATGCCTATGATTAGATCTGCGTCCTCTATGTAGTCTTTGAGAAGACCAGACGGTCCAAGTGACCCACCAAGTGCAAGTGGATGTTTCTCGGACATTGTGCCTTTACCACCGGCAGATGTTAGAACAGCTATGTCAGCCGACTCTGCGAATGCAACCAACTCAGCTTCGGCATCTGAGCGCGCTATACCACCGCCTGCGTAAATCACGGGCTTACGTGCTGCCGTTATTTCCTTCGCTGCCTGTTCTATGAGAGAGTTACTGGGTAACTTGCGTATGATCTGGGCGGGTTCAAGCAACTGGACTTCTTCTCGCTCAACCATGGTCTCGGGCGGAAGTTCAAAATGAACAGGCGATGGACGGTCAGACTTAGCCTGCCTGAAAGCTTCATGAATATTCTCAGGAACTTCGCTAGGACGAAGTACGAGCTTCTGCCATTTGGTTACCGGATTCGTGATTTCTTTCTGATCATTTACCTCGTGCAACCCGCCAAAATTCTTACCGATGGTAGATCGGGGTATCTGGCCTGCGATAAGCACTATCGGAGATGATCTGGAAAAAGCCGTCGAAAGACCGCCGCCAGCGTTGTATATACCTGGCCCCGGAACAACCATAACAACCCCAGGCTTTCCGGTCGTTCTTGCATAACCGTCCGCCATATATGTTGTCGCTGCTTCGTTCCTTGTTACAACGAATTTTATGCTTGGCTCATCTCGCAAGGCTGCGACGATTCCATACATCTGTACCCCAGGTAGTCCGAAAACAACCTCTACACCCTCACGAACTAAAGATTTTACTAGGGCTTCCCCACCGGAAAGTTTTGCCATGAATTACCTCTGCACCAAATAAACCATTTCGATCACAATTTAGGTTGAAATTAACAAGCGAACGAAGAGTAACTCTGTTGGCAACAGTACGCCACTCATGGCCGACGAATATAGGAGTTAATCATGGGGTGCGATCATATATTTCACACCGGTCCCACTGGAAGAAATTTCAAGCGCCTCGGCTGTTCGTTCAAGCGGGAAACGTCCGCTCACCACTCCAGCAAGATTTAGATTAGGGAGTGTTTCAAGAGCCTCACCAAATGCATCCCCTGCACCGAATGCACCACTCATCGTTATTTCTTTGTAGTGGAAGTCATATAGATCGACTGGCAAAGCAGACCCTTGGGGGCTGACTCCAACAAGAACCAGATTTCCGCGCGGCCTGATCATTTTTGAAACGTTTGCGACCAGTTCAGGGACTCCAACTGCTTCGACTCCTATCTTGACACCATGTCCATCTGTGAGGTCATTGACCAGATCGACGACATCAACTTCGGTTGGATCATTGAGAATATCCGCTCCAAACTGCCTTCCCATAGAAAGTCGGGTCGGGTTGGGCTCAGACAGTATGATGCGACCAGCACCACGTAGTTTCAAGACACCAACAGTCAGTAATCCAAGAAGACCGCCTCCTACCACTAGGGCATCACAACCCGCTTCGATTTCACCAAGCATGTTAAGCGTGGAGATTACACAGGCTGCTGGCTCAGTCATCGCAGCAGTTTCTGGGTCAAGTGAATTAGGGACTATATGAACTTGCCGTTGGTCGACGATAACATACTCGGCAAAACCACCTGCAAGTCTAGGCTCACGCTCACAGTGCATAGCGGACCATGTCATGCAGCTCTGGCATTCTCCACATGAAGCGTTCAATGTACATGCGATATTTTTACCGATCAATTTAGGATCGACACCTTCACCTACCTCCACAACCGGTCCAACGAATTCATGCCCTAGCACTTCAGGCGGAATGCCAGGAAAAAGACCCTGTGTCTTATGGATGTCTGTACCACATATACCTGAAGAGTGAACCTTTAGCAGCACCTGACCTGGCGCAGGTCGAGGGTCAGGAACCGTATCAATCGTTATTTCATTACCACCACGCCAAGTTGCTACGCGCATTTTCTCTCCGTTTAAATAGAAAAAGATTTTCTAAGCACAAATAGTAATACCAAAATCGAATATTCGTGTACTTTAGAGTTCCGATACTTAAAACTAATTCAGGATGATTGTTACGCTTCCGAAGTGCGTCTCAGACGTAAAGTTTCGGACGAATATCAATAATCGTCATTCAATCACACAGGAACCTGAAATTAAAATCACCGATCTAAAAGTAGCAATCATAGGAGAGGCTCCGGTTGTCCGCATACAAACCGACGAGGGTATCGACGGTATCGGAGCCGGTGAATCGAAAAAGCCATTCCTTAAACCACATGTGGAGTTTTATCAGGACAAGATAATCGGACTTGATCCGACGGACATAGAACGCGTCATGCTCGGTATACGCCGAATGGGATCGTTCAAGCCTTGGGGCACGGCCGTCAGTGCAATCGAGATGGCTCTGTGGGACATCGCAGGTAAGTCAGCAGGTCTACCGGTTTACAAACTACTTGGCGGCAAAGTCCGAGAACGTGTCATGGTATACAACGGCGGTGTTCGGTTCGAATTGAAAGGTAAAGAACCAGAACATTACGCGGAAACCATGCAAAAAATGAAAGAACATCCTTACAAATTCAGGATCATCAAACATGGGGTTTCGTTTCATGGTGGAATGCAAAATGTTGACCACGGAGGAATGCAGGATGTCCAGGATTTCTATTACGGATCTCCAGTTAAAGCCATGCGGCACCCAAACCGAGGTGTAATCACCGGTAAGGGTTTCAAATACATGATGAAGCGTATCGAGGCGATGCTCGATGTTCTAGGAGACGATGTTGGGTTAGCGCTAGACTGCGGACCAGGTATGACCGTCCAGGATGCCTTGAAACTCGCCAAAGAACTAGAAGGCTCAAACATCATGTGGCTCGAAGACATGATTACAGGCGACTATACACCGTGGGTTCTGGCCGATCTTTACACACAGGTCACGCCGTACACGTCTACTCCGATTCACACTGGCGAACAGATTTACCTACGCCAAAATTTTGTCGAGCTGATCGAACGAAACGCAGTGAACGTGCTTGGACCAGATGTTGCCGATGTCGGCGGTATCGCGGAGATGAAGTTCATAGCAGAATACGCTGACCTACATGGAATTCAATTTGCGCCTCATGGGCTCTTCAACGGACTAATAGGACTTGCCGCACAAGTGCATCTGGCAGCGGTGCTTCCCGACAATTTCATCGCGTTTGAACTGCCGAAAGTTGACCCAAAATGGTGGTACCACATCATGGAGGGTGATACGTTCTCTGTTGAAGATGGCCATATATCCGTGACTGACACTCCCGGACTCGGGGTGAAATTTATTCCTGAAGAGACTAAGAAATACCTAAGGGAAGAAGACAAAGATTTCTTTAACGAATAAGAAACTTTAGCTAGGAATATAAAAATATATGACAATGTGAGTGATTAATTGTGAGGCTAGATATTTCTCGTAAAAATTCCTCTTGGGATCGCTAGAAGGAAACAGAACTTTGAAAATCACCGACCTAAAAGTTGCAATCATCGGCGATGCACCAATAGTGCGAATCACAACCGACGAAGGCATCGACGGCGTTGGGGCTGCTGAATATTGGAAGCCGTATCTAAAGCCAATGATCGAGTTCTACCGGGACATGATCATCGGCAAGGATCCGACCGATGTAGAACGGGTCATGCTCGGCATACGCCGAATGGGATCGTTCAAGCCCTGGGGTGCGGCCGTAAGCGCAATCGAGATGGCTCTGTGGGACATCGCAGGAAAATCTGCAGGTCTACCGGTTTACAAACTACTTGGCGGCAAGATTCGAGACAGAGTTCAGGTTTACAACGGTAGTGTTCGGTTCGACATGAAAGGTAAAGAACCGGAACATTACGCCGAGAACATGCAGAAGATGAAGGATCATCCGTACAACTTCTCAATTATCAAACAGGCTGTTTCGTTTCATGGCGGAATGCAGAATGTTGACGGTTTTTACTATGGGACGCCCGTAAAGAACATGAGGCACCCAAACCGCGGCACGATTACAGGCAAAGGGTTTAGCTATCTGATGACGCGTATCGAGGCTATGCTCGATGTTCTAGGAGACGATGTCGGGCTCGCCCTAGACTGTGGCCCGGGCATGACGGTTCCTGATGCCCTAAAACTTGGAAAAGAGCTTGAAGGATCGAACATCATGTGGCTCGAAGACATGATTACGGGCGACTACTCACCCTACGTGCTAGCCGATCTCTACACACAGGTCACGCCGTACACCTCGACTCCGATTCACACTGGCGAACAGATTTATCTACGGCAAAATTTCGTCGAGCTGATCGAACGAAATGCAGTGAACGTCCTTGGACCGGATGTTGCGGACGTTGGTGGCATAGCCGAGATGAAGTTCATCGCTGAATATGCTGATCTGCACGGTATTCAGTTTGCACCACACGGGGTTTTCGATGGCTTAATCGGACTGGCAGCACAGACTCATCTGGCAGCAGTACTTCCTGACAACTACATCGCTTTCGAACTCCCGAAAGCGGAACCACCGTGGTGGCTAGACATCATGGAAGGAGAAACGTTCCCTGTGGAAGATAGTCATATCGAAGTGCCTGATTCTCCTGGGCTCGGTGTGATATTTATTCCTGAAGAAGCTAAGAAATACCTACGGGAAGAAGACAAAGACTTTTTTGACGAATGAAAAAAGCATCCCAGCGAAAGAAAAACATTTTGCACGAGCGTAGAATCTCGCCTAACCCGCTCAGAATTTGACTCTGGAGAAATCATGAAGATTACAGACGTAAAGGTCGCAGTTATAGGTGACCATCCCGTAGTACGTGTCATAACCGACGAAGGTATAGACGGTATTGGTGGTGTTGAGTCACCTCGGAATCAACCGTTTTTCAAACCACAAATCGAGTACTACAAAAACTTGATTCTAGGTCTGGATCCTACCGATGTAGAAAGAGTGCTGCTACATATTCGGCGTGCAGGTGGATTTAAGCCCTGGGGATCGGGTGTCAGTGCGATAGAAATTGCACTTTGGGATATCGCAGGTAAAGCACTGAATGCACCGGTATATAAGCTTCTTGGTGGAAAGATTAGAGACAAGGTTCGGGTCTACAACGGCAATTACCGTAAAGGTTTTGAAGGATACACACCTGAAGCTTTTGCTGAAAACATGAAATGGATGAAAAATCTGCCTCAGAATTTCTCAATCATCAAGCAGGGAATTGCATTCCACGGTTCACCAATGCTCAAGCAAATGCCTGATTTTCAGTACGGAGAATATGTGGAAGCGGACAAGTATGGAAACCGTGGAGTAATGACAGAAAAAGGCTTTAACATTACTGTCGATGCGGTAATTGCGATGAAAGAAGTACTTGGCGATGAGGTAGGGCTCGCCCTAGACTGTGGCCCGGGTATGACTGCGTCCGACACACTACGCCTTGCACAGGCGCTCGAGCCGTATCACCTGATGTGGATGGAAGACACTATTACTGGGGATTACACACCATATGTGCATCCTGAGTACTTCTTGCAGGTCACGCCATACACTTCAACTCCGATTCACACCGGGGAGCAGATTTACTTACGGCATGGATTTAAAGATCTGATTGAACAACACGCCGTTGACGTAGTCGGCCCTGACCCAATGGACGTCGGTGGAATTTCAGAACTCAAATGGATCGCTGAGTTCGCGGATTTACACAACATTCAGATGGCACCTCACGGAACCGTCGACGGTTTGATCGGGCTGGCTGCCCATGTACATGTTGGTGCAGCAATGCCACAGAATTTTATAGCGTTCGAACTTCCAGATGGTAAGCCTAGCTGGTGGTGGGATATTCTTGAAGGCATCGATGCTTACGAAGTCAAGGACAGTCATATAGTGGTTAATGACACTCCAGGCCTCGGAATCAGCTTCCGAATTGAGGAAGCCAAGCAGTTCCTCAGTGAAGAAGACACCGGTTTCTTCGACGGATGAGCACTCAACGCAGCATGCGTATCAACGATCGATCTATTGCTTTATGCGCGCGTTATCCGATATCTGATCCCGATTAACACAATATGGTGGCCAGTCCCCAGCTAGACCTGCCAACACGTTGTCAACACACATCATGGCCATCTTGAGTCTGGTGTCATCGGTAGCACTTGCAACATGTGGCATGATCAGGCAGTTATCTAGCGTAAGAAGTGGATGATCGGCGGGAATCGGTTCCGGGACCGTAACATCGAGCGCAGCGCCCGCTATTTCACCCGCGGTCAAAGCATCATAAAGTGCTTCTTGATCCACGACCGGGCCTCTGGTGGTGTTAATCAGCATTGCCGATTTCTTCATTAGCTTGAACTGTTCACTACCCATTAAACCCGTGGTCTCAGGCGTTAAAGGATTATGCAACGAAACATAGTCAGATCTTTGCAGTAATTCATCCAGAGAAGAGACATATGTGGCACCGAATTCTTCGTCTCTTTTGTTCCTGTTGTAATAGAGGACTTTCATATTGAATCCAGCAGCACGCTTGGCGACTTCTCCACCAATACGGCCCATTCCAACTATTCCAAGCGTCTTGTGATGGATATCAGAGGCCAGGTACGCCAGTGGGTCGAAGTCACCCCACTCCCCTCTTTTAACCAATTGCGGTAAGTCATGGGTTCTACGTCCCATTGCCATAAGTAGTGCAAATGCTTCGTCTGCCGTACTTTCTGAAAGGATTCCAGGAGTGTTACATACGGCTATACCTCTTTTATTTGCAGCATCGACATCAATATTGTCGTATCCAACACCGAACTCTGTTATCACCTTGAGATTAGGAGCAGCATCCATCACGGCACCATCAACCTGGTTTGTTATGTGCGCATACAAACCATCAATATCCCTTACTTCCTTTAGTAATTCCTCATAACCAGGGGAATCCGGTTCACCCCAGATCACTACTTCAGATCCAGCCTGTAGGAGCTTATCTTCGGCTTCCTGAAATGTTCGGCGAGTGATTAGAATCTTGGACATTTTTTTACCATGCTGTTTTTTTTAATGGTGGGGAAGGTGGGATTCGAACCCACACGCCTGTTAAGGCACATGCTCCTAAGGCATGCGCGTCTGCCATTTCGCCACTCCCCCACATAGGTATGTATCGCCAGAAAAGAAGGCGGGTAACTATTGTATTCACTCCTTAACAAGAAGGGTTAGCCTCGTTGTTCCCATCCTTGCGAATATTCATCCCAACGTGAATGAAGGTCACTTACCGTTGCGCCGGAAATCTCAAAGGGTTTCGAGACCATTTCCAGATTTGCACTCATATGCTGTGGTCTCTGGGTACCGACGATCGTCACGTCCACCTCACTGTGAGCAAAAGTAAAACCCAAAGCGAGGCGAATGTTATCTTTTGGATCATTCGCCAGTGGCCCGACAGCAGACATAACCATAGAGCGACGAAAATACTCGGACGTATATTCCGGAATATGTTCCGGGTACGGCACAGGATCTTCTGGTGCGCCCCAGACGGCATTCGCGATCGGACGTTTGATAATGATTCCCATATCGCGTTCTTCTGCATCTTCGAAAAGATTTATACGAGCGGATTGATCCACCAAATTAAAACTGGTCTGCAAGGTGTCAAATAGACCGCTGGTCACAGCCCACTTAGCGTTTTCATTGTCGCCACTGTACCCAATGAAACGTGTTTTCCCCGATGCCCTGACATCCTGAAGAGCGCGAATTACCTCTCCTTTTTCCAGGACTTCTACCCCGCACGAATGAAGTTGCAAAAGATCAATATGATCAGTTTTCATCAGGTTAAGCGAGCGATCAACAGAACTTACGACCAAATCATAAGTCCAATCCTCACCCTGATTACGGGGCAGATAATGACCCGCCTTTGTTGCAAGAACGTATTCATCTCTGCGTTCAGACGCTACCAGCCCAACGAGTTCTTCACTAATACCATAACACGCGGCTGTATCAAGAAAGTTGACACCATTGTCGAGCGCCTGATTTATCACTGAACGCGCTTGATCCACGTCAGTTAGTTCAAGATTAAAGCCGACCTCCGACAAGCCTATTCCAAGCCTGCCAACCTGCATACCGGTTCTTCCAAGTCGTTTCGTTTCCATGGCCATGAATTAATTACCTTTACCAGCACCAAGTTGAATCGTAAGAGAATTATGCCAAGATATTCTGAATTGCTCCTCAAATAACCTACTCCACAAGGTAAATTAATGATTTATACGGACTGGCTCGTATGCATTCCGTTAAAGCAGGACAGGAGTCGAAATTGTCGAAACCAAATATCGTTCTTATGGTTGCCGATGATATGGGTTACGGTGATTTCGGCCTCTATTCAGAAGGGCGGGTTCATACACCATCAATAGATCAACTCGCAACAGAGTCCTTGCGACTCACCCAGCATTACGCCGGATCAGCTGTTTGTTCGCCATCCAGGGCAGCATTATTGACAGGCCGATATCCTATCCGAACTGGAGCTATCACTCCTCAGGAAGTGCTTGGTTATGACCGTATAGATCTAAGCGAAGCAACCATAGGAGACTCCTTCAAGGCCGCCGGTTACGCAACGGGAATGGTCGGTAAATGGCACAACGGTGCACTGGATCCGAGGTTTCATCCCAACTCGAGGGGCTTCGACGATTTCGCCGGATTTAGAGGCGGCTGGGCTGACTACTACCGATGGAATCTTGACCGAAACGGTTCATTTGAAAAATCTGACGGTAGATATCTAACTGACGTTCTGGCTGATGAGGCTGTCACATTCATTCAACGTCACAGAAATGAACCGTTTTTCCTCATGGTTACCTGGAACGCGCCGCACAGTCCGCTCCAAGCACCAGAAACAGTCACTCAAAAATACGTCGATGCAGGTTTTGAACTGGGTATAGCTATTATTTACGCCATGATTGAAGTCATGGATCAGGGCATAGGCAAAGTTCGTCAGGCTCTTGATTCAGTCCGGATCGCCGACGACACACTACTCATGTTTACCAGTGACAATGGTCCTGCTTTCACACACAGAAGTGACCAGGTACCCGATGGAGTCTCCGTGGACGGTAGAAGATTCAACTGTGGATTTGCGGGAGCTAAAGGATCAGTTTACGAAGGCGGTATCAGGGTGCCAATGATCGCCAAATGGCCCAATGGATTGCCTAAAGATCTTGAAATTGACAAACAGATTGTATTTACAGACTGGCTACCGACGCTGATGTCCCTTGCAAAAATCAATCATGTAGGGAATAAACCACTGGATGGAATCGATATGTCAGAGATATTAATGGGAGAACCACAACATAACGCTCCACGCCGCTTCTGGCAATGGAATGGGTATTCACCAATCGGCACAACAAACGCTGCGGTCAGAGAAGGTTCATGGAAACTTGTCAGGCCCGCATTGGATGTCAGTTATGCAACTGAAGCGGACCAAACACTAGCCAACAGATACATCGAGAACGATATTGAGTACAAGTATCACCCCGAGAATTTCAGTCAGGTTTTTGACTGGCCGGAACCAGAACAGATCGTTACGAAAGCCCCGAAGCCTGAACTTTACAACATTGATAACGATCCATTAGAACAACATGATTTAGCAGCTCAGAATCCCGATATCGCACTAAAGTTATTAAGAAACCTTGAAACCTGGTTCGAAGAGGTGGAGTCTGAGCGTCAATCGCTGGTTAAGTAAAACACATGATGCTCTGTGGTTCTGGTGACATTTTATGAATTGGAGGTCAGCGAGTGATAGCGTAGGCTTCACCTCGCAAATCAGCACCCGCCGACAGCGTACCCGTTTTGTGATTAACCTGAATCCCGCAAACGTTGTTCGCTCGGCCTCCGTAAAGTGAAAGCCACTCTACATTATGCCCTCGGCCTTCTAGGTCAGTTGAGATGGCTTGGTCGAACCGTCGCTCCAATTCCATCCGCCCAGGGGTGTATACATGGGGCCAAAATGAATCGGGGAAACTCCATATAAGAAAGCGCTCAGCCTCCACCGCCTGCTGCGGTGTCATCTGAAAAACCGCCACATTGAAAAAGTACTGCAGAGTGGCCTGAATCTGTGCATCACCGCCCGGTGTTCCAAACACAGTCCATGGCTTACCGTCTTTGAACCCAAGTAACGCGTTGGGAGTCAGCCGAGGACGTTTCCATGGCGCAATAACAGAAGGATGGTTTTCATCGAGCCAGGATTGGGATCCTCGCGTCGACGGGGTAAACCCCAGGGTTGGAACGACCGCTGTTGCTCCATCGCTGGGTGTAGCGGAAAACATGTTCCCCCATCGGTCAATAACAGACGCATAACTCGTATCTGGTTCTGCGTCACCCTCTATCGGTAGTGGAGGCTGATAGGAATAATCCTGCGGTTCTGAGCGGTCTTCAAAAGGCCATGGATCACCTGCATGAGGCATCGCTGGGGTCGCTCTGGATATGTCGATTTCAGCTCTGCGGCTCTTCGCGTACGCCTCGCTCAAAAGACCTCGAATGGGGACATCTATAAATTCAGGGTCACCATAAAATGCGTCTCGGTCAGAAAACGATATTTTCAAGGCCTCAGCGAGAAGATGAACATAATCAGCGCTGTTATGTCCAAGACCTTTTAAATCATCGCCTGCAAGTAAATGGATCGTTTCTGCAAATACCGGACCCTGGCTCCATGGGCCGTTTGTATACACTTCAAACTCGTTGAACCTTCCAATCTCCGGTGGTTCGTGACCTACTTCAAATTCTTCCATGTCGGACATTGAAAGAAAGCCGCCACCGACTTGAACAAAAGATACAATCTCCTCAGCGATTTCTCCCTTGTAGAACAATTCCAACGCCGCCTCAATCGCACGTTCACGACCCAATGATTTATTCTTTTTTTCTATATCGATAAGACGTTGAAATGTACTGGCGAGTTGGGGCTGATGAAGGGTTTCCCCCAAGCGAGGGAGTGAGCCGCTTTCCGAGAAAGCTTCGGTACGAGTAGGCCACTTATCTGATTGCTCATCAAAAGTCGACATGGTATTTGCCAAAACATGGCCTACCGCTATACCGTCCCTGGCATATTCTAGAGCTGGTGTAATTACCTGCTCAAAAGACATAGTTCCGTGCTGAATCAAGGCAGTCATCCATGCTCCTGCTGCTGCAGGCACAACTACCCGTTCAACCCCTTGTGGAATTTTTCCACCACGGGATCGAACAAAATGATCCAATTTCACCGAACGGGGCCACCGCCCGAGTCCACTGATACTAGAAACGACTCTGGTTTCTGCATCGCAAATAAGAATTGGCGCTACGCCCCCGAAACTGGTAGAGCCAGGCAGTACCACATTCAGACTAATGCCAGCAGCAACACCCGCATCAGTGGCATTGCCGCCCTGTTCAAGAATCCGATAACCAGCAGCCGTAGCAAGGTAATGTCCGGTGGAAACGGCATGTGTATTGCCTGTCAGCGTTGGGCGAAATGATGGAATACCTGTGTTCACATTGCTCTCCTGCGAAATTTCGTGTTTTCTCGGCACTTGAGTAGCGGTCGCATTATAGGCCAGGGTCGACCATGTTGATCTCAAGATCTAAGGCATCTAAATTTTTCAGTTACTAAGGTTTTGTTCCAAATACAACAAAGAATATAAAATACTGACACCTGTCCGTTAAGCACTGGTAACACAAATGCAAATCGACGATCCGATATTTACAGAAAGCCAAAAATTTCGACAATGGTACGTATGGTTTGCGGTGTCGATCGCTCCAATCATTTTTGTCTGGGCCATACTCCAGCAAGTCGTGTTAGGCGTTCCATTTGGCACAAACCCATCAGGAAATGTTGTCCTCATCCTTCTGGCCTTCATCTTTGGTATAGCGTTCCCGTTTTTCCTTTATCGCATGGGGCTGGATGTACAACTGAGCAACGAAGCCATACATATACGTTTTTGGCCATTCCATTTGAAACCGAGAACCTTCTATTTCAGCGACATAGATAATGCTGAGCCAATTACGTATAGCCCGCTAAAAGATTATGGCGGCTATGGCATACGTTACGGGGCCAAAGGTAAGGCCTATAACGTAAGCGGAAATCAAGGTGTGGTCATTACGTTGGGAACAGGACAACGTATATTGATCGGTTCCCAACGGCACAAAGAATTAAGCTCACTGATTAATGATCGACTTTAGTTAAAAATCTAAATAAGGTTCTGATTCAATCTGAGTAAAGTCGGTTGCAGGATATTTTGCCAGAGTTTCAGTATCTAAATCCGCTCCCCATCCTGGCCCATCCGGAACAGTTGCTGACCCATCTTCAATAATTATCGGATTTGTCAGAACTTCCCTATACCTGTCGATAAAAGAAACAAATATCTCTTGCAAGAAAGCATTGGGGATACTCATATCGAGATGTAGACTGGCGAGCGTTGAAATTGGTCCGTTTGAATTGTGAGGAGCAACAGCTACGTAATGAGTTTCGGCCATATGGGCAATTTTCCGAATTTCGGAAAAACCGCCACAATGACAAATGTCAGGTTGAATCAACCGAATACTGTTCGTGGCCAGTAACGGTCGAAACTCCCAACGGTTATACAACTGTTCCCCTGTCGCGATTGGAACATTCACTGACCTTGCAAATTCTGCCATAGCTTCAACGTTGTCGTAGAGAACTGGTTCTTCCATCCAAGCTATATCAAATGGTTCGAGTCTTTTTGCAACCCTGCCTGCACTCCAGACATCAAGCCGGGCACGAATATCTATGCCGATGTCCATATCATTACCCACTGCTTCTCTTACAGCCTGCACAAGTTCGATGCCATGATCTATTTGCTCAGGCGTAGTGACCTGCGGCCCTCCAAATGGATAAAATTTCAGCGCTTTCCAGCCATCGTTTTTTAGCTCAAGCGCTGCTTTTGCATGAAGTTCAGGAGAGGCCTGTCTGGAAACAGTCTCCGCAGGCACACCCGGAATCGGCTCCGTCAGACCTTCAAACCAACCGTTCGCATAAACTTTCACCTCATCTCTGTGCTTACCCCCAGCCAGTTCCCATACCGGCATTTCATGTGCCTTGGCTTTGATATCCCACAAGGCAAGATCAATAGCTGCTATCGCGGACATTGTCACCGCACCCCCACTCCAGGTCACACGTCTGTAAAGAGAGGTCCAGATCCAGTCGATACGGAACGGGTCTTTGCCTTCGAGGAATTTACCGAAATCAAGAATTTCCGCTTCGAGCGCAACGTCTTTGTACTGCAGGGAACCTTCACCCCATCCCGAAATACCAGCATCAGTATCAATACGAACGAATAACCAATTGGTACCAGCCGTTTTGTGGACCGGGGTCGAGGTTCGAAAAACTTTTACATCTGTTATTTTCATTTTGCCTAAAGCTAACCACCAACAGGCATGAACTGTATACAGACGGGTGCAGGTACATCTATCACCGAGCCTGTCGCTTCTAATGTACCGTCTGCATTTCTATTGAATGTGACGACAGTACCAGTATCCTGATTTTCAGCCAGGACGAATCTTCCATCGGGGGTTATCGCAAAGTTTCTAGGTGTTTCACCCCGGGTTTGTTCATGTCCGACATACCTCAATCGTCCGGAAGATGAATCAACCTGATATATAACCAGTGAGTGATGACCTCGATTCGACGCGTATACGTAATTCCCATCAGGCGAGGTGTGGATATCTGCGGTGGTGTTATCACCCTCCCAGTCGTCAGGAAGGGTACCTACCGTCTCTATCGGACTCAACCCACCGTTAGCGCTCAGGTGATAAGCCGTGATCGTACAGCCAAGTTCATTCAATACGTATACGAACTTGCCTGAAGGATGAAAAGTAAAGTGCCGCGGACCTTGACCAGGAACTTCGTCTACTGAAGATTGTTGAGAAGGAGTCAGCTTTCCATTTTCATGGTCGATGTCATAAATGAACACCTTATCCATCCCAAGATCACAAACGTATGCATGTGTGTTCGACTCATCAATATTCACAGAATGTGCATGAGCCTTTTCCTGTCGTTGCGGGTTGATCGACGAGCCTTCATGCTGGATGAATTCCGTCCGTTCACCCAAAGATCCGTCATCATTTATCGGTAATACCGCAACGCTGCCGCCAGCATAATTGGTCGCAATCACCAGCGAGTCGCTTGCATCAACCATCAAGTGGCATGGACCGGGACCCCCAGTGGATTTTTGATTGATAGGTGTCAACTCACCAGTGGCCTGGTTAATGCTGAATGCAGCACAAGCTCCACCACCGTCTTGGTCTCCTATCTCGCATACAGCGTACAAATGCTCATTAGAAGGATCCAATGCGAGGAAGGAAGGATTCTCAATACCAGTTGCAAGTGATACTTGTTCAAGCTCGCCGGTATCCCCATTCATTTTAAGTGTGTAAATACCTTCGCTGCCAAGTCGAGTGTAGGTTCCAACAAATGCAAACAAATCATTAGCCATTGTCTATTCTCCTAAACATAATCATCAATTTTTCATAATCAGATCGGAATCGATCTCTATGCCGAGTCCGGGACCTTGAGGCAATGACATGAACCCATCTAAATCGATTTCGGGCGCGTTGGACATGATTGAAAACTTATTCCGGTAGTGTCCGACCGGGGGATCATGTAGCAGTTCCATGAAAGGAGCATGCCGCCATGACGCGACCAGATGCATGTGTGCAATCACTCCTATATTGCCTCCACCGTGATGCGGAACGATTTCTTTTCCATAAAGCTCCGCCAGAACGCCTATTTTCCTCAGGTTCGTCAGACCATTCATAACCATACTTTCAGGTTGTAACAAGCTGTATACACCCTGCTCACAAATCTGAACAAACTCGTTCACGCCAGGGTTATTCTCTCCACCAGCAATCGGAATTTCTAATTTGCTGCTAAGTTCCGCAAGCCCATCATAGTTGTACCTAGTTAAAGGCTCTTCAAGCCAGTAGACATTCATGTCCTGTAATTCTGAGGCTGTCTCGTAAGCGCGCTGGGCGTTCCATTGAACCCCAGGCTGCCAATCGCCACTGCTTTGTGCCTGGTTTCCATCTGCCATCAAGGTCATTTCGTCGCCAACAGCCTCCCGAATAGCTTCGATCGTACGAATATCCTCAGCAATAGTCTCGTGATGCAAACGGACTTTCATCGCCTGCCAACCCTGTGCACTGAGAGAGCTAGCCTGAGCTGCACGTTCCTCGGGTGTAGAAAGTAATACCATGCTGGCATATGGAATAACCTTGTCTTTGTCGCCACCCCATAGCTTGTAAAGAGGCATTCCCGCTGCTTTTCCTACGATGTCCCAAAGGGCGATATCTACACCTGCAATCCCTTGGTATTTCAAATTAGGTACGTAGTAATTCAGTGCTGCAGCGTGCTGTTCTACCTGAAGCGCGCTTTTTCCGATTAAATATTCCTTTACTGAATCAAGAAGCATCGGGTGCATTCCCGGTCCGATACCGGTTATACCACCATCTGTACGAACCTCGGTAAACGATCCGCCGCCAATATCAAAAGACATCGTGGTTCCAGGGCTCCAAGCAGGCTCCAGGTCACCGACGTGTTTCGTGGTCCGAAGATTTAGGGTCTGAACATCGGTAACAGTGAGGTCTCCGGTCAATATTTTCTCCAGTCCTGAACTTCAAAGTGCCTGAAATCATACCCTCAAGCAAAACGAATAGTGGTGTATTGTTCACTGAGTTAAGCGCGTACACTGCGATCTATAGAACCAATATCCATTAAAACCAGGTTTTGCATGACAAGTAACCATGGATCGAAAGATATGACAGTAGACGTACTAATCATCGGAGCGGGTGCATCCGGAGCTGCTGCTGCTGCATCTCTGTCTGAAGCAGGATTCAAGGTGAAATGCCTTGAACAGGGTTTTTGGCAGGATCCATCAAAATATGCGTCGGCGTCGGCTGATTACGACTTCGAGATGTTAACCAACTGGTCGGTGGACCCTAACAAACGACAGTTAGACGAAGATTACCCGATAAATATCGATAACTCGCCTGTCACCCCTGTGATGTTCAACGGCGTCGGTGGTTCGACAATTCTCTGGACTGCCCATACCCCAAGATTTCACCCCTCAGATTTTCGAGTAAAGACTCTCGATGGGGTCGCGGATGACTGGCCACTAACATATGAAGACATCGAGGATTATTACGACCGCAATGATGAGGTAATGGGCTGCTCAGGCATAAACGGTGACCCAGCTAACCCACCAAGAAAACCCCGGCAAATGCCACCACTGCCAATCGGTTCTGATGGCATGAGACTGATAAATGCATTTGAGAAATTAGACTGGCACTGGTGGCCCTCAGACAATTACATCAACTCAGAGCCATACGGTGAGGGTCGAGACGCCTGCAATTTCTGCGGACATGTCCACATGGGATGTTTCAAACGCGCGAAAGCGAGTACCGATCTAACGTATTGGCCACGGGCACTAAACAACGGAGCAGTAATAGAAACCGGTGCTCGTGTGCGACGTGTCACTACCAATTCTTCAGGCACTGCTACCGGAGCGGACTACGTTGATGCGAAAGGGGTTGAACGCCATCAGCCAGCCCGATCTGTAGTGATGGCTGCAAATGGGATTGGCACTGCTAGGCTGTTATTACTTTCAAAATCTGACTCACATCCCGATGGACTTGCCAATTCAAGTGGTCTAGTTGGTAAGAATCTTATGTTCCATCCTTTTGCCATGATCACCGGCGTGTTCCCGGAAAAAATGAATACATGGCAGGGTCCATTAAGTAATTTCGCAATGAGCCAGGAATTTTATGAGACCGATAAGTCACGTGGATTCGTTCGAGGTTACACCTATCAATTTCAACGAAGCTTGGGACCAGGCTGGGTGGCTAACGGTGGATTTACCAATGCTATCCCCTGGGGTGATAATCATCACGAAGAGTTGGAAAAGCGACTAGGCAGCATGATGGCCATAGCCGTGATCGGCGACGATCTACCAGAGCTTCACAACAGTGTAGACCTTGATCCTGACCTGACGGATTCAGATGGGATTCCAGCTCCCAGAATTACCTACACATTGAGTCAGAATTCCCGCGACTTGCTCGATCATGGCATAAAGAACGCAACAAAAGTATTTGAAACAGCCGGCGCCACCGATATCTACGTTGACCCATTAATGCGTCAGTCAGGCTGGCATTTGATGGGAACCGCACGTATGGGAGAAGACAGTTCGAATTCAGTAGTCGACAAGTGGGGGCAGGCACACGACGTCGATAACCTTTTTATCATCGACGGAAGCGTTTTTGTGACAGGGG
>MDTE01199009.1_pt1 | contig 30891 bp, 24 predicted proteins | sample 811231 | NCBI WGS metagenome assembly MDTE01 (sample SAMN05326651, study PRJNA326480) | marine metagenome | isolation source: seawater | place: Indian Ocean: Red Sea | collected 2010 | reverse complement strand
TCTACTCTCGTCTAGACCAGATGCAGAAAGAATCTCTCTCGCCGCTCTCATACTTACACCTGAGAAATTGTGTCTTAGGAATGAAGTCAACTTCCTTTCTCCAGACTCTTTTAGCATCCTCTGTAAGGATCCAAGTTGTATTCCATGAGGATGGGGGCGTATCTCGCTAACCGTCCTAGGAAGTTTGTCAGTTGTCCTTGGCCAATCACCTTTCTCTATTGTACTTCCATCTCTATCTCGAACCACAAGTGAGATGCTGGCATGTGGATTTACAATAGAAGTCATTCTAAGGTATTGATGAATAGACTGCCTCCCCCTCTGGTACTTTGCTCTCATCTCCGTCTCAATCCTCAATCCGTGTTCTATGCCGACTCCTGTTTTTCCATCAATCCAAATGTCCCTTAACTCCCCACTCTTGGTCGCTTTGTTTCTTCTGGTGTCAATCCCCAACTCAACAAAAACCGCGGAAGAGTCCTTTGCAATTTTGGATGTAACTTTAGTCTTAGACCCTGCAGTTAACTGACTATACATCACTACCCCCGTAATTCCTATTCCTTGCTGCCCTCTAGTTTGCCTAATTGCGTGAAACCTAGAACCCAGTAGGAATTTTCCAAAAACATTCTCGATGTCTTCTCTAGGAATTCCTGGGCCATTATCCTGTGTTACAAGATTAATTCTATCTCCTTTCAAACGATTTATTTCTACTCTGATTTCGGGCAATATTCTGGATTCCTCGCAAGCGTCTAGGGAGTTATCCACTGCTTCTTTTACCGCAGTAATTAACGATCTCTGTAGAGTGTCGAAACCTAGGAAGTGCTTGTTCTTCTCAAAGAACTCGCTAATCGAAATCTGTTTTTGTTTGCTGGATAGTCTTTCTGCAGGGTCCACTAATATCACCACTACCAAGTCCTCCCTTGTCCTAATGACACGGGGCTTGCAAGGTATCTGACACCGCTGCGAGACCGCTATTGAAATATGCCCCAGACAACCCTTCTTGAATGCTAATTCAAGAGAAGACTCCTGGACGCCAGGCCGTGATTCTTCCAGTGAAGGCACTGGTCATTACTGTCAATGGGCTAGCGAGGTAAAGCTTCCCTGGCCCCGACCGTCCCTGAAAGTTCCTATTTATTGCAGAAACAGTCACCTGATCAGTAGAATCACTCACTCCCGGACCTGCTCCAATGCATGCCCCGCAACCAGGGTCAATCAACTTCACACCTACCTTCTCGAAGGTTTCTGTCCACCCCATCTTTAGTGACAGATCTTTGACAGACTTTGAGCCGAATTGAATGTAACAATCTACTCCTTCAGATATTGAAAGGCCGGCTTCTATAGCCGCTTCACATACCATCGCGTAGTATGAGAAATCATCATCCTTCCCTGCTGTACAAGATCCTGCATAAGCGATGTCTATCAAAACCTCCCCAATATCTGCAATAAATGCACCATTGGTAGGATCGGAAGGAACTCCCTCGTCAGGGTTTCCAGGATGAGCGACCATTGGTCTAATTTCTGTAAGATTAATTGTGTGAATCCCACCACCATATGTTGCATTTTGGTCTGGAAGAACAAACTCATTCCTAATTTGTTCTTCGGTCAAATCGGGCCTTCTGGATAGTAACCACTCCACTGTGATATTGTCCGGTTCACAGATCCCTGTTTTTGCACTGCATTCGGTTGCCATGTTGCAAAGAGTGGCCCTCTCATCCATTGAAAGATTAGCTAAGCCTGGTCCTCCGAACTCCATACTCATATCCAAAGTCTCCGAGTTTGCAGCATAGCGCCAGAGAATATGCAGGATCACGTCCTTTGCAGTACATCCTGGATCTAAGTCACCCACTAGTTCGAATCTAATACTCTCAGGTACGTTAACAAACGCGAACTGATTGTGAATTAAGTTGGCATACTCGGTAGACCCCACACCGAATGCTAGTGCATTCGACGCCCCTCCCATGCACGTATGCGAGTCAGTAGCCTGAATGAAGTCTCCAACATCGATGAACTCCTCCCGAGCAACTTGGTGACAGATTCCTGGACTTATTCCATCCACTGCAGAGTAGTCTCTCACACCAGTGTGTTCTTGGAAAGAATCTTGCATATCCCTCAAAGTTTGAATTTTCTCTGCAAACCTTCCAAATCTAGGCACGTCCGTAGCATACAACAGGTGATCCTCGAAAACTGCAAATTTAGGAGGATTGGGAATCTTGTAATCGCTACCATATTCTTCTTCAAGAAATGTGTGAACCTGGGCTGTAGTAAATTCGTGGGAATAGCCCCCATCTACCTGTGCTAGTACGGCATCACCAGGTTTTACGAATCCCTTTTTTCCATCAGTTCCTAGAAGTTTATTTGAAATCAACTTCTCCACCATTGTCATTTCCCTATCCCCAGTTTCGACTTTGGGTAGAACGATTTCCCCCCTCTTCATTCTTTTCGCGAATGGAAGGATCCCCCCGTTTTCCAAAATGACTTTGCTCACTGGGTCGTATCTCTTTGTAAACTCAGATAGAGGAACCCCTTCCCCTTCTTGCAACCTCTTCAGCATGGAGTAATCTCCCATAAGCTGCCCTAGGTTCAGGTTGTTCCTCTCGTGAATTGGTGCGAAGGATGCAGCAATTACAATCCTAACCCCTGACCATCGTTCGCATTGGGCCGCCGTCTCTCTACTTGACCCAGTGCCTTTCCTGTGCCCCGAAACAATCACTTCAAAACCACCATCAATCAGAGCCCTCGGCTCAAAGACCCTCATCCCATCTTGAAGTAGGCCAGCATAGGCATTCTCAGCAATCGCCGATGGCTCGTGATCGAAGCAGGCCCAAGCAGGAGTCATCACGTCTGTGTTGATGTCATCTAGTAGATCCTCCACGCCCAGGTCTTCCATTTTCAGATTTAGACCATCGTACAATTGCCTTCGTATCAACTCCAAGTCCTTCGTCAGAAACAGCACTCTCTTTCCTGGAGTAATTTTCACAATACTAGGGGGCCATTCACCTCCGGACGACATTGTTCTCCTATCCGCCATAGCAGATTCATATTTCACGATTCTCAATATAGAGATAATTCGAAATGCACATTTCCAGATCCCTTAGCAAAGCAAATAATAGACTTAAATAAGATGTCTATTGCGGATTTAATACCTTTCTGTCGAAAGGGGGGTGAGTTTGAATGTCATACCTTGTTGAAGACACAGTGAAATGCGATGAATGTGGAAGCCGAAATTTGAGTAAAGATGAATCAAGAGGAGAGGTTGTCTGTGATGACTGCGGACTCGTTCTTGAAGACAAGGTAATCGATCAAGGAGCCGAGTGGCGAGTATTCAGTCCAGAGCAGGGCGATCAGAGAGCCAGGACAGGCGCCCCGATGACTGTGATGCTGCATGACAAGGGTCTCTCTACCGACATCGATTGGCAGAATAAGGACTACTCTGGAAAGTCGATCTCTAGTAGATATAGAAGCCAGTTCTATAGGATGAGGAAGTGGCAGAAGAGATCAAGGGTCAGTAATGCTACTGAGAGAAACAAGGCCATGGCTCTAGCAGAATTAGACAGGATGGCGAGCCGTCTGGAATTACCCAAGACCATCAGGGAGACAGCAGCCGTCACCTATGGAAAAGCAGTCGATGCAAGACTAATCAGAGGAAGATCGATTGAAGGAGTGGCTGCAGCTAGCCTATACGCAGCCTGTAGAATATGTGAGAACCCCCGGACCCTCGATGAGATTGGCGAGGCAAGTAGAACGGGACGAAAGGAGATTGGTCGGACATACCGGTTCATGGTTCGTGAGTTGAGAATGAAGATTCCACCAACTAAGCCAGAAGACTACATTCCAAGATTTTGCTCGGGCCTTGACCTCGATGCTGAGGTTCAGGCAAAGGCATACGAGTTAATTGCTGCAGCCCAAGAAAAGGAGTTGACAAGCGGTCGAGGCCCAACTGGAATTGCAGCCTCAATAATTTACATCGCAAGTGTGCTTTGTGGGAAGAGAAGGACTCAGCGCGAGGTCGCCGAAGTAGCCGGAGTAACTGAGGTTACTATTAGGAACCGTTACAAGGAACTTATTCAGAACCTGAACATAGAACTCGAAATCTGATGGACTCATGAACAACCAGTGGTCGAGCCGCACTCGTTACATTTCAGACAGGTTCCGTTCCTGACCATCTGACTGCCTCCGCAATCGTCACAGATGTCACCGGTGAAACCTCTTTCCTTTGCCGCTTGTCTGGTTTTAGCTTCTGAATCAAGAATTGGGGTAACACTTGCTTCGAGAGTCATTTGTACCTCTCTCTTCTCTCCCTGCGATCTCTGCAAACCTTGCTCAGTCATTTCAGGTCTGCTTATTGAAAAAGGATCCAAATCCACAGCATCAACGTGAGCAAGATCGTCTCTACCTGCGTACTCAATTGCTAGTTCGCGAAACACCCAGTCGATAATGCTGGAAGACATCTTTACTCTGCCACTTCCTCCTTCAATCATCCCGCTTGGTTCAAATTTTGTGAATGTGAATGACTTCACGAACGCATCTACCGGGACCCCGTGTTGGAGTCCAATTGATACAGATATGGCGAACTGTGACAGAAGGGCTCTCCAAGCAGCTCCTTCCTTTGAAGTAAGCAAGAATATCTCACCAAGCTTTCCATCTTCATACTCTCCAGTGATTAGGCGGACGCTATGACCGCCTACTCTGGCCTTGAAGTTCGCGCCTCTCTTTCTGTCTGGTAGAGACCTCCTGGTTGCAATGTAGTTCTGGACCAGTTTTTCCGCCACAGGCTTGGCTACTTCGTCAGCAAGCGGAATGGCACTAACCGCTTCTTCAACCATCTTCTCGACAACCTCATCTTCTTCATCCCCTTCTAGGTCCACCGAATCAACCAACTGACTCATAAGTGGTTGAGAAAGTTTACTCCCGTCTCTGTAGACCGCACAAGCCTTGTTCATCGTCGCATGACTCAAATTGTAGGCCTCTCTCACATCTTCGATAGTTGAGTCCGAGGGCATATTTATGGTCTTTGAAATCGCTCCTGATATGAAAGGTTGAGCTGCTGCCATCATCTTTACATGTGCATCCCAAGAAATCGATCTCTTACCGTATTTTCCACAGGGAGTGGCACAGTCGAAAACAGCCAGATGCTCCTCTTTGAGTCCTGGAGCACCTTCGATAGTGTTGAATCCGAATATGCGATCGTTCGCTGCATCAACCTCATCAGAAGCAAAGCCAAGGAATCCAAGAGTGTCGAAGAAAGGGTCTTCAAACTGGCTTTTAGACAAACCTAGGACATCAATGCAGAAACTCTCGCCCAAGATTGAAGGGGCGAAAGCAGATCTCAAATCGAATACATCCCCAAGCTTGGACTCAATCTTCTTTACCAAACTCGAGTCGAAACCCAACTCCTTCAGTTTCTCTATAGGGAGGCTGGAGCAGCCAGAAAGCCTCTTTGTTCCCATAATGTACTCTTCTATATCTCTCCCTTCATTTTCAGAATACCCTAATCTGCTAAGTGCATTAGGAACTCCGTTGTTAATGATTCTGAGAGAGCCCCCGCCAGCTAGAGTCTTGTACTGGACTAGTGAGAATTGAGGCTCTACTCCTGTCGTATCTGCCCCCATAACCAGTCCTATGGTTCCTGTGGGAGCAATGACAGTAGTCTGAGCGTTTCTGTATCCATGCTCTTCTCCATCCATAACTGCTCTATCCCAGCAGGTTCTAGCAGCTTCTAGGAGATCCTTGGGGCACTTCTTTGAGTTTATTCCCATTGGAACTACTGTCAGACCCTCATATTCCTCAGCAGGAGAGTCGTAGGCAGCCCTCCGATGATTTCGCATTACACGAAGCATTTCTTCTGAGTTCCTTTCGTAGTCCGGAAAGGGTCCTAGGACAGAAGCCATCTCAGCACTAGTCGCATAGCTCTCACCACACATGATTGCAGTTATCGCACCACAAATAGAGTATGCTCGCTCATCGTCGTAAGGGATTCCCATATGCATGAGAAGGGATCCAATATTGCAATACCCTAGACCAAGAGTCCTGTATTCGTAAGACCTCTTTGCTATCGATTCCGATGGAAATTGGGCCATAAGTACGCTAATCTCCAATGTAGTAGTCCAAAGACGGACACTATGCCTAAAGTCTTCAACCTGAAACGAGTGGGTGTCGAGATCGTAGTAATGCAGTAGGTTGATACTCGCTAGATTGCAAGCAGTATCGTCAAGAAACATGTATTCAGAACACGGATTTGAACCATTTATCCTCCCCGCCTCTGGACAGGTGTGCCACTCGTTGATTGTTGTATCAAACTGAACTCCTGGATCGGCGCACGCCCAAGCGGTGTAAGCCACCTTGTCCCACAGTGAACCGGCATCAATGGTTCTGCAGGGAATTGGGTCTCTTCCTTCCTCCGCCGCGGCCTCTCTTTCCGTTCTGAAAAATAGCCCCCAATCTCCTCCAGTCTTCACAGTGTCCATGAATGAATTGGGCACCCTTACTGAATTGTTACTGTTTTGGCCCGAGACGGTTCCATAGGCCTCTCCTTGCCAGTCGGTGTCTAGCACATCAAACTCCAGTCCTTTCCAGCCTTGCTCTGCTAGATCGAGAATCCTTTGAATGTGAGCTTGAGGAACGCTGTCATTGATTGCTCTAACCATTGCTTTTCGTAGACCTAGGTTAGTTTTCTGGTTGAATCTACCTTCATCATCCCCGAATGACCATATAGCCTCCATTATGGAATCTGCATGCTTCTGCAATATCGAACTCCCAATTACCAAAGCAGAGACCTTTTCCTCTTCGGAGGGCTTCCAATCAATGTATTCCTCTATGTCTGGATGATCAAGATCCAGAGTGACCATTTTGGCCGCTCTACGAGTAGTCCCTCCCGATTTTATCGCACCAGCGGCCCGGTCCCCAATCTTGAGGAATGAAAGCAACCCACTAGAGGTCCCTCCTCCTGAAAGCGGCTCCCCTGCCCCCCTGATATTCGAAAAGTTAGAGCCAGTCCCAGAACCATACTTGAACAGAAGAGCCTCTCGGTTCCATAGGCCCATAATCGAATCACTACCTCCAACCAAAGAGTCGGAAACCGACTGGATGAAGCAAGCGTGGGGTTGAGGGCGCTCGTAGGCGCTGGTCGAAAGCCCGACCTCTCCTGTTTCCGGATCGACGAAACTGTGCCCCTGAGGGGGGCCCTCTATTCCATACGCCCAGTGAAGTCCTGTGTTGAACCACTGGGGACTGTTGGGTGCCGATCGCTGACTAGCAATCATGTAGCACATCTCATCGAAGTAGGCGCGAGCATCAGCCTCGCTTGCGAAGTAGCCATACTTCCAGCCCCAGTAGGTCCAGGTCCCTGCAAGTCGACGGAAAAGCTGTCTTCCATCGGTCTCACCACCCATTCTTTCGGCAGCATCCATCGTCTGAAGCCGCTCGTGATCTGGCTCACTTCGCTGTAGCCAGACAGGCACCCCCTCTTCGGGAACGCTCCTAACATGCTTAGGAACACCCGCCTTGCGTAGATACTTCTGAGCGCAGACTTTTCCAGGAATCCCAGAAAATCCAGATGGAAGTTTGACTCCTTCTATAGAATCAGCCATAGAACCATCAGGATTTCTAATCTCGACATCCATTTCTATCCAATCAAACGAACCGAATGGATCCTGATCAGCAGAGGTGAATCTCCTCTCTATTACCAACCCACTTTCCAAGCTTCGCTCGCTTCCAGATGTCTTTATTTTCGTCTGCATTCGTCATCATCTCCCATGTCGTACCGATCAGGATTGGTCCCGCCAGCGCAAGGGAGTTGCGATTCCGAATGGGGGGTGTTTAATGATTAGTGTCAAAGTCCCCATTTGGACAAACATTTTGTTGAAAAAAATGGCAATTCCATGATAAAAAATTCCGAACGGTCATTGTATCTCCAAAGACCAGTCAAGCGAGGTCCCCGACCTTGTAATCATTATTCCAACACTACAGAATTTTTCGTGACTACTCTCAATTAGACGCCGAACGAGTAATTCAGGGACGTCTCCCTTTACGACATAGTGCATGTTCACTGAAGTGAAAACCCTAGGTGCTTCAGAAGCCCTCTCCGCTTCGATCTCTATTTTCACCCACTCTAAACTTTCAGCACGATCCTTAAGCCCGCCAATCACATCGATAAGTGAGCAGGCAGCATGCCCATGAAGGACCATTTCCATCGGACTCGGTGAATCGGGACCATAGATCTCGAACTCCTTTCCTCCGCCCGTGGTCCCGATATATCCATCAACATCTGTCCACATCACCTCTCCATTCACAGTCCACCGAACTAATTCACACCCTTCAAGGGTTGGCTTCATCAATCCCCCTACTGTCGCAGTCATGATAGTCATGTCTCAAGGTCAGAAAATTTCGATTTCAGATGGCCAGATTAAAGTTCCAGACAACCCAATTATTCACTACATAGAAGGAGATGGCATAGGTGTCGACATTACTCCAGTAATGATGAATGTGGTAGACAGCGCAGTCAAAAATGCATATGGCAAAGAGAAGAAAATCCACTGGGTTGAAGTGTTGGCAGGTCAGAAAGCATTCGACTTGACAGGCGAGTGGCTTCCGGATGAAACCAAGGACTCAATGGAGCAAGGTTTGGTTTCTATCAAGGGACCTCTAACTACTCCAGTAGGAGGCGGAATCAGAAGTCTAAATGTTGCATTGAGGCAGCAGCTTGATTTGTTTGCATGTGTAAGGCCAGTGAGATGGTACGAAGGGACACCAAGTCCTGTAAAAGAACCAGAAGCAGTTGACATGGTAATCTTCAGAGAGAATAGTGAAGATGTGTATGCTGGAATAGAGTGGGAGGCTGGAAGTGACGATGCTCGGAAGGTGCTCGATTTCCTCCAGAATGAGATGGGAGTAACTAAGATTAGATTCCCAAACACTGCAGGTTTGGGAATTAAGCCAGTTAGCAAAGAAGGAACTGAAAGGATAGTTAGGGCCGCAATAAAGTATGCCATAGACAACAATAGGGACAGCGTAACTTTGGTCCATAAAGGAAACATCATGAAGTTTACAGAAGGTGGCTTCAGAGACTGGGGATACCAATTGGCCAAGGAAGAGTTTGGTGCTACAGAGCTTGATGGTGGACCTTGGTGCGCCTTTGAGAACCCAAATTCTGGAAACACGATTATCATGAAGGACGTAATTGCAGACGCAATGCTCCAACAGGTGCTGACTCGTCCAAGAGAGTATGGGGTTCTGACTACAATGAATCTTAATGGAGATTACATTTCTGATGCTCTCGCAGCACAAGTGGGTGGAATAGGAATTGCACCGGGAGCCAACATTAACTATGACACTGGAATAGCTATTTTCGAAGCAACCCATGGCACTGCACCAAAGTATGCAGGACAGAATAAAGTAAATCCAGGTAGTCTGATATTATCGGCTGAGATGATGTTGAGGCATATCGGCTGGACCGATGCAGCGGATTCAATCGTCAGAGGAATGGAGCGGACAATTTCTGCGAAGACGGTGACTTACGACTTTGAGAGACTGATGGACAATGCAACTCTTCTTTCTTGTTCAGAATTTGGAAATGCTGTAGTCTCCAACATGTAGGTATACAGATGGAAGAAGCAAGACAAAGAATGCTCGAATTCTTCAATCGTTCGATGGACTCCAATCAACCACTTGCATGGTTCGAAGACGTCTATTCAAAATCAAATGGGGACCGTGATTTAGTTCCCTGGGACTGGAGGGAACCCCATCCATTCCTAGTTGAATGGGCAAATGAGAATAATCAGTCTGGAACTGCATTGGTGGTAGGTTGTGGACTTGGTGAGGATGCTGCTTTTCTCAGTAGAAGGGGGTGGAGTGTAACTGCATTCGATGTGTCTGAAACAGCGGTTTCGTGGGCAAGAAAAATGCACCCAGAACATAACATAAATTGGTTGGTCGCCGATCTTCTCAATCCACCAGACTCTTGGAAAGACAAATTCGATTTGGTTCTAGAAGTCCATATTCTACAAGCGATCCCTGAAGAAATTAGAGCCAAGGCAGCACCCATTCTTCCATCACTAGTTTGCCCTGGGGGACAACTAGTTTGTATTGGTAGGATAAGTGATGAGGACGATTCTGAAGGCCCACCTTGGCCACTATCTGAGGAATTTATTCATCAAATCGGCTATGGACTAGAGAATCTAGAAATTCACAAATCTGTGATTCCGGACAAGGAATCAGATAGATTCCGTGCGGTTTGGAAGAAGTGATTGCAGAACCACTCTCACTTCAAACGTCCACTCCAGATTTCTAACCATGCTGAGATGTTCCTCTCAATGTCATTTTCGGAGACTTCCCTGTCTTCAACAACCCCTCCCTTAATTGGTTTTATTCTGCAACCACAAGCGTTTGCATGACCTCCTCCGTCAGTGTCGAAAAAGGTGGCCAAGGCGGTCAAATCGAAGACTCCACCAGTCTGGTGAAGGAATGAATTTGTATAAAATGAAGCAGACACGGGATATCGACCACCTTCTCCAAATGTGGCCCCAACATCACCATGAATTACAACACACGCATCGCAATCATCCCCTGCCATGGCAGTAATTTGATAGCCATTTGAACGGATCCCCAGTCCCTCTAACCTCACAATCGCAAGCCTGTCCACTATGCTGATATTTTCGTTTATCGCATTAATTAGCATGTCCATGCTAGTCCTTTCCTCATCCACCAGATTGGAAATCTTCGAATCGGACATTATCATTTCCAGCGACAAACCTTCCTGAATCGCCTCAAGAATCCACATTGCGGTATCTTCTCCAGAGTCGATAACTCTACTTAGCCACAACACCGATTCATCCGACAGGTACTCTTCCTTGGTAATGCCTCCTCCGTCTAGTTTATCCACCCATTCGATTAACTCTTCCAGATCCGAAAGATCTAGTCTTTCACCGACTAACTCGAAAGCTATCCTAGCCGCTGAAGGAGAATCTCTCCACAGCTCAATAGCCTTTCCTGAATTCGAACCATCTGGTTTATTTGACTGGTGATGGTCAATGCACAATCCACAATCCTTGTGAAACGGGAGGTCGCAAATTGCTGTCCAACGGTCTATGACCCCATCAAAAAAACCAGCCCTCAATTCTCCAGGATGACCAAAAATTACCTCCGCTTCTGTCCACCAACGCCGAAGAATCGATGCTGTAACCACCCCATCTAGATCGTTGTCAGTGACTATCCTGCGGATTTCCAGATTTAGCGGCCCAAGCTCCATGTTGTCCGACTCGTGTTAATGTCAATTGTGGTTTCGTATACAATATCTCTTCTCTCGGAAGGTTTTCATTCTCCATCGAGGCTCCACAATTATGCACAGTAATGCCGGCGCGCTTGAGACTTCTTGTGGCTTAATTTTGGTGAACTTCGACAGCATTTTACTACTCCAGTACCCCCAAGGTCACTGGAGCTTCCCAAAGGGGCACGTCGAGGAGGGGGACTCCGACCACCATTCGACTGCCCTTAGAGAGCTAACTGAGGAGACGGGAATTTCTAAAGCAAGAATCGTAGAAGGGTGGTCTCAGAAGACCGAGTATACATTTTCGCGAAAAGGAAGGGAAACTCCAAAGCAGGTATTCTGGTATCTAGCAGAAACCGACGAGTTGGATGTAACACTATCCCACGAACATACAAACTATCTTTGGCTTCAAATCGATGACGCTGAGGATCAAATTACCTTCAAGCAGGAGAAAGAACTGCTTCGCTCAGCTAGGAACTATATCCGTGCAAAGGCCAGAAGCCGTTAATCAGAGCTATCGCTTCCCTAATGGCGTCCAAAGGGACTCTTCTTCACCGATATTCTTGGCAATCCATCTTGACAAGACAAACAACCAGTCAGAGATTCTGTTTAGATAGCAAATCACTTCCATCCTAACAGATCCTTCTCCTTCTAGACTTCTTACTAGGCAAGCCTCTCTTTCCGCTCTTCTCGCAACGGTTCTAGCAACATGTAGGAGAGCAACTGGAGCACTGCCAGTAGGTAAAATAAACGACTCAAGCGGTTCCAAATCCTCTAGCCACTTGTCCATCTCTTCTACCAGTCTGTCACACTCTTCAATTCCGATCAAGACCATTTGTTCTGGAAGTTTTCCTGGTCTACATGAGCACTCCCCGCCCAAGTCAAAGAGCTCCTGCTGTACTCTTGACAATGACTCTTCTGCATCATCGGGTCTGTGGAATCTGGTTACTCCAGGCATTCTTTGAAGCTCCATTCGGACAACCCCGATTTGTGAGTTCAATTCGTCAATAGTACCAAACAAGCCCACTCTCCGGTCTTCCTTGCCAACTTTGGTCCCATCAAGAAGAGACGTCTCACCACTGTCCCCTGTCCCGGTATGGACCCTGTTTATTCGGACCATAATGTCCCGAGGGGGCTTGCGCTTTCAATCGTACTCAGGTTTCGAATCCGAAATTACTAACCCATCCTCAATCGCTTTCGTCCAAGAATCATCTACTGAGTCCCAACCACCCATTTTTTCCAACTCTGTAAGATACTCCGATTCCTCTTTCGAATTACCCAATTTTCTGTGAATCAGTGCCAGAGCCGCATAACTCATTGAATTTATCCACTGTTCCTCCATGTCCCAAGACCTCTCAAAATGTGATATAGCACCGTTGGGACCCAGGATTAAGCCCCTGTGAATCTGCCTCAGTCCTGACTTAGACCATGCAATGCCTGGAACTCCGATAACTAACCCTCTGAATGCCAAGTACAACTCTACTGAGACCATTGTTCCTGCAAGTAAGAATGAACCAATCTGCTCTAATTGTCCCGCATACTCCCACCTCGAAGAAAGGAGTGAAACTCCTCCCAAACAGAATAGGACTCCTGCCAAAGGAGCCACAATTACATCAGTCTTTGAAACACTCATGCTTCTGATCCCGCTCACCACGAAAATCCCACCAAGGAATACAGAAATTACAGCGGGGAATTCTCCCTCTGCCTCCCTAGGGCTAGTACTGGCTATCCAAAGAATTAGAGCTGTAAAGGATAGAACCGCTGAAAGCCTCCCACCTTCCTCAGGAAATGGTTGGAACCTACTGAGATAGTAGGTATATCCCGCCAAAAAAACAAAGACCAAAATCCAAAATTGCACTTCAATCCTCCATTTCCCTTCCCCATCCTACTTTCCAGAAATCTTCGTTGTCAAGTAGCATAACCCACTCAGAGTCATTTGACTTAAGTAGCATATCGGCTCTTTTTTCAAGACCGTTCAAGAGCGACTCTCCCACTTCTCCTTTGGAATGAGCACTCTGCCAACTCGATTGAATCTTCTTTACTTCTAATTGGCCATCCTCCCTGTCATCGAAGCACCTCTCGCATACTTCTCTTAGTTCTTGGATCCATAATTTTGAGTTTTTGAGGTGAGGTTCGCTATGGATTGATTTAGACTTGGTTTGAAATGGCCACCAACCCATGAACCCGATACGATGAGCGAAATGTCTTGATGCTTTGTGAACTCATAAGTGCCAATGTCTTCACGCATGTCCGTGGCACGCGTAGTCGTTCACTTGGATTGCAAGCCCAAGGACAAATCAATTTCGAATATTCTGGAGAGTTACGAGGACAGGCTCAAACCTCGAGGAATTACATTGCAAACACACCATACCAGAGGAAATCTTTCTGATTACGAGTCAGAAATCTCCGATCTTTCTGGCAATATAGTAATTATTGACCAAGGAGGAGAGGTGGTGACTAGCGAAGAATTGGCTAACTGGATAAAATCCATCAAACTAGAAAATGTAACCACTCATCTAATCGTAGGACCACATAGCGGTTTGAGTAAAAAATTGAAGGAGGAAGCAGAATCAATGATTTCACTATCCCGTCTAACCCTAACTCATGAGATGGCTGCAATTCTGTTAATGGAGCAATTATATCGGGCGACAGAGATCAATAAGGGAACATCCTACCATAGGAATTAATCCCCCGAAATGATACAATGGAGTCTACGTGATACCATTCAGGCGGTCATTAGGAATCCATTCATAAACTCATAGAACTGGCACCACAACTCCACTGGACGGTTTAGGTTATTTTATGCATGGAAATTTAGAGAGAGACACAAAGAGAATTATGCCTGCAATCTTGATGATTTCACTGATGTTAATGAGCACCCAACTATTGGTTCTACTAGATTCCGGAGAAAATATTGAACAAACCGACACTCCTGAGATTTCTAAGAGATCAGCATACCAGCAATTAGAGCAATTATCTGGTCCAGTACAAGGCGAAGGACAAAATCAGCCCGCATCAACAAACCCCTTCTCAGAGGCCCCTTTCAGAGATCCTTTCTATCACGATCCAGCTTCTATGTACGGAAAGGTATCCGATCCTTCTGCACTAGCACTAGATCCAATGTACGGATTCTACTTGGAGGAGACAAACACAGAGGATCACGACAACGATGGCATCGATGACTTGAATGATTTAGATGACGACAACGATGGGATAAACGACCTAATTGAGAGGTTTGACGGATGTTATGGGACAGACCCTTATGATCACGACAACGATGGAATTCAGGACGAGTTTGATTGGGATGACGACAACGATGGAATTCTTGAGGGACCAATAGATTACTCGCAAGGAACAGATCCATGGAACGTCACCTCAGATCGACACGTCGAACCGAGCACAATTCACCCTTGGACAGGACAGGCGGTTGGGTTTGACTACATGGTCGACCAAAATCCAATGGATCACGACAACGATGGGATTACTGACGAAGATGTTGATGGATCAGGAAGGGGTTCTTTCGATGAGGATGACGATAATGATGGACGAATAGATCAGTTCGTGTGGCCCTGTGACTTCGACTCTGATGGAATTCAGGACTACTTCGATATTGACGACGATGGGGATGGAGTGGAGGACATTCTAGACATCCATCCTTGGGATCCTGAACAGACCTCATTAATTTCAGAATCTTCGGATATTCTATGGGACGGCTACTCCCGATTAGAACACGAAGACTATAGCGAATTCGTAGATGGCCTAGACTACGTTGCTTTGCACGCCCTGCAACACCCAAGGGATCAGGCATTCACCGAAATTCTAGATGGGGATTTGGATGGGGACGGGATTCCAAACTTTCTAGATCCAGACAATGACAACGATGGCTCTCCGGACTCTTCTGATACTGATGACGACAATGATGGCCTTGCAGACATGTACGATGTCGATGACGACAATGATGGAATCCCAGATGAGTGCAGACAGCTAGATACAAACGGCGATGGGCAGGGCGACTATCCTATTCAGGCCTTCAACGGCGAAGTTGTAGATATCGAAACTCCTGGGGAGGATTGCGAGATAGATTACGACGGCGATTTGGATGACGACCGCTTCAGAGCAATAGACATGGATTACGATTTGGTGTGGGACTGGCTAGATCCCGATATGGGAGGTTCTGAGTCTCCCGATAACCCAACACCTCTCGGAAGCGGAGATACTCCATGGGATCTGGATAATGACGGCCTAACAAATGAATTTGATCCATACCCACTCAACGATTCCGCAGAAGTGGCATCTTGGGATTGCGCCAGTGTGCAAAATCCCAATCCTCAGGACCCTAGTGACAACTGCGTTCTTTGGAGAACGTCCTATACTGGTTTCAATGACTGGGACGGTGACGGATTGAATAATTGGATCGATGTCGATGATGACAACGATGGCATTCTGGATTGGATGGACATTGATCCAGATTGCGACTTAGATAATGATGCTGACCTGCATGAGTTGAACGGTTCGATGTACAGAGATGACGGAGCCAATGATATTGACACTGACATTGACGGAGACGGACTTCAAAATGATGAGGATTGGTATGACGACAACGATGGAATAAACGACTTCTACGATCCGGACGACGGAAATTGTGGAATCGTCGATATAGACAACACAGACAATTTCTGGGGCAACAGTTGGCCTCAGGGAGATGGAGACGCAATCGACGGCTCTGAGGATAGTAATGCCTATGTTGCAGTTGACAACTACTTCTGGAATCTGACTTGGGGATTCAATCCATTCAACGAGGGCAACTCCTTCATGCTTGATTACAACGGATATGACGACAACATTTTCCCACCAATAAACGGAAAATTGCCTGAAATGTATTGGTTCCTTATTATGAAATGGAGCCCCTACAATGGAGGCAACTTCTTCGACATCGATACAGATGGAGACTCGCTCATTAACGGAATCGACGTCGATCAGGATGGAGACGGACTCCCAGACTGGTGGGATCAGGACGAGGGTAACGATGGTGTGTTGGACGTTGATGACGTAAAGATGGGAGGCACACTTGATGGGAACACTTGCGAAACCGTCCTCATTTCGGCTTTACAGGAGAGATTCTGTGGTCACGAATTGGCATACTTGTACAAATATCCCCTCCTGGCCCCTACCCAGGCGGGCGGCCAGACATTCACGGTCCCATACAGCTCTCGTCCCGATCCAGAGTGGGATGATGGTTCATATGATGGAACTAACCATCCAACAGGTCAGGGCAGCTGTACATCTAATTGCTATTGGTTTACCTTCGATCCATCGAGCAACGCAGCTCCCTCTGTCGCGTATACATACAACGATATGAAGAACAACAGGGACCTTTGGATTGCCTACCTTGGGGTAACGGTTTTCAACTTCTTCCAATGGACTTCCGATGCCAACAACAACTTCTTCCCAGATGAGATTGCAGATGAGCTAAACGATGACATAGACCCCGATGTAGATTGTGGGCAGCCAATGCCAGAGGTATCATGGGTCCCAAATTGCATGTACAACAACACCAACGATCTAGACGACGATTGGGACATCGTTTACGACCATTTTGACGTAGATGATGACAACGACGGGATTTGGGACTACTTTGAAGTCGACTCCAACGATGATCTTGATGACGACTCGAATGTAGACGAGCCTTACTATTTCACAGGTAGCAACTGTGAAGACAACGATGATGACGGACTCGACACCGATCCAGACGATGATGGAATATACCAAGCAGTATGGGACAGAGGCGTTCTTGGTCAGGCCCTGCTCTTCCCTCAGTACTATGATGTTGATAATGACAACGACGGCGTTCCCGACGGCGAGGATCCAGATGATGACAATAACGGTCTTCTAGATGAGATTCAGGAGACTTACGAGGGATGTTTTACTGGAGAAGAACAGAGCCCTTGGGATCACGATAACGACGGTATATTGAATTGGGCTGATGATGACTGGGACGGAGATGGAATACCAAACTCCCTAGAGCTCCAGAATCTGGTAGACCCGAATGGAACGGCCGATCCATTCGATGACACTTGCTGCTTAAATTTCCCAATTGCTCCCTGGGATCACGATAATGACGGAATCAGGGACGATTTCGACGAGGATGATGACTATGATGGCATGAAGGACGAGGATGAAGTAATGCTGTGGCCCTCTAGGTTCGGGTTGGAGTCAACAAACCCCTGGGACCATGACGACTTCGGTGGAGGGGTAGGAATGGCCGATCCTTCGAATAATACCACCGGACCAGACTACTACGACATTGATGATGACAGCGATGGAAGGGCGGACCTGGACTGGAACGACCCCTCTGTTGGAAACTGGGCGATTCCCTCGAACAAGACTGAGGACTCGTCCGGCTGGAGTTCAGACTGGGACTCGGATAACAATGGGGTTTTGGACAATGACGACAAGATTCCTACAAGAATCACTCTGACTTCGCAATCTGTACTGTGGCTCGACGAGAACAGACCCGCTATCTTCAATGGCTCAGTATTCTGGCTGGATGACACCGGATTCGTTCCAGCTCCGGACATCCCCGTTCAGGTTCATATCAGATACTCCTCAAACGGTACCTCCGTTATCGAGACAATCGATGTTCTTACTGACGAAAATGGAAATTACATTGTGGGACAGTTCCTCTTCCCAGAAGACATCCAGGTCGGTCCGAACACGACATACGAGATTTATTCCGAGGTTACTGAGATGTTTATCCACGACTACAGCTCCACTCTCACTGATTCAGATGGCGATGGAATTCCAGACTCCGGGCTTGCCGTGGAGGTTCGAGCAAACACCACAATAGGTTTCGTCTCTGGGCAGAGATTTAGAGCCGATGAGCAACCACTGAAGCTGGACTTCAAGGTTCATTATACAGCAGACTACAATCGTGGAATATTTGACAACAGGCTTGCCTACGCACCAGTTTCATTCACCATCAGTGATCCAGGAACTCAATTTGGTAACATAACTCATCCCACAGTATTCGATGGTTATGGAAACGGATATAGAGCAGATTCTGGAGGATGGGTTTCCCTCTCGTACAATCAGTCTCTGGATCGCTGGGAGCAAGTTCAATGGAACTCACTGCTGGACAATGGTCCGGGAATTCCAACCGGCGGGTATGAAGAAATTGTCTGGAATCCCTGTACAGAGCTTAATCCACGAGGATCCCATTCGGTACTAGGTCCATATGAGTACAAGAACACCACACTACCAGTAGGGGATTACAGCTTTGTCGGTTTCTCGAGGCCAGATCTTGGAGGATGCACCCACGACTCTTACGAATGGCCATGGGCTCACCTAGAGGGTTCCAAGACAGACACTTTCTACATTCGGTCAATGCATAGGATGTACGTTGAGGCCGAGATGTACGTTTCCTCTTTCAGGCCTGTGTACTTCTGGGACTCCACTCAGTTCACCGGCTCTTCTTTCGGGGCATGGAGGGCACTGTTCCATGCTCCCTCTCTGGCAAACTCTGGTACCAACTTCGCAGAAGCCAGTCTAGGCAAGCCTTACCCGATTCTTTGGGATGGCTCCCAGGTAGGACTAGAAGGAATAGCCGGAGGGGCCCTGTCTCCGTTCCTGTCCTCCAATGGCACTCATTGGGCAATCACGATGCAGAACGGAGCCGATTTCGACTCGCCTCCCTGCGGTCCCGTGGACCCTCTTTTGCCAAACAGTGAGACAAGATGCGAGATTGTACCTGAGATGTTTACTGGAGAGACATTCAGAGTAGTTGGCCATATTTGGAATAGGACATTGGCTCCGTGGACCCAAGATGCGATCGCCCTCCAAGTGGACATAGACAACAATGGCGTTTTCGCAGGCAGTCTGGAGACAGCATATTCCAGAAGGCCAAGTATGGTCGAAGGACTTGCCACCTTCGATTACAATTGGACATGGTATGCACAGTATCCAGCAGGAACATTCGGAGTGAAGACGGACTTCACTCTATCAGACTACTACTTCACCGGAGAGCAAGCCCAAGTTCTTGCCGCTACCGGGGCTTACGGAAACGTGACAGTGATTGGAACCACAGACTTCCAACTGAATACGCTGCCTCGTCTATACAGGGGCCAAAACACTACCGTCGAAGCACGCTTGATAGACAATGCCTTCCAACCGGTAAGAGAGGTCCCAGTAAATTGGACATGGTCAGAGGATCTTTCAAGTGGAGTTTCAATTACCGATAACAACGGTGTGTTCCGCGTCAATCTGACAGATATCGACACATTGGGCAACTTCTCACTAGGTTTCACCTACCTAGGAGACAGTCTTAGACAGGGCAATTCTGCTGAGATTAACATGTGGGTGGTCTCTAGGACATTCCTAAACGTTCAATCCACATCTCCCAACATCAGGTACTCCGGAGATCTATGGGAATTCACCGCCGTCGTAACAGATGACAACAAAACCCCATTCGACAAGGACGGGGGTCAGGTGCTGAATAGTTGCGCGGGCGAAATGCAGAACCCCGATGGCTACGACTTGGGAGGCAATGTTACAGTTATCTTTGAGGGAATAGATTTCGAGGATCGAACCCATAGACAGATTGTTTCAGTTGAGTGTCCGGCCTCTGGGTCTTTTAGCTACGGAAGATACCTTGACCCGCAGTTACTGAAGGATGACCCATTCTCCTTCTTGCCGGACGGTTTCGGTCCAGTTAATGTGATTCTCAGATTCGAGGAAAATCTACCACACGAGGGTTGCGAGAAACTAGATGCGGGAATGTTGGCCACATCTGGAGCTTGGGACCCCTGTGTCACCATAATTAACAGCGATCATTTCCGAAAGGTTCTGCAATTCCAGGTCGATGGGTTCAGCCTTATTGGCACCACAATTCTAGATGTCGATCAACAAATTGTTTACACTTCGGAAATAGATCCCAACACAGGAAAAGTACTGGAGAAGCCAATGATCGTAACAGGTCAATTGACCGACGAGTTAGGTGGGAACCTATCCAGCAGACAAATCAGAGTTACGTTCCAAATGGGCTCGCAAGTTTTCGATCCAATAAAAAACGAGACTCAATTTATTGCTGGTGATGAGGGAGTACAAGCATGCTTGCCAGGGGCTACCGATGAGAACGGCTTCTTCGAGATAAACTGCCCTCTCGCAGGCGTAGATGCAGGGACAGCCAAAGTGATGGTTGAGTACAACGCTTGGGACACCCTAAACAACGATCGCTACAGGTACAAGAACAAGACTCAACCGATGTTCTTCCCGGTATTCTCAAACTCCTCAATAGAGGTTTCAGAGATCGGTCCATTTAGGTCAGATTACCTGACTTATACGTTCCCAAACGGATCATCATTTGACGTTCTCTACTTGAAGGAGGCATTCCACATCAACGCCAAACTTTCCCAATCCAACGGGAAACCAGTGGGCGGAAAGTGCGTCAACATCTACCTTGACCCGGAAATAAATACTCGTCCGATTGCCACAGCATTCACATCCGATGGAACCGGCGAATTCGTATGGTACTCAGCCGATCCGGATGACAACCCAAGCAGAAGGGGCGTAGAGCCAAGTGGTAACAATCTCGAGGGCTTCAGAACTGTTAGGGTTGCATACGAACCCGAGAAGTACGTTCCCGGGGGCTGTGATTATGAAGATCTGGAACCCAATCCAGTATTGAACAGCTCAGTGGTCGACATCGAGGTTCTGGTGAGGAGCAAAGTGGACATCCTACTGAAGGAACATTGGTCGAGCCCAGTAGGCTACCAAGAGGGGGAAATTATCGCCGGAGAGGTGGCAATCCTCAGAGATCGCCTCGATCTAACGGTGGAGGGTCAGAGGGTTGAATTCCACAGGCAATTCTGGAATGGATCCGGATGGCAGACTGAGAGGGTAGAGATACTTATCACAAATGAACGCGGTTCGGCCAACTTCTCCTTCCCGTACACAGCTGACATTGTTCCCGGACACCCCGAGTGGTCAGCAGTTGACGGTAAGTGGAGGATTCTGGTACACTTCGAGTCTGCAGACGCAAACAAGCCCTACTTCGTAGAGCGATGGCTGAATAGCACCCCCGTGATATTCTTGGGCGAGGAGGAAACGGGCAAAAATGCGGGCCTGTGGACAACACAAGCGTTGGTTCTGGTTGGAATCTCTATGTCCACCGCGGTTTTAGTTGGTGCAGTGATGTACAACAACTATCGCGAGAGGAGAAAGGTCGAAGTCCTCAGAGGAATTCTGACCGATGCACTGATGTCACTCAAGGCATCAAATAACTACATTGAGGCCATATTCTCTTGCTACAAGGACCTAATCAAATACTTCAGGATGAAGGGGGCAATGAAGAAAGTGTTCGAGACGACAAGAGAGTTCGAGGATGTAATCAACAACATGCTGGGGGGGATAGTTCCTCCTGAGGAGCTTGACATGTTCTTTTCTATCTTTGAGGAGGCTAGATATTCCGATCATGAGATTGGCTCCGAGCAGAGGGACCGCGCAATACAGATTTTCCAGTCAATGATTGGAAGGATGAACAGTGCTTTGGGAGACAGCATGCTGACAAGAACATCCGCAACAGAATCGGCACTGTATGGGCCATCCATCAAGGCCGGGCAGTTTGTAGATGCAGACGGCAACGTCAGGTACGCAGGTATTGATGACTCAGAGGACACGGACGGCTTCAAGATTTGAGACCGAATTACTGGACCTATGGATTCAGCGCCACTTGATGGCGCCCGTAGGATTCATAACACCGACTAGGGTGGCCGCGATACCTAGCCATGGGGTTGTAACGGATGAGTAAGCCTGTCAGGAAGAGCAATGCAGATCTCCTATCCCTAATTGTAGATCTAAAAGACCACGGCCGATCAACAGGATCAGCGATTTGGAGAGATACCGCAACCAGGCTCGAGTCTAGTAGGAAGAACTGGGCTGAGCCGAACCTGAGTCACATTTCTAGGCACTCAGACAAGAATGAGACGGTCCTCGTTCCCGGTAAAGTTCTCGGGAGCGGGGAAATGGGTGGTAGCCAAACTATCGCCGCCTACACCTTCAGCAAGGGGGCTAGGACAAAGATAGAGGCTTCAGGAGGAAGGACTCTAATCATCAGGGAACTTATGGACGAGAATCCAAACGGGAAGGGGGTGCGAATTCTTGTCTGAGTCGACGGTCGTTTACGACGCCTCGGATAAGATTCTGGGGCGATTGGCAAGCCAAGTCGCAAAGGACCTGATTTCCGCTAGAAAGTCCGGAAGCCAGCAAAGAGTGATCATAATCAACGCCGAGGAGGCTATAGTTTCCGGACCCCGATCTAAGGTACTGAGTGACTACAGGGGCAAGTACAACCTAAACCACGCTAGGAAGGGTCCATACTTCCCGAGAATGCCCGATAAAATAATCAAGAGAACGGTTAGAGGCATGCTTCCATACCAGAAGAATAGCAGTGGTAGGGAGGCTCTCAGAGACCTCAGAGTGATGATCGGAACACCAACAAATCTGGCTGGGGGGGAACTCCCCGAGGACCATCAGTGGGGCGACACCGGGAACATTGAGCGAGATGCTCCAAACAAGTTCGTAAGACTCGGAGAGATAAGCTCTCACCTGGGAGTCGACTCTTCTAGATGGGCGGGTGAGTGATATGGCCAAGAAAAAGGGCAACAAGGTTGTCAACACCAGCGGGAAGAGAAAGACCGCCGTGGCTCGAGCCACTCTGAAGCCTGGCAAGGGTAGAGTAAGGGTCAATGGAAGTCCGATTCACATCATGGAGCCCGAATTGGCTAGAAGGAAGGCACTGGAACCCATTAGAATCGCAGAGGCAATGAACAGAATCGACAGGGTAGATATCTCAGTCGATGTCCGAGGCGGAGGTCAGATGGGGCAAGTAGATGCGATCAGGACCGCAATCGCTCGTGGCTTGGTAAAGTACAATGACGGCGCGGAGGGAGATGACGAGGAACTCAGGGAAGAATACATCAGATTCGAGAGAAAGATCCTAGTCAACGACCCTCGCAGGAAGGAACCCAAGCATCAAATGGGAAGGGGCGCTCGAAAGAAGTGGCAGAAGTCGTACAGGTAGGGAAGAAAATGTTGATCCCAGTAAGATGTTGGAGTTGTGGGAAGGTCATAGCTCACAAGTACCAGCAGTTCAAGGAAGCAATTGAAAGTGGCAAGGATTCCGGCGAGACTCTGAACGAACTAGGTTTTGACAGATACTGCTGCAGAAGGATGTTTGTCGGGCATATCGATCTAATCGACGAGGTCGCGCCCTTCAGCATCGACAGGCAGCAATGAGTTCCGTCAGGGCTTTGACCGATAACTCGCTCGGATGGAGCCCAAAAGGGGCCTGTAGGTTAGTTTGGCCTATACTTCGCGGCTGGGGGTCGCGCGACCCAGGTTCAAATCCTGGCAGGCCCACCATTGGTGGCTCAACAGTTAAGAGGTCAGTTTGAAGGACCCGCCCTCTTTGCATGACCATGGCAGGGGACGATCAGGGAACGCAAGGCTCCGGAAGTCGAATAGAGTGGCTAGCCAGTCAACTTGCTCTCCACTCTGATCTGTATTACAACAAGGCCGAGCCAGAGATTTCAGATGCAGAATTTGACGGAATTCGCGACGAGCTCCAGACGTTATCGCCCCACCATCCACAACTCAGCAGAGTCGGCTCGGATCCTCCAGCTGGGTCCGTCAAGGTAAATCACCTATTCAGGATGATGAGCCTAGACAAGGCTACGACCCCGGAAGAAGTGGCACACTTCGTCTCGGAGACCACAGCCAGTGGACGCAGGTTCGTTTGCCAGCCGAAATTGGATGGTTCAGCCCTTTCTTTGGAGTACCGGAGGGGGAGGCTAGTTAGGGCCGCTACAAGGGGGAACGGCAACAGAGGCGAGGACGTCACCGCAAATGCCAGGAGAATGAGAAACGTCCCAGAGGCGCTAAACTGGCGAGGGGACTGCCATGTCAGAGGCGAAGTAGTAATGCCACTGAGAGTCTTTCGTGAGAAGTACTCCAGAGTAGCCCCAAATCCGAGGAATCTAGCCGCAGGTGCCCTCCGACAGAAGTACTTGGATGCAGGAAAGGGCAGTCCAGAAGACCTTATTTTCCTTGCTTACGGAGTGGAATTCCCTTCAGGAGACGATCGTCATCCAGAGAGCCCGCCACCACCGGAGTTCAAACTCGACTCAGAAGTAATCGCATGGGTCAGCGAAATGGGAATTGAGGCTGCGGGTAACTCAGTCGTATCCGGTGTGGACGACAAATCAACCTCCGAGGCAATCCTATCTGTTACAAGGGAATGGTTCGATTCTAGAGATAATGCGGACTGGGAGATAGACGGTATCGTAATCAAACTGGATCGTCTCGACAAAAGGGGGCTATTAGGTGAAACAGCACACCACCCGAGATGGGCGCTAGCATGGAAATTCCCCCCAGAGGAAGCGGTATCCGTGCTAATGGAAGTGAATTGGCAAACCGGTAGAACCGGGAACGTGACTCCGGTATCAAGAGTCGCTCCCGTCATGGTCTCTGGAGTCACCGTCGAAAACACAACCCTCCACAACAAGGGCGAAGTGGACCGACTAGGAATCATGGTGGGAGACAAGGTTCGCGTGGTCAGGAGGGGTGATGTGATTCCGAAGATCACGGAAGTAATCGGGCCTGCCCAGGAATCCGATTTGAAGGGAAGGAGTCACTCCGACGGCTCAATTTTCTCAGAACCATTGCCCCCAAGGTCCGCTATAGAAATCCCCGAGACGTGCCCCACATGCTCGACTTTCCTTATCGAGGATGGGGCATTCATCAGATGCCCCAACATCGATTGCCCGACTAGGCTTGAGAGGACCATACTGTACTGGTGTCGAAAACTGGGAATGGACGGAATCGGTGAGAAGCTAGCTCAGCAACTTTGCTCTTCAGGCCTAGTGTCAAGTCTGGCCGACCTCTATAGGCTAGAGGAAAGGGAAGAGGAACTTATCTCCCTTGAGCGAATGGGGGAGAAGTCAGCGAGCAATGTTCTGGATGAACTCAACTCAACTCGGTCAATGGATCTAAGCACTTTCATTTCAGCACTAGGACTACCTAGAATCGGACCAGAGATAGCCAGTCTTGTTTGCTCAGATCTAAACTCTTTGGAGGAACTAATCGAAATGACCGATGACAGGGAAGAGGCGATTCGAAGACTGGTGACCATAGAAAGGGTTGGAGAAACCGTAGCAGCGCTTCTTCTGGACGGAATTTCAGATAGGAAGGAGGCAATATTGGACCTTTACTCCCAAATAGAGATCGTAAAGGTGACAGAAAAACCCTCTGAAGGAACTCTTTCCGGCTACTCCTTTTGCATCACAGGCACGCTTAGTCGACCTAGGAAGGAGATTTCTCTGACAATAAAATCAGAAGGAGGCAAAGTCGTCTCATCAGTCTCCGGGAGTCTCGATTATCTAGTCGCTGGAGAATCGGCTGGATCGAAGCTGGAGAAGGCCAACAAGCTAGGAATCAGAGTACTCAACGAGTCCGATCTGGATGAACTCCTAGGAGGCGCCATCCTGGAGGAATTGCCCCAGCAGAGGCAGTCCACCCTCGGTGAATTCTAGTTAGCCGTACATGCCTGTGGGCGCCCCACCACTGTCCTGTGGGGGGTTGACATGAAGGGACATCATTTCACGAATCTGACTTTCTATCCTCTGGGCTTCCTCCATCAGCGGCTCTGGATCCAAGTGAACCGCAGGAAGCAATCCGTCCAAGCAACCGATAATTCTGGCTGCAGCCCGGGCGTCTGGTATCACTCCCTGCCCCACCTCGCCATCCGACTCAGCTAGTATCGCCAATGCATCTATCCCCCTTCTCCTGCACTCTCCCATCATCACCCCTGTAATGCCCCCCACAACTCCTTGCTTCAGCAATGGGATTCCTATGCCCTTCAGAACTTCATGACTGGAATCAGTGGACCCAATCCCAAACATCGAATCCATTGCCTCGTCGTCATCGAAGATGCTGTGACTGCTATCTATGCCATGAGCAAATGAATCTACCATGATCGTGGACCCAACCCCCGACTGGACAATCCAGTCAATCAGTCCAGATGAAAGTGGTAGGCTTAGATCAGGAGGAACCTGAATCTCGGAGGCGATTAGTACAACTTTGTCACACTTCTCCATGTTGCAAATTGGCTCTCCAGCGTAGAACCTGACAGGTGGCAGCGGCTTTCCATCCTGAACAAGACACACCGGGGGTAGTTTGGGATGTCTAATTCCACCTACTAATTCCAATTCGAGCTTCTCAACCAAGAAGTGAGCGACGATGCTGCCAACGAACCCAACAGAGGGAAAGCAACTCACCAAAAGAGCTCCCGAAGAGTTCACCCCCTCATCGACCTCTACCAAGGGCACCTCCGCCATATCCCGAGATACCACTCAATGGTGTTAACCGTTGCCACTGACCCGCCTCGAAATGGAGAGGGTCTAGAGATGGAGTTCGAGGAAAGAAACAACCTACACCAACTCTCTCCTTCCTCTTGGAATCGATTTGAAGAGTGCCCCCGGAAGTACTGGCTTTCTCGTCAAGGACTACCTCGAAAGGCCAGCATGCCAGCTTCGATGGGGACTGCAATCCACAACTCTTTGGAGGATCTCTGTAACGTGGACTTGTCCGGAATGGGTTCGGAAGAAGAAAACTGGCTACCTAGTTCAGCCAGGGAAGCACTGGAAAAGAACTGGGAAATCGAGAAGAAACTTTTCTTGAATACCCAGAGGCGACCAAGATGGAAATCGGAACTGTTTCCAAAGGCATTAGATGGACTCTTTGGATCTCTTAGGGTTCTGCTCAGAAAGGCCAGACTCGACGAAACCGATCTTTCCAAGGTGTCCATTGGACACTGGAAGAAGGTCCAGGAAATCGTGATTGAAACCGAAAGCACCCTTGTGTCGGAGTGTGGGAGGCTAATGGGAAGGCTAGATCTCCTAATATCGAATTTGGAGGGGGGTTCGGAATCTTGGATAGTAGCCGATTTGAAGACTGGCAAGCCACCCAGAGGTGAGCTTAATGAGAATGTCAGAAGACAATTGCTACTCTACAGGGATATCCTGAAGCAGAACCGCCCCGATCATCCAACTGTTCATGCAGAAGGTTGGTATTCTGCAAACCAGTCTGTTCACCGAGCGAAAGGACCTCCCATTCTGGAAGAGGCACTAGAAGCTTGGGAGGGCATGATGCCCACGAAAGAGCCTCTAGAGCCGACTCCAAGTGAAACCTCATGCTCATTCTGCGAGTGGAAGGCATGGTGCCCCAGCTGGTGGAACGCAAGAATGGACGGAAATCTAACACCAGGAGGTATGTTCAGGGACGAAGTAACCCTCCTAATTAGGTTCGACGAGGAGTCAGGAGCAGCCTTGTTCGAGAGGGCCCCGCCAATAGGCAATTCCGGAGATTTGACCAAATCAGACCATCGCTTTGGCGCTATTCTGAAGGATCGGGCTCTTGAAAAGATGAGGAAAATGAAGTCCTCGGGCTTCGAAGGACACCTTTTCCTAGGCAGTGCAAGAGTGGATGGGAAGGTGATGCACTTGGGGGATTGGTCAGAAATCCTACCTTGGTCACCATTGCTAAGCTCTGTTACCCATCAGATTCAGTAATCCTTCCAACGACCTATCGGACTTCTTTGCAAGGCCCTGCATAATCTTCCAGAGTAGCAGAAGCGCCGCTCCTGCATCAGCGTCGGCAGTGTGGGCCCTCTCCAGAGCGATCCCGAACCTTTCGCAAAGCGATCCAAGTTTGTGTGGCCTGGGTAGCCCGACTCTTCTGGATAGAACTAGGGTGTCGAGGATTCCAAGTGGTTCAGGAACTTCGCGACCGACCCTTGCATATTCCATCTCGACAAACCTCCAGTCGAATTCAAGAACGTTGTGCCCCACAATCACAGAACCACCAATCAAATCTGAAAAAACACCCAAGTGATCGGAGAATCCACCCTTTCCGGAAACATCTGCATCCGAAATTCCGTGAACAGAAGTTGCCTCAGGGGGGATCCTAACCCCAGGGTCTACTACCGACTGAAGGCCAACATGCGATCCATCGAAGTCACTACCCACAAAAGCGTACTGGACAATCCTATCCGATCTGGGGTCGAAGCCAGTTGTCTCCAAATCAAATCCTAGAACCCTCTGGCCATCAAGCATTCCTTATCACGAACCGTTCCTTCCGACATCGTCCATGAACCCTCCTAATCTCGAATCTTCCGCAGGCACATCCAACACCCCTATGAGGGGTCGTTACTTTCTCACCTCATGGCAACCGCCCAGAGGAGCGCATCGGTCCTGTTGATGTTGCTATTTTCTTCCCAGTTGCTTGCAGGATGCGGGGGGATTGGTCCGGGAAGCCCAAATGCCAGCCTCAGCTCCGACAGAGACACAGTGAATGCAGGACAAGCAGTGAACTTCGATGCGCGAGCTTCCACCACTCCCGATCCGACGATCATTGACGAGTATAGGTGGAAATTCGGGGACGGAGAGACGAAGACCACCAAGCAAGGGGTGATCAGTCACGTTTTCGAAGAACCCGGCAATTTTGACGTAGTAGTTGAGGTCTACAACGACGAGGGCGCATACGACTCGGCCAGCCTCATGATTTTCGTCAATGCTCTCCCCGAGATAATCCTCAACATCCCTGATTTTGTAAAAACCGGTCAAGAAGCTAGGCTAGATGCCAGCTCCTCCTTCGATCCTGAAGGAGGGGGGGTAGAGGTAACTTGGGACTTCGACTACCAAACCGACTCTGATGGCGACAGTGACCCTCAGAATGACGTCGACGCTAGCGGAGCCGTGGCAAGACTCTCCGTTTCCGAAGCGGGAAACATCACTGGGGCAATCACGGTAATAGACGACAGCGGCGGATCAAACACTACGCTTTGGAGTCTGAGAGTTATCTCCCGCTCTTTCATGATAGTATGGGAGGAGGCATACCTCGATTACGACTGGTCTGGTTACCTCGAACAAGGAACATCGCACGAGATACAGTTCCAACCTGGGGAGGGTGCTAGGGTTATCGAATTCACAGCCACCCTTTCCCTTGCAAGAGACATCTTGCCAATAACTTGGCCAGAGGATAACTTCACTCTTGAGGCAGACCTACCCTCATCGGGTTGGTCTTACAGCGTGATAACCACGCAGGATAACATCACCGAGAACTCTTCTGCAACAATGGAATTGACCGGTATGAACCCCTATCCCGAATCAGGCTACACCGTTTATGCAGATTCAAAGGAGGATCTCGAATCAGCACTTCTTTCAGATCCAGACGGGAGGTTCGGCCAAGGGGACTGGTACTGGACGATAACGGCGCTTGAATGCGATCCTGATACCCCAATAGATGGAATTGACCCCGATCAAGGAAACGACTGGGAGATGGATGTACGGGTTCTGGTACTGATTCTCAGGATCAGCGAGATCAGCGTATAATCCCAATCCGTCGGTGCGAAGACCTTTCAACCAATTGACACTGGGCATGCCGTGGTTAAGTCAATGGAGATTACTAAAGCCTCGATTCGTGAGCGTCTTGTAGTGGATGTGAATGTCCGAATGGCCGATCCACAGGATTTCGACTTCACTCCCAGGGCGAGCCTAGATGGCTCTACCTTGACCCTATTGAACGATGGCTCGGAGGACTCCACCACATTCGAACTCGACTCAGAGCAGATTACTACAGCAGAGAGGGACAGGATGCTCGAGTTGCGAGTAAAGCTGAGCGTGGAGGGAATGCATGGGGTCCTAACCCACAAGAACCCCAAGCCCATGACGGGACCAAACTCAAAGAAGCTTGCAGAGCCCAGGTGGAAGACCCTCCTCCCACTTTCAATATGATTTCCCCCACCGTCGGAATTAAGCATGAGCAAACCGTCGAGATAACTCTGGACCCATAGTGTAGCCTGGATATCACATGAGCTTGCGGAGCTTGTAACCCGTGTTCGAATCGCGGTGGGTCCGCCAATCAGTGTATCGTTTTCCGGGGATAACTAATTAGAACTATTCTATTATGAGGCATCATGAATAGAGCTTCTGCTGCGTTCGTAGTGCTAATGATGATTGCCGTCCCTCTAGCTGGCTGTGCCGGAGAGGACGCCCAACCCTACATCGATAGAGTGGATGAGTTGGAGGGACAAGCCGCCGATGACCAGGCTAAGATTCTCGGATTGGAAACCTCGTCCGCCGCAAAGGACACCACCATAGGCGCTCTTGAGACTCAGATTACTGCACTCCAGGGCCAGATTGCCGCACTGGAGGGTCAAGTGGCAGCACTGGAGGCCCAGATCGCTGCGGCTGGGAACATCACAGAGCTGGAGGAGCAGAACGCAGCCCAGATTGCCCAGATTGCCGAGCTCCAGACGAGCCTTTCCAATCTCCAGGCGCTCGCAGACTCACTACAAGACCAACTCGATGCCAGCTACACAGAGCAGGAGCTTCAGGTTCAGATGGGAATCTCTTACGACCAGGGCTACAGCGACGGGGCCTCGATGGGTGGCTCGACTAGCACCCTGGACACGATCATGGAAAGAGGGTCCATGAAGTGCGGAGTCAAGGAGTCCCAGTACGGAATGGGATACTTGGATGCAGCCACGGGCGTACGCTCTGGACTCGACATCTCATACTGCCGCG
>MDTE01148445.1_pt1 | contig 30895 bp, 30 predicted proteins | sample 811231 | NCBI WGS metagenome assembly MDTE01 (sample SAMN05326651, study PRJNA326480) | marine metagenome | isolation source: seawater | place: Indian Ocean: Red Sea | collected 2010 | reverse complement strand
GCCAGCCGGCTTGGCGATGCCGCCATTCTGGCAGCCGTACTGTTAATCTGGAATCACTACGGCAGCTTCCGCATCCCTGAAATCTATGCTTTGGGCGAACACCTGGGCCGTGAATCCCAGTCGCTTACCATCGCTTCTGTTTTGCTGGCGGTGGCAGCTGCGCTCAAATGTGCCCAGCTCCCGTTCCACGGTTGGCTGATCCGGGTGATGGAAGCTCCCACCCCTGTGTCAGCACTTCTCCATGCGGGCGTAGTCAACCTGGGCGGTTTCCTTTGGCTGCGACTGTTCCCGGTGTTTGAAGGCTTCACGGCAGGGCACATGATCCTGCTGGTTGTTGGCGGGGCAACCGCCATCGTCGCCGTGTTCACCATGATGACCCAGAATTCAGCGAAACATGGCCTGGTCTGGTCCACCAATGCCCAGATGGGCTTCATGCTGTTCGAGATTGCGCTGGGCGCCTACACGCTGGCACTACTGCACCTGCTGGCTCACTCCCTGTACAAGGCGCACTCGTTCCTGGCCGTTGGCCGTACCGTCAAAGTCTCCCGGATTGCGTTTTCAGAGCAAATCAGCAAGTCGCAAGCCGGTCTCGCTCTGCTGGCCTCTGGCCTGGCCGCCGCCCTGCTGTGGCAGGCCCCACAACTGGTGGCCCACAAGCCGGTACTGGCGGCCTTGCTGGTATTCGCGGTTGGCGCTGCCGTTCTGGGTACACCGGGAGCAAGCCAAAAAGGCGCCCGTGTCGTCGTGTTGCTGCTGGCCGTTGCTCTGGTCCCCCTGTACGGGGTGCTTAACTGGCTGCTGAGCACCGCTTTGCCTCAGACCGCGCACACAGCCTTGCCGGTTGGTGCTGAGTGGTTCGCCTGGGTAATTCTGGCCGTGCTGTTTATGTTGTCGCTGGTGCTATTCGCCCGCCCGCAGGGCGTGGTGGCGCAGAAGCTCCACTGGCACTTCAGCCAAGGACTCTATCTCGACAAGCCTTTCGAAAAGCTTACCCGACGCTGGGCACAAACCTGGCTCAATGCCCACGGTAAACCGGCCGACATGCGACTGCGGCACGGGGCTCTGACTGGAGAAAGATCATGAACGCACCTGTTACGTATTCTGCTTCCTGTGAACAGGTCAGTCCGGAGCTTGTTAATGAAGCCTGCGAACGAATTGCGCCCATCTGGCCGTTAGATCGCTGGATCGCAGTTAACCCCTGGTGGGGCAGCAGGACTGGACCTGTCGAAAAGGTTTCCCGAGAACTGGACAACCTGTTCGGGGCAGGGTTGTTGATGCCTCCGGCTTTTTACCGGGAAGCCTGGGATGGCGGCCGTATTCAGCGTCCGCACCTTGAGGAAGCTGCCCGCGAAGCGGGCTTGAAAGATGATAGCCAGGCGCTCCTGGCCCAGCTTTCCGGGGCGGCATCAAATCAGCCCGGGTTTGTGTCGGCTCTTGGTTACACCCGCCGTGGTCAACAGGAACCGTCCCTCGAGGAGGTCCGGGAAGAGATCGGACGCGCCTGTGCGCGCTACTTCGACCTGCGCCAGAATCGCTGGCGGGTTTCTGGTACAAAACAGGATCTGTATCAGTTCTGGCTTAGTCAGTCCGGACGCTCACTGGCCCGGAAAGCCAGCATGGAAATGTTGCTGAAGCCTGACTGGCAGGAAGCCGCTACAACGGTAGCTCGTGAGCTGCCTTACAGCAGCCGCCAACTGCCCCTGGTGATCCACCACCTGCTCGGCCATTTGCTGGGCTGGGCATCCTGGTGCAGAGGTGTGGACTGGCGAGCAGCACTGGGCGATCCTCATGAAAGCGGTACCGAACACTTCTGCGCGCAATTGGCGACCATCTGGCTCATTCATGAGGCCCATGCGCTGATCAATATGACTGAGGCAGAGCGTGAGAGCTGGCAGAATCGTTACGTCAATGCGTTCGATCTGGCGCCGGCGTCCGCTAATGAACAAGCGCTCTGGATATGGCACCGGGCCTATGAGCTGGCCTGGCAGTCCCGTTTCCTCGACGATATCCGCTCCGGTGAGCGGAGCCCGCTGGCGGAACCGGATACTGTGGCTGAAGTGCAGGCCGCCTTCTGCATAGACGTAAGGTCCGAAGTCATTCGTCGACAGCTGGAGAAGGTATACCCTGAAATCAGAACGCTGGGAGTGGCGGGTTTTTTCGGCATGCCCATTGTTCACCACAGGCATGGTCCAACCGATGACGAAGCCCGGCTGCCAGGTCTGCTGGCGCCGGTGTACCGGTACTCGGAAACCCTGGGCAGTCCGTCAGAAGACCGGGAGCTGGACCGGAAACTGGACAGCCACGAACAGGTTCGGGAGTCCGTACGCCGGGCCAAATACTCCAGCCTGTCTACATTCACACTGGTGGAAACCACTGGCCTTGCCTGGGCCTGGAAGCTTGTTCGCGACAGCCTGAACAGAAACTCTGCAAAAGCAGAGGCGGTGGAGCCCGGCAGGCTCCACCACTGCGTGGACGGCTATCCTTTGTCAAACCCTGAGCGGGTAAATCTGGCGGAGGGGCTTTTGCGGGCGATGTCCCTGACCAAAGGCTTCGCCAGCGTGTTGTTGCTGGTGGGCCATGGTGCCCATACGGACAACAACCCCAACGAAGCTGGTCTGGCCTGCGGAGCCTGTGGCGGCAAAAACGGAGGGGTAAACGCCAGAGTGGCTGCCGAGCTGCTGAATGACCGGCAGGTGAGGGCGGGCCTGGCAGAGCGCGGCATTGTTATGCCCGAGAGCACCATTGCTCTGGCGGCTGAGCATTGCACGATCACAGACAGAATAACCATTTTCGGGCGGGACCAGATACCCGACAGCCATCATCGGGTACTGAATACGCTGGTTGAGAAGCTTGAGGCTGCTGGCCAGGCCTGTCGCAGAGAAAGAGCCACCAGTCTTGGGCTTAATGGCAAGAGCGATGACGACCTGCTTGCCGAACTCAAACGCCGGACTTGCAACTGGGCGGAAGTTCGGCCTGAGTGGGGCCTGGCCAACAATGCCGGGATGGTGATCGGCCCCCGTTCACTTACTCGCTCACTGGATCTCGGGGGGCGCTGCTTCCTGCACGACTATGATCCTTCGCAGGACCCGTCCGGAGAGGTTCTGACCCTGCTGATGTCTGCGCCCATGGTGGTGGCAAACTGGATTAATCTGCAGTACTTCGGTTCGGTTGCCAGGCCGGATATCTTCGGTGCCGGCAACAAACTGCTGCATTCGGTGGTTGGCGGCAACCTGGGTGTCATCGAGGGGAATGGCGTCGATCTCAAGATCGGACTTCCGTTGCAGTCAGTATTCGACGGTGAGCACTGGCGCCATGAGCCAATGCGCCTTGCGGTGGTGATCGATGCACCAGCGGAACGCATTGAAGCGGTCATCCGGGGTAACGCGGATGTCCGGGCTCTGGTGGAAAACCGCTGGCTCTGGCTGCACCGAGTGGAGGGCGACCAGACGCTGCGTTACGACGACGGCAGGTGGGTAACCACCTGACCGCCGATCACATATTGCTGGCGTTGGCTGCCTCGGTGTATTGCCAGTCGATTGTTCTCGGTTGAACGCTGTCGGCGACAAAGAGGTGGCCAACGTCTGGTACCGCGTACCAGAGTTCACCACGGGTGGGGTTCTGGCGCGCAAACTCCGCATGACTCATGCCGATTTCCCAGATTTCATCGCTCTGCCAGCCTTCCGGGGCAAGTTCAATACGCACTTCCGAGCCGATCAGGCTGATGGCTTCAATGCGCAGGGGCAGGCGGGCCTTGGCCGCGGGGGATCGGGACAGCTGCACTTCGTGGGGGCGCAGGTAGAGCTGGGCTTCCTGATCCTGGCGAATCCCCGGCAAGGATACCCAGGCATCGCCCTGAACCAGTTTCTGACCTTTCACCAAGCCCGACAACACGTTGACGTGGCCCAGGAAGTCGAAAACGAACCGGCTCTCTGGCCGGGCATACAGTCCGGTCGGTGAATTCACCTGTTCCACCTGACCCTGGCTCATAACCACCACCTGGTCTGACAGCTCCAGCGCTTCTTCCTGATCGTGGGTCACGAAAATGCTGGTGAAGTGGTACTCGTCATGCAACGCTCGCAGCCAGCGGCGCAAATCCTTTCGTACTTTGGCATCCAGGGCGCCGAAGGGCTCATCCAGCAGCAGAATACGAGGCTGAGTTGCCAGCGCGCGAGCCAGAGCAACACGCTGTTTCTGCCCACCAGATAGCTGTGCCGGATAGCGTTTGGCCAGTTCCGGCAACTGAATCATCTCCAGCAGCTTGGCCACCCGTTGGCGGATCTCCTGCTTTGAGGGGCGCTGCTTTTTTGGGAGCGACTCCAGGCCGAACGCGATGTTCTCGGCAACGGTCAGGTGCCGGAACAGGGCGTAATGCTGAAACACAAACCCGATGTTTCGGTCGCGAACGTGTAACTGGCTGACATCGTCACCACCGAACAGGACCCGGCCGGAATCCGAAGACTCCAGTCCGGCAATAATCCGGAGTAGGGTGGTTTTGCCGGAGCCAGAAGGGCCGAGAAGAGCGGTGAGCTGGCCTTCGGGGATATCCAGAGAGACATTCTTCAGCGCCTGAAAGCCGCCGAAGTGCTTGTTGATCTGGTCAATGGTGATACTCATGTCACGCACCTCCTTCTTCGGGCGTCGCGTGTTCAGCTCGGGACTGACGCCATTCGACAAATGCTTTTGCAATCAGTGTCAGGATGGCGATACCGGCCAGCAGCGAAGCGCTGGCAAAGGCCCCGACAATATTGTAATCCTGATAAAGCAGTTCAACATGCAGCGGTAAGGTATTGGTTTCTCCGCGAACATTGCCGGATACCACCGAGACCGCGCCGAATTCACCCACGGCCCGGGCGTTGGTCAGCACCACACCGTAGATCAATGCCCACTTGATATTAGGCAGTGTGATCTTGCGAAAAATCCGCCAGCCGGAAGCGCCCAGCACCACGCCGGCTTCCTCCTCCTCGCTGCCTTGTTGCTGCATCAAGGGGATCAGCTCCCTGGCCACAAACGGACAGGTTACGAATACGGTGACCATCACGATGCCGGGCCAGGAGAACATCAACTGAACGTCGTAGTTGCTTAGCCAACTGCCCAGCCAGCCGTTCCGGCCATAGAGCAGCAGGTACAGCAGACCGGCAACAACCGGTGATACCGCAAATGGAATATCGATCAGGGTGATCAACAGCTTGCGCCCGGGAAAACGGAACCGAGTAACCGACCAGGCGAGGGCTGTCCCGAAGACCAGGTTAAGCGGCACCGTGAGTGCGGCCACAAACAGAGTCAGGCCGATGGCATCCAGGGTGTATTCATCCAGGACATTGCCGGCAAAAGCGCTCCAGCCTGTGCTCAGCGCCTGCGTAAAGATCACCACTACGGGAATCACCAGCATGATCAGAGTAATCGCGAGGGCAAGCCCGATCAGGCTGCGGCGCACCCAGGGTTGGTCACCAATACGGCGGTTTTGCGCAGCCATCTATCAACCCTCCAGCCTGCGCAGGTATCGACCCTGCCAGAGGTTGATGGAGAACAGTAGAATCAGCGACGCCAGCAACACCAGCGATGCGATAGCACTGGCGGCCGCGTAGTCATACTCCTGCAGACGGATGAAGATCATCAGGCTGGTGACTTCGCTGACATAGGGCGTGTTGCCGGCGATAAAGATAATCGCACCGAACTCTCCCAGGCTCCGCGTGAAGGACAGCGCGATTCCAGTTACCAGGGCGGGCCAGAGTGATGGGAATATAACCTTGCGGAACACGCGCCCGTCAGACGCTCCCAAACTAACAGCAGCTTCTTCATTGGCTGGCGACAGCTCCTCAAGCACTGGCTGCACCGTACGCACCACAAACGGGATGCTGGTAAATGCCATGGCTACAACGATGCCCAGGGGTGTAAACGCAACCTCCACACCGATTTTGGCCAGCCATTGGCCGTACCAGCCATTCTGAGAAAACAGCGTTGCCAGGGTGATGCCGGCGACAGCAGTTGGCAAGGCAAAGGGCAGGTCGACCACGGCGTCGACAATGCGCTTGCCCGGAAACTCATAGCGCACCAGCACCCAGGCCAACAGCAACCCGAACAGGCCATTGAACAGTGAAGCTGCCAGGGCCGTCCATAACGTAACCTTGTAGGACTCCACCACGCGCGGATCGGTGATGGTGAACCAGAACTGGTCCCAGGTCATGCCGGAGGTTTCAACGACCAGCCCGGTCATCGGCAGCAGCAAAACCAGGCTGACAAAAAACAGCGAAATGCCGAGGCTCAGACCGAACCCCGGCAATACCCGTTTGTTACGACGACCAAGGCGCCGCACGGGGGCGACGCCTGCTTGAGCGGAGGTGGGCATGGCTTGTTCTTACCGGCGCCGCTGCAACTGGTCCAGTTTGCCGCCACTGCTGAAATGGGTACTCATGGCGTTTTCCCAGCCACCGGCAATCTCTTCGATGGACAGCAGTTTCAGTTCCGGGAAGCGATCGGCATTCTCGGCTTTCACGGCGTCGTTGTGAACACGGTAGTTGAAGCCTGCCAGCAGGCGCTGGGAGTCTTCGGTATAGAGGTGCTCCAGGTACTCCTTGGCCAGCTCGGCGGTGCCATTCTGTTCAACGTAGTCGTCAATCCACGTCACCGGGAATTCAGCCAGGAAGCTTACCTTCGGCGTGACAGCCACGTATTCACCGTTCTCGAAACGGTCTGCAATGTTCAGAACCTCCGACTCGAAGGTCAGCAGGACATCGCCAATGCCGCGCTCAACGAATGTGGTGGTGGCACCACGACCGCCGCTGTCAAAAACGCGTACCTGACCGAGCAGGTCCGCCATGAACTGATCAATTTTTTCCTGATCGTCGCCAAACTGGTCCTGGGCGTAGCCCAGAGCGGCAAGGTAGGTGTAACGGCCGTTTCCAGAGGTCTTAGGGTTCGGCATCACCAGTTGAACGTCTTCGCGAACAAGATCGTCCCAGTTCTCGATATTCTTCGGGTTACCCTCGCGTACCAGGAACGCCATGGTTGAGTAATAAGGCGAGCTGTTGTTCGGCAGGCGATCGGCCCAGTCTTCAGGAATCAGACGACCGCGCTGGTGCAGGATGTCGATGTCGGTCACCTGGTTAAACGTTGCAACATCGGCTTTCAGGCCCTGGATAATGGCCTGCGCCTGCTTGGATGAACCTGCGTGGGACTGTTTGATTTCGACCGTTTCACCGGTCTTTTCCTGCCAGTGCTTTTTAAACTCTTCGTTGTAGGCAGCGAACAGTTCGCGGGCGATGTCGTAAGAGGTGTTGAGCAGCTCCCGGTCTGCAGCCAGTACCGGTTGGGCGGAGAGCAGGGCGGCGCCGAGCGCGATTCCCTTGAACAGTTGCTTCATGACGAGCTCCTCAGAATGATGGTTCTAATCTGAGGAGCAATCTAACAAAAGGTTTTAAGAACGAAAAATATTAAAAATAAATATTCAAAGGCTTGTTTGGCATATGAGAGTCGGCAATTAATAGCGTAGCAGTGCCGAGCCCCAGGTGAAGCCGCCGCCAAAGGCTTCCAGCAACACAACCTGCCCACGCTGGATTCGACCATCGCGGACGGCTTCATCAAGCGCCAACGGGATGGATGCCGCCGACGTGTTGCCGTGGCGATTGACGGTCACCACTACCTGATCCATGGGCATGTCCAGTTTGCGCGCCGTGGCAGCGATAATCCGCAGGTTGGCCTGATGAGGAACCAGCCAGTCGATCTCGGATTTCTGCATCTGGTTGGCCTCCAGGGTTTCATCGACAATCCGGCCGAGCGTGTTCACTGCCACCTTGAAGACTTCATTGCCTTTCATTTCCACAAACGCCTGGCCGGCCTTTACCGCATCAAAATCGTTGGCGATGCCACAGGGGACGTGCAGCAACTCTTCATACCGTCCATCGGCGTGCAGGTGTGTAGACAGAATACCGGTCTCCTCACTGGCCTCCAGCACAACAGCGCCGGCGCCGTCGCCAAAAAGCACGCAGGTGGTACGGTCTTCCCAGTTAAGGATGCGGGAGAATACCTCCGCGCCGATCACCAGCGCTTTTTTGCTTGAACCGGTACGGATGAACTTCTCGGCAGTGGCCAGCGCATAGACGAAACCGCTGCAGACGGCCTGAATATCAAAGGCGGGGCAGCCCTGAATGCCGAGCCGGGCCTGCAGGATACAGGCGCAACTGGGGAACACCTTGTCCGGCGTGGTGGTGGCAAAAACAATCAGATCAATATCCGTGGCTTCAATGCCGGCGGCCTCAATGGCGTTCAGGGCCGCCTGTTCAGCAAGATCTACCGTGCTTTGTCCGGGCAGGGCAATATGCCGCTGTTCGATACCAGTGCGTTCGCGGATCCACTGATCAGAGGTCTCCACCTTCTGTTCTAGGTCGCGATTGGTAACGATGTTATCCGGCAGATAGGAACCGGTTCCGGCAATGCGTGCAAAGGTCATGGACAATTTCCAAGGGTTTATAGGGTAACGATAGACCCATGCTAAACCTTTGCAACCGGATTGGTTATTAGCGGATTGTCAAAGACTGCCCGGGCGACACATTGGGCGCCCGGGCAAGGGGTGGGAGATTAGCCTTCTTTCAACGTTTTCATATCAATGACGAAGCGGTACTTCACATCGCCTTTCTTCATGCGCACGTAGGCTTCGTTGATGTTCCGGATATCCAGCATCTCGATATCACAGGTGATGTCGTGCTCCGCACAGAAATCCAGAACCTCCTGCGTTTCCGGCATTCCGCCAATGAGAGAGCCGGCTACCACGCGGCGCTTGGTCACCAGCAGGCCGGCCTGAAGGGCGGGTTCAATTGGGGTGAGCAAACCCACGAGAATATGTGTGCCGTCGTACTTCAGACACTTCAGGTACGGGTTGAGGTCGTGGGCTACAGGAATGGTGTCGAGCAGAAAATCGAAGGAATCTGCGGCGGCTTTCATCTGTTCCTTGTCGGTGGAAATGATGACGTGGTCCGCACCCTGCTTCTTCGCTTCCGCCACCTTGGCTTCAGAACGGGTAAAGATAGTGACTTCGGCACCCAGCGCCTTGGCGAATTTCACGCCCATGTGGCCGAGACCGCCCATCCCCAGCACGCCTACCTTGTGGCCTTTTCCGACCTTGAAATGCTTTAGGGGTGAATAGGTGGTGATGCCTGCACACAGAATGGGCGCCGCACTGGCCGGGTCGAGTTTTTCCGGCACCCGAACAACAAAGCGTTCGCTGACAACAATCCGCTCGGAATAGCCGCCGTGAGTGACCGAGCCATCGTGGCGGTCCAGGCTACCGTAGGTCATGGTGGAGCCTTCAATACAGTACTGCTCCAGGCCGGAGTCGCAGGCGGAGCAACTGCGACAGCTGTCTACCATGCAGCCCACGCCCACCAGGTCGCCGGCTTTGAAGTGACTGACCTCTGGCCCAACGGCGGTAACCCGGCCAACAATTTCATGGCCCGGAATGACCGGATATTTTGAGCCACCCCAATCATTTTCAACGGTGTGGAGGTCGCTGTGGCAGACACCGCAGTAGTCGATCTCGATCGCTACGTCGTCAGCACGGAGTTCCCGGCGATCAATGGCGTAGGGGGCCAAGCCGGAATCCGGTGCAGTGGCGGCGTATGCTTTGGTATTGGCCATTCGTTCACTCCTTTTCAGTTTTAGAACAAGGATCACGGTTCTGCCGCGGCAGGACAGTTACCTTGTGTAACTCAGCACAGTTCAATTGTAACCTACGTATTCCACTCCATCAGGGATGACCAGATGACAAACACGCAATCTCTTAAAGCTGTGTGGCTGGCGAGCGCAATCGCGCTGGGCGCGGGCCTGGTCAGCGGTTGTATGCCGGGCACCATTGCCACCGGCGTGGGCACCGGCTTTGTGTATGAGCAGAAACAGGACCACAAGCACCGCCATGAAGTGGAGCGGGCGGTGGATCAGTACGTCGAAGACCACGCCAACTCTCCGTGCAGGCACGGGGAAGACCGGGTAATGGAGTCTGCGGCGGAGATTCTCAAGGAATACCGGTTAACCGGTTTGAATGAGGTGCTGGGCCGACTGGATAAGATCTATCAGGATGAAAGTCAGCCGGATCATATCCGGGCCGGTGCCCTGTACAACATGGCGGTGTTGCAGTCGCGCCGCAAGGAACCCAACAAGGTGCTCGCGCGGGAGTACTTCAAGCGCCTGTATGTAGAATTTCCCAATGAATATCGCTGCATCTTTGAAGAATCAGACTGGCGGGATTCAATGATTGAACAGCAGTTGCTGCTGCCCGGCGAGACGGTTGAATCCTTCCTGAGAGATGCGAAAGCCGATGTGGAGCGCATGAAGCGGCAGGACTGAGCCTGCCGCCTTTAAGATCAGATCAGGCTATCCAGCCGAAAAAGAAATCAAACAGCCAGGAGAAGAAACCGCCGCTGCTCTGGGGGCGCGGTTCTGCCTGGGCTTCCTGATTGGCAACCGGCTCGCTGGCGTTTGCCGCTGGCGCATCAACAATCACGGGTTCCGGTTCAGTCGTTTTTGCGGCAACAACCTCTTGTGCTGGCTCCGTTTGCGAAAGCTCGGACTCTTCCTCAACGGCGAGCGGCTCATCCGGGCCCGCTGCGGTGGGCTCGGTGGGCAATTGGGCGATCAGCTCTTCGTTATCACCAGTGACCACCTCGACAACTTCTGCCGAGTCCTGATCTGCGGTGACTGGCGCTTGACTGCTTTCGGCAACGGATGAAGAAAGCTCTGTAACACGCTGTTCTGTTTGGCTTTCATCCGGACCGGTTTCAGATTCTTCTGCTGGGACCAATTGCGCTGCTGTCTCCAGGGCCGCAACCTGAATCTCTCGCGGTTCTGCGGCATCCACGATCTCTGGCTCGACAGTTTCCGGTTCAGGTTCCTGAGCTTCGGGAATTGGCTCCGGCTTGGGCTCTGGTGCGACAGCGGCAACGGAACGGGCGGGTGACGGGACTTTTGCGGTAATTCCAAGTTGACCACGTGCCGCAGACCGGGAAGCCACAGAATTGCTCTGGATCGTTAGGGCCGGAGCCGCCTCAACACCAAGGGATTTGAGCGTGGCTGAATCCAGATTTCCGCTTGCCGAGAGCTCTGGGCGATCGGACTGATACTGACGAATGGCAGTTCGCAGCTTGGCGTCTATCCAGCCGTCGGCCGTGCCGATATCGTAACCGGACCCATAAAGCGCATTTTCCGCAGCAAAGACGGTATGAGTGGGAGAGGCTGCCTGGGCCCAGCCACAGATGGCAATGCTTGAGACAACGGCCAGACTTTGCGCGGCGGTTTTGCGGCGTCCCTGCAACGGTGAGCGTTTCATGGCGAATCCCTCCAGAGGCTCTTTGGTATTGTTGTTTACATATTGTTACCGAGTGTCTTCACGGTATCAGGGATTAATAGTTGCGCCTATGAAGTGGTTAACAAGTTGGCGCAAGGTGCCCGTAGGATGTTGCGGAGGTTGCTGGTATTGTCACAACCCATCAGGCGCAGAACGGGCAGGGCGTCCCCGGCAGTTTTGGTAGAGCAAGCATGCAGAATCTCGATTATCGCGTTATACAGCAGGCCATTGACTGGCTGGAGCAAGGGCAGACGATCTGGCTGTGCACCGTGCTGTCCACGTTCGGCTCTTCCCCCCGGGAACCCGGAGCGATGATGGTAGCGAAAGCCGACGGAGCGCATGTTGGGTCATTGTCCGGCGGCTGTGTTGAAGAGGATTTCCTGGATCGACTGGTGCAGGGGGAATATACCTTGCCATCCGTTGTTATTAGATATGGTGGCGACAGCGAGGAAAACCGCAATCCAAAGGTGAAGCTGCCCTGTGGAGGCGCATTGGAAGTACTGGTGGAAAAGCGATCTCCGGAGTCACATTTTGTCGATCAGCTGCGGACGCTGCTGCAACGGCTTTCAAGTGGTGAAGCTTTGGAGCGGGAAGTAGGCCTGGCTGGTGGCAACGTCAGTCTCCACCCTGTCGATGATCACGGTAGCCGGGTCATTTGGGAGCAGGGTAGCGAGACCATAAAGATTGTCGTCGCACCCGTCGCGCGATTGATTCTGGCCGGATATTCAACCGTAGCGGACGCCTGCGCCCGGTTTGCTCTGGGTCTGGGTTATGAGGTGGTGCTTTGCGACCCACGGGAAGACATCGCCGGCACCCACAATTTGCCCGAAGGTGTCGAGTTTATTCCCCAACTGCCCTCCGTATACCTTGGCAAAGACGGTGCCTGCGCCCCCTCGACGGCCGTAGTGGCCACCACGCACGATCCAAGGATCGATGATCTGGCGATGATGGCCGCGGTCAAAACGCCAGCGGGCTATATCGGTGTCATGGGCTCAATGCGCACTTCAAAAGCCCGGGCGGAACGGTTGAAACGCAGTGGCGGGCTCACTGAGGCCGAGATTCAGCGTATTCATATGCCCGTGGGGGTGGATATCGGCAGCAAGACACCGGCCGAGATTGCCCTGTCGATTATGGCGGATGTGGTTCGCGCCCGGCGCCAGCTTTTCCGGGCGGTCAATTAACGCTCTCGGCTCGCGGGTTTCGAGGGTAGTACCGGTCGGGCAGCCGCTCGATGTGCGGAAAGAACCGGGTGTCTTTGTAGGGCATCTTCATATATCCGGACACGCCAAGCCCGGTGATTTGCTCCACCGCAGACAGGATCTCGTCCAGCAGCGTCCGGAATTCCGGTTCCCGCTCGGGGTCCAGCAGCCGGTAATGGCTGTGGATCTTCAGGTGCCGGGGCAGGGCTTCGAAGATGATCATGCCGGTGTGGTGAATGTCGTTCAACCGTTCCAGTGCCCGGATAATCGTCTCGGGTAATACCAGGAATTCTTCCGGGTCGGGGCCATCCTCAAAATAGGAATGCACGCGGCTTTCATCTTCCACTTCCGGCGCTGCGCTCACTTCGTAGTGTAGATTCATGCCGGGGGAGACCAGAAACGGCTGGCCCTGATCTTCACGATCAATGTGCAGGGTGTTACGGGCGTTGAACAGGCAGCTTTTGAATATCCCTTTGCGGTAGATGGCCTGGGCCAGGTACACCATGTTATTGACGGCCTGGACAAAGGCCGATTTCAACGTCGGATCATGCAGGTTCAGAGAGGTATCGATATAGATACCGTCGGTTTCCCAGCGTACCGCCAGGCCTCCTTCCACAGGGTAGCGCCCGAGCCGACTGACCGCCGCCAGAAACGCTTTCTCGGTTTCCCCCATGCCCTGCATGAAGTTCTTGTAGTAGCGGTCGAGTTGGACGTCGTTCACATCACTCAGGGTCTCCGGGGCACCTTCCTCCCGCAAAAACGACTTCCGGGAACTGTAGACCACGGTATCAATTTCCTGCCCGGACGCCCGCACCCACACCGGTACCTGCGGAGTGGTCGGCCGCTCCGGCAGGTCAATCATGACCGTGCGTGCCATTCGGGGCATTTCCCGCAAGTAGTAATCACCAGCCTTGCGGCGAGTCTCCGGGTCGGGCGACAGCATGCCATCGAGCATACGGGCAAATTCCATGGGAAGCCCCAGAGACGTAGCCGGAATAGCCCGGTGGCCGAATCGACAGGATTGTGCAGAGGCGAGGGCGTACAGGGTTCCGGCGGCGCCCTGTTCATCAAAACGGGGCGAGGATAGCCCGCCGTTCAGCTGCTCCTCGCCGATAAAATAGACATCACCCAGTCTGGCATTGGTCTGCTGAAGGTTATCCGACATCAGTTCCATCACATTCGCCGTGACGAACTGTTGATTGGCATCCAGCTGGGCGAACACCGAAGACCCCCAGTCAATCAGCGCAATATTTTCAGTGCGGGCGTCAAACACCAGGTTGGACGGTTTGATGTCGCCGTGAACAATGGGGCGGCCGGCGGGCCCGTTTTCCCGGCGCAGGCAGCGCAGAATATCCGCCAGTTGGTCCGCAATTCGAATAACAAGTCGGGGCTTCAGGCGGCCTTCCTGCAGGGAGACTTCTTCCAGATTGAGCCCCGCAGCTCGCTCCATGACCAGGATAGGTTGGTTGTTGGCGCGCTGGAAGGCGATCAGTCGCGGCACTCTGGGGTGATGCACCTGCTCCAGAATGAAGGCTTCGTCTTCCAGGCGATCCTGTAGGTGCTGGGGCAGGTTGATGCGAGTGAATTTGAACACATGCTCCGGGCCTGGTGTGTCCAGGCCGGGAAAACGGCCGGCAAACACAAACCCATAGGCGCCCTTGCCAATCAGTTCAACATCCCGGTAACCCAGTTGGCGGAGCTGGGCAACGCAAAGCGCCACCCAGTCCTTGAGCTTCTTGGCATCATCGTGGCTGAGCAGGTAGATCGACTGCTCTTCCGGTATATAGAATTGCTGAAGATGCTTTTCCTGCTCCATCACAGCCCGTCAGCCCATATGCAACAGCATGGTCTGGGGCGACTCCAGATAGCTCTTCCATAGATTGCAGAACCGCGCGATGGTGCCGCCATCAATAATGCGGTGATCGCCGGCCCAGCTGATCGTCATGATCGCCCGCTCAACCACCTGACCATTGGCGTCGAAACGCGGTAGTTTCTGGGTGCGGCCCAGTGCCACAATCGCCACTTCCGGTGCGTTGATGATGGGCGCTGCGTAGGTGCCGCCCAATGCGCCGATATTGGAAATGGTGATGGTGCCGCCTTTGAGATCATCCTGGCTGACACGGCCGGAACGGGCGGCCTCAGTCAACCGGGCGATTTCCTCGGCAATACCCAGCAGGGTGAGCTGTTCAACGTGCTTGACGTTGGGTACCACCAGGCCGGCCTTGCCATCTACCGCCATGCCAATGTTGCAGTGGGGCAGGTAGTGGATTTCGGTCACATCCTCGTTCAACTGACTGTTCAATACCGGGTATTCCTGAACAGCCAGGGCCATGGCCTTCATGAAGAATGGCATGAGCGTTAGCCGGGTGCCTTTGGTTTCAGCCTCCGGCTTCAGCTGTTCCCGCAGCCTGAGCAAGTCGGTTACATCAATATCCTCACTGTAGATAAAGTGAGGGATGGTGGTTGCCGACTGAACCATAGTCCGGGCCATGGCCGCTTTCATGCCCTTGATCGGTTCCACACGCACTTGCTGGCCGCCTTCTGCCTGGCGGCGAGGCGGCGTGCTGGGTTCAGCCTGACCTTCGGTGGCGCTGGGCTCTGATTTGGGCTGCTCCAAATGCGCCAGAACATCTGCCTTAAGCACCCGGCCATCCTTGCCGGAACCGGCAATGTCGCCCAGGTTCAGCTCGTGCTCGCGCACCAACCGACGGACCGCCGGGCTTGCCGGAATCCGGGCCCGGTTGCCGGTTGCCACCGGTGTCGCTTTTGTGGGCGCGGCGTCCGCCGAAGGCCTGGATTCACTCTTTGGCTGAGGAGCCTCTTCACGATCCCGCGGGATGAAGGCAAACAGCGGTGAATGCACCCGCGCCATGGATTGCTGCTCGTGGTAGAGCTTGGTGATTCGGCCGGCCTTGGGGGCGGTGATTTCAACCATGGCCTTATCGGTCATCACGTCCACGACCGGCTGATCTTCTTCGATCTCGTCGCCCTCGGCGACGCGCCATTCAACGACCTCGCACTCGACAATCCCTTCACCGATGTCGGGCAAAATAAAGTCTTCAGTCGCATTATCGTCCCCGCCTTGTGCGGGTTCCGCTTTGGCTACAGCTTCCGGGGCAGAATCTACCTGCGACGACTCTTCAGCGCTTGCTGGTGCCGGCGCCCCGGCCTCGCCACTCTCATCCACCAACTCGAACAGTGGCGCATGCACCTTCGCGATATCGCCTTCCCTGTAATAGAGACGGGTAACCCGGCCCTTGTAGGGGGCAGGAATTTCCACCAGCGCCTTGTCAGTCATCACTTCGGCCACCGGCTGGTCTTCCTCGATGACGTCGCCTTCGGCTACCAGCCATTTGACCAGTTCACATTCCACGATACCTTCGCCGATATCGGGCAGAATAAAATCACTCATGCTTGTTCTCCTGTCCTGATATCCGCCTAGAATTCCATGCTTTCCCTGATGGCCTCGTAGACCTTCAGGTGATTCGGCAAGTGCTCCTTCTCAAGCACCAGCGGGAAGGGGGTGTCCATCCCGGTTACCCGCGCAATGGGAGATTCCAGGTACAGGAAGCAGCGCTCCTGAATGGTCGCTGCAATTTCGCCGGCAAAGCCGCCAGTGAGAGGAGCTTCGTGGGTAATCACCAGGCGCCCGGTTTTGAGCACGGAATTGGCCACGGTTTCCACATCCCAGGGCAGGATCGACCGAAGGTCAATCACCTCGCAGGAAATGCCTTCCTTTTCAGCGCGCTCAACCGCCTGATCAATCACGTCCATCTGGGCGCCCCAGCCAAGAATGGTCACGTCAGTGCCTTCCTTGGTGATCTCGGCTTCACCCAGAGGCAGGCGGTAATCTTCATCTGGCACTTCGCCTACAGACGCCCGGTACAGGCGCTTGGGCTCAAAGAACAGTACCGGGTTCGGATCGTGGATGGCTGCCAGCAGCAGGCCCTTGGCCTGGTGCGGGTTGCGGGGTACTACAATCTTGAGCCCCGGGGTGTGTGCGAAATAGGCTTCCGGGGATTGTGAGTGGTAAAGGCCGCCGGCAATGCCACCACCGTAGGGTGCACGAATGGTCAGGCCACCGACGTTAAAGAGGTTGCCGGAGCGATAGCGGTATTTTGCCGATTCGTTCACGATCTGATCGAAGGCCGGGAAGATGTAGTCGGCAAACTGGATTTCCGCCACCGGCACAGAGCCCTGGGCGGCCAGGCCGTTGGCAAAACCGATAATGCCCTGTTCCACCAGCGGTGTGTTGAAACAGCGGGACTTGCCGTATTTCTGTTGAAGATTACTGGTAGCGCGGAACACGCCGCCAAAAACGCCCACGTCCTCGCCGAAACACAACACTTTGTCATCGGCCGCCATGGCGGTATCCAGGGCATTGTTGATGGCCTGGAGCATATTCATCTTGGTCATCTCACGCTCCTCCCTTAACGTGTTCGGCGCTCTTTGGGTACTCATCCGGATATCGACGTATGTGAGCCTTCAGTTTCTCAAACTGCTCGGCCAGCATGGGAGGTACTTCGTCATAGACATCGGTAACCAGAGTTTCGAGGGCTGGTGGCGGACGCTTCTGCGCCCGCTTCATGGTTTCCAGCACTTCCCGGCGCATGTTTTCCTGGAACTGTTTTTCGTCGTCCTCACTCCACCATTTCTTGCTTTCCAGCCACAGGCGCATGCGCAGGATCGGGTCTTTCTCGCGCCATACCGCTTCCTCGTCTTTGCTGCGATAACCGGACGGGTCGTCGGAGGAGGAGTGGGCCGCAAGGCGGTAGCTCATGGCCTCGATCAATACCGGTCGATTGTGTTTGACGGCCAGCTCCCGGGCGGCTCTGGTGGCTTCATACATGGCCAGTACGTCGTTACCGTCTACCCGGATAACGTCCATCTTGTAGCCATAGGCTCTGGGTGCTACGCCGTCGGCTGCGAACTGTTCGGCTGCGGGGGTGGAAATGGCATAACCGTTGTTCCGGCACAGGAAGATGACGGGTACGCGATGGACAGCAGCCATGTTCAGGGCCGCGTGAAAGTCACCCTCGGACGCGGCGCCTTCGCCAAAATAGGTGATGGTGCAGTGGCCGTCTCCCGCCAGCTTCTGGCCATAGGCATAGCCGGTGGCCTGGGGAATCTGGGTGGCCAGGGGCGAAGAGATAGTCATGTAATTCAGCTTTTTCGAGCCGTAGTGCACGGGCATTTGCCGGCCCTTACCGTAATCAAGCTCATTGCCAAAAAGCTGGTTCATGAATTCGTCGATGGAAAAACCGCGGTAGGCGAGGGCGCCTTGCTCCCGGTACTGCGCCATGATCATGTCGTTATCATCCAGCGCGGCGGCGCTGCCGATCACGGCGGCTTCTTCACCGGTACACTGCATGTAGAAGCTCAGACGCCCCTGGCGCTGGGCAGCAAGCATACGCTCATCGAGAATCCGGGTGGTGACCATGGCCCGGTAGATGCGAAGGGCTTTGTCTTTTTCAAGATCCGGCGCTTTGGCGCTCTTATAGAGCTTGCCATCCTGCTTCAGGAGCTTGAACGTGGGAATACGGAATTCCGCACCATCGGTGAACGAGGGGGAATACACAACTTTCGATTTTGTTGTTGTCATAGTCCTCTTCCTGGGGTGTTGGCCTGAGGAAACAAACACGCCTTGTGGGCGTGTCGTTAATGTCATTGTAGACAACCTGGGGGAATCTGGTGTGGATCATTCCAGGCTTGCCTTTACCTTAACGTAAACTGCATGTCTCGGGTAGACCCAAAACGTGGATTTTTATTTAACTGTGCCACACCGATGAATTTTCCGTGTTTGCCGCAAGCATGCTAACGTCAGTACAGGTACTCTATTGAATAGCTTCAGTAAACGGACTTGGGTGGGCAAGGCATATGAATGTGATTGTGATCGGTGCAGGAATTATGGGAACCACTTTTGCCACCCTGGCGAAAGAACTGGCGCCCGAGCTGGACATCACCATTCTGGAGCGACTGGACAGCCCAGGCGCGGGCAACTCCTGGTCTTTCAACAATGCCGGCACAGGCCACGAGGCCAACTGCGAGCTTAACTATACGCCGGTGGATGGCGAGGTGATCTCGGTGGAGAAGGCCTTGAAGATTCACGCCCAGTTCAACGTTGCCAAGCAGTTCTGGGCCTACCTGATACAAAAAGGGGCGATAAAAGACCCCACAAGCTTCATCAACCAGACCCGCCATTGCACCCTGGTATCCGAGCCGTCGATCGAGGAACTCAAGCTACGCTTTAAGGAAATGTCCGCCCACCACTTTTTTGAACGTATGCGCTTTTCCGAGGAGTTTGACGAGATCAAGAGCTGGATCCCGTACACCATGGACGGCCGGCCCCGTCATGAAAGAATGGCAGCAACGGTGGTGGAAACGGGAACCGACGTGAATTTTGGTGCCCTGACGGCACAGATGGCGGAATACGCGATGAACGAGCTGGGCGTGAAAATTGAGTATGGCGTCCATGGAAAGCGGGTGCACCGAAACCCGGCGGGGAGCTGGCTGGTAGAAACGCAAACCCGGGGTGCTGCTGTTCAACACCGGGCCGACGTACTGTTTGTTGGCGCGGGCGGGGGTGCCTTCCCCATTCTGAAGAAAAGTCATTTACCGTTTGCCCGGCGGTTCACCGGTTTTCCGGTGGGCGGGCGTTTTCTGCAGGCGGAAATTACCGAAGAGCAGGCCCGCCAATATCGCGCAAAAACCTACGGCAAGGCGGAAGTTGGTGCACCTCCAATGTCTGTGCCGCATCTGGACCTGCGGGTGGCTGATGGCAGGCATTATTTGCTGTTCGGCCCATTTGCCTCATTCAAGCCCGTTCTGGAAAAAGGGCGCGGATTCATTGATTATCTGAAGGCCATGCGCCTGCACGATATCCCCGGGTTGCTGAGCGTCGCGATAGAGCATTTCGCTCTCGTGAAATACCTGGTTTCTGAGACCTTCAAAGGTGAAAAAAGCATGCTGGAGTCGCTGGAGAAATTCGCTCCGGGCCTGAGCTCCAGGTTTGACTGGAAGCCTATTGAGGCTGGCCAGCGGGTTCAGATTATCAAGGATGGGGATCTGCAGATGGGCACAGAGATTATCGTGTCAAAGGATAAAACCTACGGCACAATACTTGGGGCGTCGCCTGGCGCCTCGGTGTCACCTGAGGTGATGCTGCGTGCGCTGGAGCAATTGTTCCCGACGGTATTTGCCGGAGAATCCGCCAGATCCAAGCTGAAAGAGATGTTCCCTGAGGACAATCTGGATACACTGATCAGCAATCCGGAGCGGTATCGCGAGATTCGGGACGCCGTAAACTCAGCCTTGGGCATCCAGTCAGACATACCAGCGTAGCCAGGCGTTCTCAGGGACGAACACAAATAGTGAAAGCACTTGAACTCAAGGTTCCACCCGTTGTTCTAGTTATCCTTTTCGGGGCGGCCATGTGGGCTATTTCGAGGCTGTTGCCGTCTGGCTATTTTACCGTTCCGGGCAGGCTGATTCTGTGCACCCTCATGGTCCTGGCTGGCGCAGGTATTGCCCTGGCCGGCGTTCTGGCATTTCGTGCAGCAGGCACCACCGTGGACCCTCGTACGCCTCATCAGTCTGCCAGCCTGGTGGTTGACGGGATTTACCGTTACACCCGCAATCCCATGTACCTCGGATTTCTGCTGATGCTTATTGCGTGGAGCCTGTATCTGGGCAGTGTATTTGCTGCGCTGTTACTGCCTCTGTTCATGCTGTACATGAATCGCTTCCAGATTAAACCCGAGGAACGTCATATGCGGGCATTATTCGGGGACGATTACACCCATTACACCTCACGTGTTGGGCGATGGTTCTAACCAGGGAGCGGCATATCGCCGGGCTGCACATGTAATGGTATCAGGCAAACCAAGATACCAAGTTCTCGAGGCATCTCTGCGCGAAGGCATACTGTCGGGGCGGTGGCGGCCTGGCGAACGCATACCTTCAATAAGAAAGCTATGCCAGAACCATAGCCTTGCCAAAATTACCGTTCAGCACGCACTGCAACGTCTGGAAGCACAGGGGTTGGTCGAGGCTCGTGAACGCAGTGGCTTTTTTGTGTCTATGGCGCAAAACCGATTTGAGAGCCCAAGTCATCCTGTAACGCTGGAAGCGCCTCAGCCCGTATCCGTCAGTCAGGTTTTTCAGGACATTATGAGCCGAAGTGCGGCTTTCGATCTGCTACCGGGCTCCGATAAGAACGACGTACCTGCGGGCATCGTGCAGCTGAATCGTTCTATTTCCCGGGCATTGAGGCGCCAGCGCGGAGACTTTCAATACTATGATGAGCCGGCAGGAGACCCTTCGTTACGGCAACAGATAGCGCTGCGGGCGGCAAAACGTGGTTGGCAGGCAGAAGTAGATGAGCTTTGCATCACGTCTGGTTGCCAGCAGTCACTGTTCCTTGCGCTGATGGCAGTATGCCAAAAGGGTGATGTCGTTGCGGTTGAAGCACCCGGTTTCTATGGCGTTCTTCAGTTGCTGGAGCAACTGGGGCTTCAAGTAGTAGAGATTCCGGCATCGGCGGAAACGGGACTGGATGTCGGTGCTTTTGAGCAAACATTGCAGCGTTGGGACATCAAAGCCTGCGTGGTCTCTCCGTCATTTGCTACCCCCACTGGCGCTTCAATGTCACTGCATTCCCGAGTACATCTGATAGAGCTCGCAGAACGCCATGATCTGGCGATCATAGAAGACGACATATACGGCGAGTCTGGCTGGTCGTGCCGGATACACTGAAAGCCGTCGACCACCCGAACAGGGTCATCCACTGTAGCTCGCTTTCCAAAGTGCTTTCCCGGGACCTGCGTTTGGGCTGGATATCCGGAGGGCGATGGCACGACGACATCGTTCGGCTGAAGCTTACATCACAGCTTGCCAGTAGCCGGTTCATTCAGCGCGGAGTTGCAGATTTTTTCGCGGATGGCGGGTATGCGGCCTACCTGCGGCGATACCGCCAGCAACTGCAGTGCCAACGAGACCAGTTGCTCGATTTGCTGGGTACATGGCCTGTCCCGATTCGGGCAACTTCTCCGGCAGGAGGGTTGGCGCTGTGGCTGGAATTGCCAGAGCATGTTGACACCATAAAGCTGTATAACCGCGCCTTGGACGAGGGTGTCGTGATCACTCCAGGTGAGCTATTTTCGATGTCCGGGAAATTCTCAAACTGTTTACGGCTCAGTTTTGCGCACCCCTGGACGAGAGCCAGAGCTGAGGCATTAATGCGGCTCCCCGGTCTGATGGCCTGACACAAACCCTCATCTGTCCCTATCAATTTCAAAAAATGTGGTCCTGCCCCTAATAAACCAATACCTCTATCCTGCCGCCACTCGATCACATCCGATGACAGGTAAGGGGTGCAGCGGTGGCCCAGCTCATTTCCGTAAAACAGCTCGACCAGGCGCCTGGCGCCAGAGGAAACCAGAAAATACAGCCACGATCCTTTACGGGCCTTTATCGACGCTTGAGGCTCTGCGGAGGAGCTGTACTGTTCGCCCTGTATTTTGGGGTCGTGTGGCTGAACTGGAATGACCGTCAGGCCGTGCTTTGGGATCTGGCGGCGAAAGAGTTCCATATCGTTTCAGCCACGTTCTGGCCAGAAGATCTCATTCTGTTATCGGCAATTCTTCTGATATGCGCATTCGGACTCTTCTTTATCACGATGTGGGCCGGCCGTGTGTGGTGTGGCTATGCCTGCCCACAAAGTGTCTGGACCTGGGTATTCCTGTGGGCAGAGCGCTTAGCCGAGGGCGATCGCTCCCGAAGAATCAAGTTGGACAGAGCCGGGCCAAGTGTAAATAAAGCAGCCCGAAGAGCCTGCAAACATGGCCTCTGGCTCATAATCAGCCTGATTGCCGCGATTACGTTTGTTGGATATTTCACCCCGATCCGGGCCCTGGTTGGAGATTTGGTGAGCCTGGAGGCGTCTGGCTGGGCTGCGTTCTGGGTCTTCTTTTTTACCGCAGCCACCTATTTGAATGCGGGCTGGCTCAGGGAGAAGGTCTGCTTTCACATGTGCCCTTATGGCCGCTTTCAATCTTCCATGGTCGATGCCGATTCGATGGTAGTGAGCTATGACGCGGCGAGGGGAGAGCCCCGGGGTTCTCGTCGAAAGGGTGAGCAGCGCGCGCCGGACGACGGCCTGGGAGACTGCATTGATTGCCAGTTGTGCGTTCAGGTCTGCCCGACAGGTATCGACATTCGTGACGGACTGCAAATGGAATGCATTGGTTGCGCGGCCTGCATTGATGCCTGCGATTCCATCATGGACAAGATGGGGTACGACCGGGGACTGGTTCGCTATGCGAGCGAGCGGGAACTGGCCGGTGGCCTTACCCGTGTGCTGCGACCTCGCCTGATCGGCTATTTCCTCCTGCTGGTTTCGACGATCGCCTTGTTCTCCTGGGGTGTCGCGTCCCGGCCGCTGGTGACCCTTGATGTAGAGCGGGATCGAGGGATGTACCGGTTTACTGCAGACGGTCAGATTGAAAACAGCTATCTGTTGAAAGTAAGAAACAAGGACAGCGAGGCGAGGTTTTTTATACTTGACGCAGTAGGACTTGAGCATGGCGAATATCAGGGGCCAGGCAGTCTGGCACTGGAACCTGGGGAAAAAGCCGAGATTCCCGTATCCGTTACCTATCCGCCCGACTATCTCTCCAGTGCCAATGTGAATATTCAGTTTGAAGTCAGCTCAATGGACGGCAAGGGAGCGCCTGTCACCTCCCGATCAACCTTCCTCCGGCCCAGGTAATGCCTGGCCGCGGCGAGCATCATCTCTCTTGTTGTCACTGCATGCCAAATGCTGGCATGCCTGAGAGGGTGTGCCAGTTACCGGCATGGCGTGTCACTTGTGCCAACAGCTGGCATCGCTATAATTGGCGCCCGCTTTGGTGTGCCCAGGCTGCGATTTTACCGCTCGCCCGCGGCTACGCCAGAAACTGGCACCGGCAGAAGCTCGTGCCACTTGTTGGCATGATGCCTCCAGAGAGTCTATGTACCGCGATTTCAAGACCACCCTTGAGCTCATTACCACTGTGCTGGATAACGCTGATCTGACTTCAGATGAGATCCGAAGGCGTTATGCCAACATGCCTGACCGGACATTTAAGCGACACATGGCGATTGCCCGCAAACACGGCGCACAGATGGAATGTGTCTCTGATCCTGCCGGCCGCTACACCTGGATTTGTCGCAACAGAAATCAGATAGAGAGCCGAGTCCGAACCTGGCTGATCTTTGAGCGCGAACGAACACTGGTGGGCGATTCCCAGCTCGACCTTTTGCATCAGTCTCTGTAGTGGCTTTCATTTGCCCGAATGTGGCGCATGCCGAAATCGCCACCATTGCCTCGATTTTGCTAAGCTTTCAGGGAGCAGGGAGAAGATGCAATGGCCTTCCATAACCCGGATCCGAAAATCCGTGAAATCGAACGTGACAACGCCCGACTACGTGCCAAATTTTTCGCCGAACTGTTTGGCGGTGCCTGGCGTGTGTTTCGCCGGGTTTTGTTGCGCTGTCGGGTCCGCCAGCCGCGCGTTTGTTGCGTGAAAACTGAGTGCGCACCCCACGAAAATTCTGATCAGCGAAGTGCAAGCTGCTCACAGGTACCGCGCTGACATTTGCCCCGCATACCTGACGAACAACGACGAGATGAGCATTTTATGGCTGCGGCAACCGAAAGTGAGCTTCGGAGTAACAGGTATATGCACCCGGTGGTGGCGACGATTGCGGTGCTTTTCAGGAACGATGAAGTGTTGCTGGTGCGCCGTGCTAACCCGCCGGACGCGGGTCGCTGGGGGTTTCCGGGTGGAAAAATGGAACTGGGAGAGACGATCGAAGCCGCCGCTGTCAGGGAACTGTTCGAGGAGACCGGCATTCGGGCGACCGCCGGCAGGGTATTCAATGCCGTGGATGCCTACGACGTCGGGGATGAAGGGCATCTTCGTTCCCACTTCGTCCTGATCGCCGTTCTCTGTCATTGGGAGGAGGGTGAGCCGATAGCCGCCGACGATGCACTGGATGCGGCGTTCGTTCCGATGGCGACCCTGGGCTCAAGCGACCTCGCTCTGAGTCTTGATGTTGAGGAGATCGCTCGGGAGGCTTATACGTTGCTTCGAAACCAAAAACGCACCGTCCCTGGTGCCAAGACGCAAATGAAGCAGCTAAAGCTCAACCGTGGCTTTCGGGCTGAACCTGGCCGCGGATAACAATCTGACCACTGTATGGGGCCGGTTTGGCTGCATGGCTCTCCGCGTCGCGATCCTGAATTTCACCGCGAATCACGATCTGTCCGCTATAGGGGGCGGGCTGAGCCTGCTCCGAGCGGCCCTCATCGGATTTGCGGTCTGCCAGGGTTGCGTTGGCGGGCAGGGCTGCGGCTGCAAAGAGTGAAACCAGAGTGATGAGTACAAATTTACGCATAACACGTTCTCCAAAGTTCGATGGGTTAGTGCTCATACCGGTGTCGCCAATGGACTCGATATCAGATGGAGCGAAGTATGGAGCTGTAAAGTCGAAACAAATAATTCCCAAACGGTATGCAATACATCATGCTTGGTGATGAGTGTTGATGATTTCAGGTCATGGAGTGCACGTATAACTACTTATCCATAAGCATGAATAATATTTTGAGTGAGCGCGCTTGATCAGCCCCGAGCGCAAACGGGAAATTGACCAGGTTTCTCGGCACACTTTTCGGAGTTGGCTGTGATTTCCCGCTGTCTGGTGCCGGTTGGGGTGGCACGTAGCAAGCGGTTGTAAGGGGCAGGCTGGAAATCATCATTGCAGGAAATGGAACTTATACAGTCCTGGAATTGGTTTTCACGGGCAGAAAGCTTCAATGTTTGAATCAGGTTCAAATGGAGGAGATTTGCCGATGACCAGCATAATAGAAGTAACCGATGTGAATTTTGAGCAGGAGGTTGTGAAGAGCGATCGCCCCGTGCTCGTGGACTTTTGGGCGCCCTGGTGTGGACCCTGCAAGACGGTTGCACCAATGCTTGAGGAAATCGCAGACGAGTTTGGTGAACAACTGACGATTGCCAAAGTAAACGTGGATGACAGCCCGGACATTACTGCCAAAATGCGTATCCGGGGCATTCCGACACTGTCCCTGTTCCAGGGCGGTGGTGTTGTTGCCCAGAAGACTGGGGCTGGCAGTCTCAGTGAGCTACGGGCATTTGTAAAAGGTCACCTTTGATGTACATAAAAGCCTCCTGAACGGGGGCTTCTTCGTTTAAGTGGTGAACATCGCCTTTGACGGAATGCCGCAATTGCGGTCGAGTCATTTGCCAGCCAGAATTGACCGGTGCTCAGGATCAGGAACGTTAAATGAAGACACAAGAACTCCAGCTGTTGTACATATTTGACGCCATTATGACTGAGCGCTCGGTGACCCGCGCTGCAGACCGGCTTGCCATGACCCAGCCTGCCGTATCCAATGCGATCTCAAGGATGCGCCAGATCTGGAACGACCCGCTGTTCGTGCGAAAAGGCCGAAACATCGAACCGACATCCTATGCGCTCAGTCTGTGGCATCAGGTTGGCGATCACATGTATGCGCTAACCAATGCGGTGAGTGCGACTCAATTCGATCCGGCCACATCGAAGCGAAAGTTTCGCATCGCCGTAACGGATGTGACTGTTGAAATGATCTGGCGCCAGTTGATTGAGTTGCTGGAACGTGACGCGCCGGGAGTGGACGTCCACGCTGTGCCGTACACGCCGGAAGGTACGTACGACGATCTGCGCGAAGCCCATGTGGATCTGGCGGTAGGTATGCTTACCCAGCACGATCACAGCTTGCGAAGCACCTGGTTGTTTGAAGGTGGATACGTTCTGGCAATGCGTGCCGACCATCCGCTTGCTGGCCGGCAGATCACCATGGAGGAATTCCTCGAGGCCCGACACCTGCTTGTGACAATGTCAGGGGATGCCCATGGTTTCGTGGACAGTTACCTTGACCAGAAGGGGTATAGCAGGCGCATTGCTGCCACAGTTAACCACTTTTCGATTGTTCCCCAGATTCTCAGGGAGTCGAACCTCATTACTGCAGTTCCGGAGTTGATCAGCCAGGACTGCGGCTTCGTGGACGGCCTGTGGATGGGGCAATTACCTTTCGAAGTAGATCCGACCAGTCTTTACCTCATTTGGCACACCCGCCACGACCGCGATCCCGGAATTGTCTGGCTGCGGAACCACGTTGAACGGCTCCTTCGCGAACGCTGGCATGACATTATGACCAGTTCGCCATGTGGCCATTCGACCGTAAAAGCGATTGCCTGAAACGTGTAGAAGCTGAGTCATCACTTTTCGTGATGATAAAGATACCGCAACAGAATTATTCAGCCTCCCGAAAACCTCCAATAATCCTGTGCAGGTGTCGCAAGTCGCGGCATTGGCAAAGGGTTGGTTAAACCGCAGTTTATGCGGTCGGCTTGCCCAACAACCTGCATATCCTGCAATTTGGAGGGGGAATGAGCGGCCAAACAAACTGCCCATCTGTGGACTCACGCTGGAATTCTGCAGCACTCGAAGATTCCGGTAACCAGAAATGGTACAAGCCAATTGTCTCTGTAAACGTCGATAACAGCGGCAAGAGGCACATTTACAAGGCTTTCAGATTCTCCCGGGGCCTTCTCGGGAATTACTTCAGATTTCTCGCATTCCACGAATTCAGGATGTTGAGAAGAGTTGAGCACCTCAATTTCACGCCTGATCAAGTCTCTCGGCCATCAGACGTCTCGCCCACCGTCCATTATCGCCTGATAGAGGGGCGGGCTATCAAGAATGTTGCGGAAGGCGGCGGTGTCCCTAGTGGTTTTTTCTCGCGGCTTTTCAATGATGTGAAAACCCTTCATCAACATGGGGTGGCGCACATGGACCTCGGCAATTCCGGAAACATTCTGGTTTCGGAGCACGGCGACCCAGCGATCATTGATTTTGGTTCCGCTATACCCTTGAGCTGGCTTCCATCGTCTGTTCGAGCCTGGGCCTGTCGCAAGGATATCGTTGGCGTTCTTAAGCTCTGGTATCGCTTCGATAGGGGGTCCATGCCTCTGTTCCTTCAGCACTATTACGAGAGCAATTATCGCAAGAACATCTACACGCCAAAGCGTTTTCTGAAAGCGTTAAGGCGGTGGCTATCGGGGGGCGCCGACTCGGATGGTGTTTCCGGGTTGACGATTGTGATCAGTGTATTTCTCAGCCTGCTGGTGTTGGTTTCATTCACCTGAAGAGCGGCATTCGCCGCCTAATTGGTTGTTTGAGGGAACCGAGGGTTTCCCGGCTCGGCGCGCTGTAGGGCGCGCGCCGGCCATGGGCGCCCTGGTTGGCTATTGCTTCCGCAGGTTGGAAACGGTTTCCCCTTTCACGCCCCAGTTGTCGGTCGACACTTCGTCTATGACAATGTGGGTGACATCAGGGTTCTTGTTCAGAACATCGACCAGTAGTTGGGTTGTTCCCTGGATCAATTGACGCTTCTGTTCGGCGGTTACGTTGTCGTCGGTGACCTTGATGTTGACATACGGCATTCGAAATTCCTCTCGTTGCATAGTTTCAGGTTTTCGGTCAGGCGGTGGCTGGCGCGTACATCTTGTTCACGATCTTCCAGACACCGTCTTCTTTCAGGAAGCCCAGATAGTCAGTAAAGTTGCCGTGGGGCAGGGGGCACGCCACTTTTACCATGGCCTGGTTTCCTGCCAGTTCCACCCGGAGGATGCGGTAGTCCTCCGGATGTCCGATGTTTGCGGGTGTTGGTCGCGTTGCGACATCGGCCAGCCAGTCATCCAGTGTGCGCCGCAGGCCCGGCGCCTTGAGTACGCAGTCGCGATGAAACAGTGGCGCCAGACGGTCGGCATTCCCTGTGTGCAAGCCCTGAAAATACTCGTTCACCATGGCTTCGATTTGCGGCTGTACGGTTTCCATTTATGCTAAAGCTCCCGCGCTATAAGCCTCTTCCCGCTTCAGGGCAAGTTGCATGCTGTCTCGCTTCAATACCGCGTCCACCATCTGGCGGCTGCGCGGACCGAGGACGATATCCACGGGGAAGAAGTCGCCCCAACGGGAGTACACGGCCAGCAGAATGTCGGCGGGGGAAATATCCTGCCCTCCCAGATAGGGCGAGTGCTCCAACTTTGCTTCCACCACCTGCCACAGTTTGTTGATGGCCACCGACGCAGCATCGAAAAACTGCTGTCTGGCCGCTGCTTCGTTCACGTTTGCCTGGGCAAAGAACAGTCGGCCGTAGGCGGGGTGCATGGTTGCGTTTGCGAACATCATGTTTTCGATGGCCTGGTGCCGCGCGCCCCCGTTTTCAGCGATCAGATTGTTCTCATGCTTGTTGAGCAGATGAAGGATGATTGCGACGCCCTCGTTCAGGACCTTATCGCCGTCCACCAATACTGGCACGGTGCCCGCGGGATTCAGGGCGTCAAAGTGGTCGGCTTCCAGCTTGTGAACAAGGGTACTTTCCTGATTCAGCTCGTTGAGAATCGCCTGCGTAGCCAGTGAACAAGCGCCGGGAATGAAGTACAGGGTGTACATATAAAACCTCGTTTGTTGGGTTGTTGCGTGACTGCAGGTGAAGTTTGGCGCTTCCCTTCGCGTTCTTAAATGGCAATAATGTTTTATCAGTATCAACAAAATGGAAACAGTGCGGTCGGGCAGTATGGACAAATTGCGGGCAATGCGAATGTTTGTTCGGGTGGTGGATGCCGGTAGCTTTACCAGCGTTGCCAACGAGTTGAATGTAACCACGTCGATGATCAGCAAGGAGATAGGGCGTCTGGAGGAAGATCTCGGGGTGAGGCTGTTGCACCGATCGACCCGAGGGCAGCAATTGACCTCCATTGGTGAGGGATACCTGGAGCGATGCCGGAAACTGCTTGTTCAGGTAGACGACGCGGACGCCTATGTGCAGCACATGCAGGACAACCCGCGCGGTAAGTTGCGAATCAACGCTCCCATGGCGCTGGGCATTACCGACCTCTCACAGCTGTTCTCCGCCTATATGAAACAGTACCCGGATGTGGAGCTGGACATACAGCTGGGGGATGAGAGTCTGGATCTCATTGAGCATGGTTTTGATCTGGGGTTCCGGGCGTCCAGCCAAATGCTCGATTCCAACTATGTAGGCAAACCACTGGTCCGTTTTACCTATAAGGTGTGCGCCTCACCCGGTTACCTGGAGAGCCATCCGCCGATACGCAACGTTTACGACCTGGCCGCCCATAACTGCTTTGTATACAGCTATTTCAAATCCGGGAATTTCTGGCCACTGGCGCAAGGTATCACCGTCGGCGGTTCTCTAAAGGTGAACAGCACCTTATTCATGAGGCGGGTGATTGAGGACGGGCTGGGCATCGGTTTTCTCCCCAGCTTTGTGGCAAGGGAAGGTATAGATCAGGGCAAGTTGGTGGAAGTGCTGCCGGAGGTTAGCCGACCGGACCTTACGCTGTACGCGCTTTACCCCAACCGGCAGTTTACGCAGCCGAAACTGCTTAGCTGCATTGAGTTTCTTCAGTCCTGGTTTCTGTCTCGGGGTCTGGATTAGGGGAGGCTTCTCACCTAAGAAATTGCCGTATACCGGGAGCTGGTCTAGTCTTTTGATTTACAACGGAACAGGAAAAAGGCAAGGGGAGCCTTACCATGAAAGGGAATTCTGTTACATATCGACCGATTTTTTTGCTCTCGATTGTCTTTGTTGTTTTTTGCTTTTCAGCGGCCACCAGAGCTCAAAATGCTTTTGCAAATCAGAGTGAGTTCTTAAGCACCCTGAAGGTTGCAATGGACTGGTATAAAGAAAAAGCCATCAACGGTGACTCCGGCTCATTCGCCGCTTTGTCAGTCCTGGTTTTATACGGTGATCTCTATTCAGGTAATAGAATAAGCCCTATCACGTTCCAATTTGCGGCGAATTTTGCGCGTCTAGGTGTGCAAAAATACAACCTGGAAAGCGGGATTCTTCTAATAAAGATTTGCAAAAAAATGAATAATATCCGTTCTGGGCTAGAGAAGGATCCTGATTATGCAGGATATCCCTCCGAGCTCCTTGAATTTAAGGACTGTGAAGATATCTCAGGAAAGGAAACAAAAATTCAGTTTGTTGAGAAAGAGGTTAATTCCAGAGCAAGAAAGTTGCTTGCGGCGGTACCATCAAGTGCGCAACAAAAGCCGGGGAAAATTGATTCTCCAGACCGCTTGTTCCTAGTTTCACGTGACCTGCCCCCAGGCTTTAATCCAGCTGCTTCCTAGTAATGTCCGTTACTTTTGAATCAGTTTTTCCAAGTCGGAGAGCGGAGGCAAACTCCAAGGGTGTCTGATACCCCAAGGATGAATGCGGACGCTG
>MDTE01015576.1_pt1 | contig 30899 bp, 25 predicted proteins | sample 811231 | NCBI WGS metagenome assembly MDTE01 (sample SAMN05326651, study PRJNA326480) | marine metagenome | isolation source: seawater | place: Indian Ocean: Red Sea | collected 2010 | reverse complement strand
CCGTGCTCCTCTGAAGCGATTTTAGCCGCATCCAAACTCCGCTTTACTAGAGCTCCGCATGTTACGACCGTTACGTCCGTTCCCTCGCGGACGATCTTGGCCTTTCCAAAAGGAACCATGTATTCAGGGCCTGGGTCGCGCCCCTTGTTGTATACCTGCCTGTAGAGGTGCTTGTGTTCTAGAAATAGCACGGGATCCTCGCATCGGATTGCGGTGCGCAGGAGGCCTGCCGCGTCTTCTGCAGTAGCAGGTAAGCACACGTGTAAGCCTGGACAGTGTGCGAAAATTGACTCACCTGTTTGGGAGTGATAAATGCCGCCACCCTTGAGGTATCCGCCGTAGGTTACACGGATCACTACGGGAGCCGAGAATAGACCGTTAGATCGGTAGCGCATGGTCGCGAGCTCGTCCCGGATCTGCATCATCGCGGGCCAGATATAGTCGAAGAATTGCACCTCTACCACTGGCCGCATTCCGCGAACCGCCATTCCTATAGCACGACCCACAATGTTCGCTTCAGCTAGGGGTGAGTTGTACACCCTATGCGAACCGAACTTAGCCTGAAGACCGTGTGTGACTTTGAAAACGCCACCTTTCCCCTTTACCTCATCGAGAATGTCCTCACGCGAAGCGTCGGCGACATCTTCACCGAAGACGACGATGCGTGGGTCTCGTTCCATCTCCTCTTTCATGCACGAATTCAATAAGTCGACCACGGTGAGGAGTTTGTCGGACTCGTACAGTGGAGTTCCTTCCGTATCGAAATCGTCCGATGTTGGATCCGTGTCTTCCGAGAAGAGGTGCGTCATCGCCGTCGATGGATCCGGCTGTGGTGACGCGAGGGCGATGTCTGCGGCCTCGGCCACGGCAGCCTCGATCTCTGCCTCCATCTCTTCGAGTTGGTTTTCCGTTGCAGCACCGATCGTGATCAGCAGATCGCGGGTGCGTCGAAGAGGGTCCTGTAATTCCTGGTGCTCTCGTTCTTCCGGGGTCCTGTAAGCCCGCTCATCGTCAGACATCGAGTGTGAATAGGGACGTGTAGTATGAGCATGTAGCATGGCCGGACCATTTCGCTCTCGAGCGTGACGGATAGCAGTTGCCGCCGCTTTGTATGTGTCTACTACGTCCGTCCCATCGCATTCGATAATGTTCAGGTTAGGAAACCCTGACACGAGCCGAGAAATACTACCGCCAGCGGTTTGAACTTCGACCGGTACGCTGATGGCATAACCGTTGTCTTGAATGACGTATACGATAGGAAGCTTGAGGTTGCATGCCGTGTTCAGCGACTCCCAGAACTCTCCTTCCGAAGTTGCACCGTCACCCGAGCAAACAATGACGACCTCGTCTTCAGAGAATTGTTCAATGCGCTCTCGCAGGCCTTCTACTACCGGGAACTTGGTGACTACCTCAGCAGAGCCTACCGCTTGCAGAAACTGTGTTCCGGTCGGAGAGGATGAAGTCGGCACGTTGAATCGCACATCCCCAAAGTGTGCAGGCATCTGTCGGCCACCTGAGGCAGGGTCCCCTTCGGCGCCGACCGCTTGAAGAAGGTGATCCAGCGGTGTCTGGCCTAGCCCGAGCATCAGTGCCCGATCGCGGTAGTAGGGATAGAACCAGTCTTGTGCGCCGTCACAGTTCTCGGCTATGGCGACTCCAACGGCTTCGTGCCCCGCACTTGAGATCTGGAAGAAGATCTTGTTTTGACGCTTTAGACTGATTTCTCGGTCATCAATCCGACGGCTTGTGACCATCGTCCGATAGAAATCGAGAAGCTGCTCAGATGTAAGGCCGGCTAACTCAGTGGCCGTAAGAGTCTCTTCTTCCTGTGTCGCCATCTATAACTGTGGTAGAAAATCGTGCGGATAGACCTCTAAGATACCGAATCCGATCGCTCCACGAAGAGGTGTGGGAAGTGTACATGGTGGCTTGTTTCCATCATCGCTAGTGAAACCAGCTTCTTTTGATGTCAGAAAACCAAAGTACAGCAGGCATTTCAGGTCCGGGTGCGAGCCAGACGATCGCGCAGCGCAGCTGGATCATTTTGAGCCAGGTCGCAGACGTAGTGCTCACACACGTATGCTGTCGGCTGACCATTCACGGGGCCACGTCCGCGGAATAGTGGTGTGCCTTCTTGCGGGCTGCTTATTGTCTGCTTTAGATCGAGTTCGTCTTCATCGGATATTATTCCGGCTATCACGCCACCAGGTAGGAACTCCTCGTGGACGGCAGTGAGGAGGGGTATGGGGTCCGAGTCGGCTGGGACGAAGAGGGCTACCTCTACCGGATTAGCTTCGAGTCGGTCGACCACCGAAAGCATGCGACCGAATGCAGTCCCAAACTCTTCCATGGACTCGACTTCATGGTCGACAATACTTCGGGCTGCTTGGCGGTAGCGAATATCATTTTTTAGTGCCCCTGCCCGGGCGAACAATTCAGCTGCTAGTGAGGGCCCAGAAGGGGTAGCTCCATCGGTGGCGTCACGAGGACGTATTACCAGATCCTCCATGTCGTGCGCGCTATCGAAAACAGTACCGGACTCCTCGTCAAAGAAGAACTCCAGAACCTCGTCTGCCAGAGAATAGGCTCGGTCTAGCCACTTTGAGTCTAGGGTAGCTGCGTGAAGACTGAGCAGTGCGTTTCCCAGTCCGGCTAGATCATCTAGGTAGGCTAATCCCGAGGCCTTCCCCTCTATTGAGCTGTGTAAAAGTCTTTCTTTCTCGCGCATTTCACTCCATATGAACTCGGCCGCTTGCATAGCCCGCTCTACGTAATCACTCCTCTCAAGGGCGGCACCGGCATCAGCAAATGCTCTTATCGCGAAGGCGTTCCAGGAAACAATGATTTTCTCGTCACGAAACGGCTCCACTCTCTCGTTACGAAGTTCTAGTAGGACCGCACGGCCTCGCGCCAAAATTACTTCTAACTCCGAAACGGGTATCCCTTCGGCCTCTGCAACGGCCTCGATTGGATATGGAAGGTGGAGGATACTTTCACCTTCGAAGTTTCCCTCGTGCGTTATGTCATAAATGCGGCAAAATAGCTCAGCTTCGTCACCGAGTGCGTCGCTCACTTCGTCCGGTGACCACACATAGAAGCGCCCCTCGACCCCTTCTGAGTCAGCATCTCGAGCGGAGTAGAATCCACCACCGATGTCGGTGAAGTCTTCGATGAGATCATCGAGCACCTCAATGACGATGTCGGCAAGGTCGTCTGAGCCAGTCAGCTTCCATGCGTTTAGGTAGACTCGTGCTAGTAAAGCGTTGTCGTAGAGCATCTTCTCGAAGTGTGGTACTAGCCACCGGGCGTCGACCGAATATCGATGAAAGCCGCCGGCTAAATGATCCCGCATACCCCCCGCTGCCATGCTCTTTAGTGTTTTAACTGCCATTATCAGGGATGCTTGGTCACCGGTTCTCGCGTGATGCCTTAGCAGAAGTTCTAGCGTGACCGGCTGTGGGAATTTGGGTGCTGCTCCGAAGCCTCCGTATTCGGAATCGTAGCGCCGGCTGAGAGTTGAGACTGCCGAGTCCACAAGCTTTATTGAGGCGGTAAGTCCGCTTTTACTAGGTGTGCTCGCTTTCTCCAGTGCTGCCAAGAGTCGAGCGCTTCCTTCTTGAACTTCGTCTCGACGGTTTTGCCAAGCTTCATGAATTGCGTTGAGCAGGTCTGGGAACGACGGGATCCCGGGTCTGGGCTCTGGTGGATAATAGGTCCCCCCGAAAAAAGGGATGCAATCGGGCGTCAGAAAAACCGTCATTGGCCAGCCGCCACGACCGGACATTGCCTGCACCGCTTTCATGTAGATCTGGTCTATGTCGGGCCGTTCCTCGCGGTCCACCTTGATGTTCACGAACAGGTCGTTCATCAGACGTGCGATCGATGGGTTTTCGAACGACTCGCGTTCCATTACGTGGCATCAATGGCACGAGGAATACCCCACGGATAATAGGATCGGACGATCTTCGTCCTTTGCGCGTTCTAGTGCTTCGTGTCCCCATGGATACCAATCCACGGGATTGCCCGCGTGCTGCAAAAGGTACGGGCTGGTTTCGGCTGCGAGTCTATTGGGCATGATCGGTCAGAGAAGTCGAAGACTCTGTGGACAGAAGAAAGTCGTGGGTTATACGGGGGTCTGAGAGTATCTTTCATATTATACACCGACGTGAACGATACTCCTGGAAAAGACGTTCGATCCGAAGGAGCTGATGCTGTACTCAAGAATCGCCTTCATGGTGATCCGACGCCCAAGGATGATTCCTTACCTGATCCGGGCATCTTGGGCTTTCCGATCACGATACTGGTACCGGCACCCTCCTTTTCTGCCTCTGCCACCCTCATCCTATATGCGCTGGAGGCTCGACACTGCATACGGAGACCCTGATGCAACTCCGCCTATCGACGAGATGGAAAGCTACTTGGTCTGGACTGCTCGCATGAGACGCCTAATGAAGAGGGACATGTGATTCCGCTTCTGGTATCCGCAGCTGGCAGTCTCTTGGGTGGCCGATGATTTCTGTCGGTTTGACTGGGAGCGTAGCGTCCGGGAAGTCGGAGGTTTCGCGTGCCTGGCAAAGAGCTGGCGTCCCAGTTGCTAGTGCAGATGAATTCGCTCGAATTGCGGTGGAACCCGGCTCGGCCGGACTCGAAGCTGTGGTGAATGCGTTAGGCTCAGATGTTCTTAAGGCGGACGGCTCACTCGATCGGGCTCGGGTGCGGAGCATAGTTTTCCGAGACGACGATGCTCGGAGGTGTCTTGAGAGCATCATTCACCCCATCGTGCGGCGCCTTAGTGAGGCTTGGGTTCAAGCTCAAAAGGCTGAAGGTGCTGATCTCATCGTCTCCGAGATCCCATTGCTTTTTGAGGCTGGACGAGCCGAGGACTTCGACTGTGTAGTTGTAGTAGATGCACCTTACGACACTCGTCTTTCCCGCATGATCGAATTTCGTGGCCTCTCTGAGGAAGAGGCTCGCAGGGTCATGACTGTTCAGATGGATGCAAATGAGAAGCGTCAACTGGCCGATGTTTTGATCCGCAACGATGGGACACTTGAGCAGCTTCATCAGAAGGCCGGGAGTGTACTAGAAGAAGTCTGGAGTCGTTTTGTAGGTCGAAGAATGAAGATTGATATGCATATACACACGCTGGGATCGTGGGATTCTTTGTCTGATCCCGAGCGTGTCCTTGAGGTAGCGATGGAGCGCGGTTTTCAGCGTATAGCGATCACGGATCACAATAGGGTACATGTCGGCTTACGTATGGCAGAGTGTTATCCGGATCTAGTGATTCCCGGTGAAGAGGTTAAGACCGCAGAGAAAATAGACGTAATTGGCCTGTACCTCTCTGAAGAGATCCCTGAGGGAACCCCTGCAGAAGAGACGATTGGGATGATCCGGTCACAGGGAGGTATCGCATACCTCCCACATCCCTACGCTGCAGGGAAGGGCGGCGGTGGCAAGTATGCGGAGCGACTAGGACAACTTTGCGATGTCATCGAGGTATTTAATGCACGGCTCCATAATGCGTCGATGAACGTAAAGGCGGAGAAGCTGGCACTTCGACATGGTAAGCTGATGGGGGCAGGGTCTGATGCTCACACTATCGGGGAGCTAGGAAACGCTTGGGTTGATTTACCTTTTCACTCGAACGAACCCACTGCGTTGCTGGCTGCGCTTGAGGTCGCTAACACTGGTGGCCGTGAAGCCTCACGGCTGGTTCACCTGGGCTCTACTTGGGCGAAGGCTCGAAAAAAAATCTCGGGTGCTTCAGGTGGCGGTTTAGCCTGCTGAGACGGTACCTTTCACTGAGAGCCGCTTGAGAGCGGTTGCACTTCACTTTAGGGTTAGGAAAACTCCTTGAGCTACCGGACGCCATCGCATCGGGCGACGGCGGTCAATCAGGTTCGCAACGCGCTTCTTGCATCACGCAAGGCGGTGCTGACGACCCATCTCAATGCGGATGGGGATGGTGCGGGTTCCGAGGCTGCTCTTGCAGCATGGCTCCGCGCCAACGGCACAGAAGCCTGGATAATCAACCCGACGTCTTTTCCGGATTCGTTTCGGTTCCTTGTTGAGCAACAAGACTGGGTGGTCCCCGCTGGATCATCTCGAGCTCGTGAACTTTGCGACTCCGCTGATCTCGCAGTCGTACTCGACACTGGCGAAGTGCCTAGGATTGGGAGGGTCCAAGAGATGATCCGGCACCTCCCGGCTGTTGTCATCGATCATCACCCGATCGGGGACCGTGCCATAGGGGGAATTTCGCTCCGTGATGTAACTGCATCAGCGACGGGTGAACTCGTGCACGATATCATCCATGAGTCGAAGGGGCCTTGGACGAGCCACATGGACGAGGGCATCTATATAGCCATTCTCACAGATACCGGCGGGTTCCGGTTTGATAATGCCACTGCGGGTTGTCACCGGGTGATTTCAGAGGTTGTGGAAAGAGGGGTTGATCCGGAGGTGATGCACGAACGCGTCTTTGGTTCGTCGCGGGTTCGTCGTTATCGGTTGCTACAATTCGCGCTGGGTACTCTTGAACAAGATGAGGAGTATGGAGTCTCATGGATGATTGTCCCGCGTGAGCGGTACGAAGAAGTAGGTGCTAGCGCGGAGGATCTAGAGGGATTCGTTGATATTCCTCGGTCGATCGAAGGTACAGAGGTAGGACTTCTCTTTAGGATGACTGCCTCCGACGACGTGAAGATCTCTTTTCGATCCAATGGGAAGGTGGACGTGAACGCTTTGGCTCGAGCCTTCAAGGGCGGCGGGCATGTTAAGGCCTCAGGTGCAGTGGTGAAGGGGCCAATTGAGGAGGCTGTTCCGAGGGTCCTTGATGCGGCACGTGAGGTTGTGCAAAAGCTTCGGCGGGCCAAGTGAATAGGCCTCAAGGACTAAGGAAGGATGATCCGGGTGTCCCCGAAGCACTCCCCCGAATACTGATGCGATTGCGGGACCGCCTGCACATAGAAACGATTGATAAGCTCTGGATCTTTCAGCCAGTGCGTAGCGGAAGGCGCGAGCAGGGACTCGTCGCAGTCAGTACTTTTCAGGACGGTCAAGAACGGCGTGTGATGATAACGGTGGCCTATACTGCGGAACACACTGGCAGCGGTGTTTCTGTTGAGCCAACTTTCACGATGGAAGGTGCCGCTCCGGCTGACATTTTCCCGCCAGTGATGCAGGGGGTTGTGCGACGCTCTGGTGAGGGCGCCGCTGAGCCTAGGGTAGTAGAAATCAGTGGCTCCGCGTCTAAGTTCGAGGAGCTACTATCAGAGTACGATCATGTCTTTATCTCGGCGACAGAACTATGACGGAGACCCCTAAAGCCGCTAGCCCCATCGAAGAAGGCTCCCCTCCCTTCATTCGGCTTTTCGGCAGGTACCTGCGTGATCAGGGTCTTCCGGTGACTTCTCAGCGCGAAGCTGTAGCCAAGGTGGTATTCACGTCTGAGGAGCACCTCTCGGTGGATGACATCGAGCATGCCTTGCGGCTGTCAGGGGAGCGCATAGGAAAGGCCACGATCTATCGAACCCTCGACCTTCTCGTGCGGAGTCGATTGGTGGAGGAACACGATTTCGGGGAAGGCTTCAAGCGCTACGAACATCGGCTTTCCAACCAACCCGTGCACGAGCACCTGATTTGCGTTGAGTGCGCGACGGTTACCGAGTTCGAAAGCGATGAGCTTTACAGAATCGAGAATCGTGTCCGAGGAGAGCACGGATTTATGCCAGTGCGTCACCGACTTGAGATATATGGGCTTTGCAGGTCATGTCAGGAGGCTGGAGTGCAGCTTACCACCGAAGGTCTCATCTGCCCGATCGAGATTATCTAATGCCCAACCGGCGCGATCCAGACGCGTCGAAACGCGGTCTGGTGGAGCGCGATGCGCCCGAGGGCGTTCCTGCTCTCCTGGGGGATCTTCCGTGGGAGCTACCCCATACTTTCTTGGGGCTTGATCAGACGATGGACTCGTTCGCGCGAGCGGATGCGCTCATCTTACCGGTTCCGTACGAATCGACGACATCGTTTGGGGGAGGGGCTCGATGGGGTCCCCGAGCGATTCTTGAGGCGTCTCGTTATGTCGAGCTGTACGATCAGGAGTTTGGGTGTGAGCCCGGTAACCACTTTCACATCCACACTCTTCCAGCGCTGGAATTGACTCGGGCCGGTCCTGCGCCTGCGATGGAGGAATTGTATGACTCATACGTTCGGGTAGTAGAGGCCGCAGGGGATCGATTTATAGTGATGCTCGGAGGCGAGCATTCTGTTTCATCACCAGCGATTCTAGCTCAGGCGGAGCGTCTCGAAGCTGATTCTGGCGATAGGCTTTCAGTACTTCAGATGGATGCCCATGCGGATTTGCGAGAAGAGTTTGAAGGGACTCCAAATTCCCACGCTTCAGCCATGGCCCGTGTGCTTGAAAGCGCGGATGTGGTCTCAGTTGGGGTAAGAGGGGTGAGTCAGGAAGAGGTTGAGGTGTCCAGGTCAGCAAACGCCTCAACCTTGATCTGGGCCGACGAGATGTGGGAAGACGATGCGTGGATGGATCGGGCCTTGAAGGCGTTGGGGTCACACGTCTACCTGACGTTCGATGTCGATTACTTCGATCCGTCGCTGGTGCCATCAACGGGAACGCCTGAACCCGGTGGAGGCGACTGGTATCGGACATTACGGTTTCTGAGGCGCGTCTTTCGGGAGCGCAAAGTCATAGCTGCGGACATAGTAGAACTTGCGCCAACGCCGGGTCTTGCAGCACCAGACTTCCTCGTTGGGAAACTGGTTTACAAGTTGATATCATACCGATTTCAGGGACACCTCGGTTGATTTCCCGATTGGCAGAAGTCCCTTTGCAAAGGGTACTAGGGTCCGGAGTCAGAATCGAACCAGGAATGAGCGAATTGTGAACGAAGTAGAAGTCGGGGTTTTCATAGCCTTTACGGCAGGGATCTTCTCATTTCTGTCTCCATGTGTTCTCCCTTTAGTTCCCAGTTACCTGACCTTCGTGACAGGGATGAGTCTGGAGGACCTTCAGGAGGGGGTGGACCGAAGGACCACTTTTACGCATTCACTGCTCTTTGTTGTTGGTTTCAGTTCGATCTTCATCCTGTTGGGGGCATCCGCCTCCTTCTTAGGACAGTTTTTCCGCGCCTATGAGGTTTGGATCACTCGAGTTGGCGGTGTGATCATAATTCTATTGGGGATGCACCTCGCCGGCGTGTTTAGGATGACCCCACTTTTACGCGAGAAACGGCTTCATCTCAATGATAAGCCCGCTGGCTATCTAGGCACGCTGGGTGTGGGCGTTGCTTTTGGGGCGGGGTGGACTCCGTGTATAGGTCCAGCACTCGGAGCGATTCTTACCTACGGTATGGCACAGGACACGATGTGGGCGGGGGTGGGATTGCTTACGGTCTACTCGCTTGGTCTTGCGATTCCGTTCCTGTTGGCGTCAATCGCACTTGATTGGTTTCTGCAAACCTTTCAGAAGTTTCGTGCATGGATTCCTGTAGTCGAGAAGGCTTCAGGTGTTCTCTTGATCCTTCTGGGTATTCTGCTTCTTACCGGGCAGTTCACGCTGCTTGCATCATGGTTGAGCCAATACACACCGGCATGGATTCTAGAACGGGTCTGATGGACTTCAGTCGCCAGTTCTGAACGAGATCTCATCCAGGCACTAATGAGTTCAAGTTGATGTCCGACGGAGTCAATCCGTGCTGTGTTGGTGTACCTATGGCGCCCCCCAAGTGGTTCAGTATCCCTTGGCAATTCCGCCTCGCCTTGGGTCAGACCACGCTGTCATTATCCCATCTTCGATCAGGATCGCCTGTACATCACCAGAGACGTCGTTTCGCTCCACCATCGTATGCCCTAGGTCCTGAAGTGCCGCCACTACAGACTGCGGAAGTCCACCAGCTTCATAGTATATCTGGTCAGGCAGGTGCTGGTGGTGCACTCGAGGTGCGTTAACAGCTTGGACGACATTCATGCCGTAGTCGACCACGTTCGAGATCGTCTGGAAGACAGTTGTGATGATGGTCGACCCACCGGGGGTCCCTGTGACCATGAGCAATTCATCGTCCTGGCCGAGAACAATCGAAGGTGACATAGCAGATAGCATCCGTTTTCCAGGTCCGATGGCGTTGTTCTCTCCCTGCACAAGCCCGAACTGGTTAGGTGTCCCCGGTTTCGCGGCGAAGTCGTCCATTTCGTTGTTAAGAACAAAACCAGCCCCTGTTACGGTGACCTTACTCCCGTACCATGAGTTGATAGTCGTCGTAACGGACACAGCGTTCCCTGCGGCATCAACGATTGAGAAATGCGTAGTCTCTTCGCTCTCACCGGGGTCACCTTCCATGCCTGGTCCTACGGATGTTGATGGCGTTGCCATGCTGGTTGAGATCGTTGCAGCCCGCTCGGATGCGTAGCTTGACGATGTCATCCGCTTGAGTGGCATTTCTACGAAGTCGGGATCAGCTAGGTAATGGTTCCGGTCGGCGTATGCCCTTCTTGCTGCCTCGGCGAAAAGGTGGATCTGCTCAGCGCTGTGCCAATTCATTTCAGAAAAATCGTATCCCTCCAAGATGTTAGCGATTTCGGCCATCGTGGCTCCGCCTGAGGAGGAAGGAGGCATTGAGATAACAGTGTGCTTGCGATAGTTGAAACTGATCGGTTCTCGCCAGACTGCTTCATAAGACTGTAGGTCTTTATGTGTTATGATACCGCCGCCGCGCTCCATTTCTGCGACGATGAGGTCTGCTGTGTGGCCTGTATAGAAGCCATCCTCCCCCTCATCTTTGATACGGTTGAGGGTTGAGGCGAGGTCTGCTTGACGTAGCGTGTCACCAACGACCGGAGGAGAGCCGTCGCGCGGGAGGAACTGTCTTGCGGAAGTGGGATAGGCGGAGAGTGCCTCTACCATAGTTTTGCTGAGAGATCCAAGGAAACGCTCTTTAACCTCGAAACCCTCTGCCAACTCGACTGCTGGCCGCACTAAATCTGCCCATGGAAGGGTGCCGAATCTCTGATGGGCGGCCGACATTCCGGACACGGTTCCCGGGACGCCTGCTGAGAGATGACCGACTACTGATTTATCGGTAAGGTTGCCTTCGGCGTCTAGATACATGTCCCTAGTTGCTGCAAACGGAGCTTTTTCCCTGTAATCCAACGCGGCGGTCTCACCTTCTGCAGTCCGGACAACCATGAATCCACCACCACCGATATTGCCGGCTTCCGGGTTTACAACTGCGAGTGCGAATTGGACTGCTATGGCGGCGTCAATCGCATTTCCACCCTCCTGAAGTATCTGAACTCCGACGTTAGTTGCGTACTCGTCGGTCGAAACCACCATGCCGTTCTCAGCTTTTACTGCCATTTCGTTGGCGGAGTATCCCCACTGAGCCGGAAAGCCTACCGGCGCGCTCGTTTCGGGCGAAGTGCATGCGGTGACCAGGAGCACCATTAAGGTTGGGTGCAGAGATTGGCGGAGCGGTTTTGGTTTGCTGTAGTTAATCATAGGTGAACTTTTTCTAGTGACTCTCTCGTTGCCGCGTGATGGCGCCGTGGCGTAGCTTCGGATGCAGCTCAAGATCAGGGTGGTCAAACAACCTCACAAGCACTTATGCGTGACCCTCGACTAACGGAACAACCCAATCTCGCCTCGCAGCACATCGACGAACTTGATGCGCTCGGCATAGTAGATCTGATTAACGATCAGGATCGAATGATTGCGGCTGCTGTTGGACAGGAGAGAGAGTCGATAGCGCGCGCGCTTGAACTGGCCGAGCACGCGTTCAGGCACGGGGGGCGGCTAATATATGTAGGCGCAGGAACTTCGGGTCGTTTGGGGGTGCTGGATGCCTCAGAAATGCCCCCGACATATGGGACTGACCCGTCTATGGTACGAGGCGTGATTGCGGGTGGTTACGAGGAGCTAGTGCGCGCTCAAGAAGGAGCAGAGGATCATCCCGAGGACGGTGCGAAGGCGATCGACGAGCTAGGTGTGGGGGAGAGAGACTTCGTGCTGGGAATCGCGACCTCGGGTACTACACCCTATGTCCATGGGGCGGTGGACCAAGCCAGAGCACTCGGTGCCTCAGTGGGATTTCTTATGTGCACCCCGCCTCCGCCGGAACTCGTTGAAAGACTAGATGTCGTAATCGCTCCGCTCGTTGGGGCCGAAGTAATCACGGGATCAACAAGGATGAAGGCTGGCACTGCAACGAAGCTTGTTCTCAACACGATCACGACAGGTGCGATGGTCAGGCTTGGCAAGGTTCACGGCAATCTGATGGTCGATCTTCAGGTGACGTGCGAAAAGCTGCAGGGTCGAGCGGAGCGTATTCTTCAGAGCATGCTGGAGATTGATGGAGAAGAGGCTGCTTCATTGCTGGCAGAGTCAGACGGTCACGTAAAGACGGCGTTAGTCATGAAGCGACTCAATGTAGATGCTGAGGAAGCTCGACGACGCCTAGAAGAAGCTGGTGGTTTTATCGCTCGGGTCGTGGAAGGGCCGAGGTAGTGAATGTGAAGACCTGGAAAACCTGGCTGGGCCTGGGGGGGCTGTTGTTAGTAGTCAGCGTAATTGTCGTCGCCTTCGCATTCACCTCGATTCCACATTCAGGGGGAGACAACGCGGGTTACGTGTCTTTGGCGCATGGGCTCCTGACAGAGGGGGCGTACTTGGACGTGTTCGATCCACAGCGAATGAAGCATACCAAGTATCCACCAGTCTTTCCTGGTCTGCTCGCTATGATGATTGGTCTTGGCGCGAGGACTTGGGGTACGCTCAAGCTGGCAGCAGCCGTCCCGACTGTAATAGCGGTGTTAGCGACTTATGTGTGGGCGGGACGGCGTTTGGGCGCTTGGACGGGATTCGCGATCGCGCTCATCCTTTCGCTCTCCTCAGCGGTCATCTACTACAGCCATTGGGTGCTGTCAGATGCCCTGTTCCTAGCATTCACGATGCTGGCTCTCGCCGCATTCGTGATGGCGGAAGCTGCTGATTTTGAGGGGGCCGAGGTCTGCTCCGAGATCGATAGAGCAAGAGCCTCGAAGGCACGCAGGTATACGTGCTGGCTTGTGATCGGCATCGCCGCGACGGGGCTTGCTTACTTCACCCGTTCGGCGGGATTGCCGATGGTATTCGCGCTCTTTGCTTGGTTGGCGATCAGGGGTCGTCGTCGGTCTTTGGTGATAAGTGGAATCGGACTCGGACTTCCGATGCTCGCATGGTGGCTCAGGGGCAGAGGGGACGGGGTGGCACAGTATTCTGAAGAATTCTGGATGATGAATCCATATGATCCGTCACAAGGAACGATTGATGTGATTGGTCTCGTGCCACGCATCGTGGAAAACGCATCCATCTACATCTTTCAGCATGGCCCAGCCGGCATCGTGGGGGCAGGTGAGGGTAGCCTGCTCTTACCGATTGGCTTAGCTCTGGCGATTGCTGCTCTGGTGGGGTGGGGTCTCTCGGTCCGGGAGCGCGTGGGAGCGTCTGAAATCTTCTTTCCGATGTATTCGGTTCTGATCCTAGTTTGGCCGGTCGTATGGGCTGGAGATCGTTTCCTGCTTCCGCTTTATCCTCTGGTGTTCTTTTATGGAGCTGTTGCGATCCGCGGACTCAATCGCTGGTTGTCCCCTGCGGTGACATCTCTAGTGGGTGCACTGGTGCTCTTAGTGTTGGTTCTTCCTGCGGCCGAGAATTGGCTGGACACAAATCGAGAAAGCGAGGCTTGCGAGCTGGTCGCAGAAGAGCGAGGCCCGTGGGCGTGCTACGGAGCGAGGGTCGGATATTTTGTACAGGCGGCCAACTGGAGTTCGGATGGTCTTCCCGACTCCGTCTCGGTACTGACCAGGAAGCCTCGGCACTTTTATCTCCTCAGCGGACACTCTAGCCGGACGTTCCCCTTCGATGGCGACCCCGAGGCTCACCTTCGATTGGCTGATGCGGTTGGAGCTAGGTACGTACTACTTGATCAGTGGGATGGCCAGGCCGCGCGTTACGTTGGAGCCGCGGTAAATGCGAGGCCCGGGGCGTTCTGTTTTGTGGGAGGGTTTGGACAACCTCGAGACGGTGGAGCTCAGCTTCTCGGGATCCTCCCGCCTGAATTAAGGGAGTCTGTCTCAAGTGGTGGAGAATCGGTGGATGGAGTTCAGCGATGCCCGGAGAGTTTCGTCAATCCGAACCCGGCTGTACGGACCTACCTCCCTTCGCTGAGGATCCCGCTCTTAGAGTCTTTAGACTGATAAATGAGGGCTAGTGCGACACCGAACGCGACGTGCTCTAGCCACAGTCGCTCATGATCCTCGCGCTTCTGAAGAACTTGACTCAGTATCGGGAGTCGACTTTGGGGTGCGTGCTGTCCAAGGAACTCACTTACTCCCCCGAGCGGCTTGGCCAGATATTCTGCCGCTCCGAAAAGGAATCCTTTGGTGATTGGTGGCCCAGGGACGCGAGGCTCCACGACAGAACCGTAGACCAAGCCCTGACCGGCACCTGCGATCATGCGATCGGCTGTCTCGAGGTCAAGAACTGGGACGCCCGGCTCTCCCTGGACGATTGGCTTCAGGAGATCGACTATCAAGGCCGCCGTTGCTCCGGATACCGCAGCCCGGAGAAGCTGCTTAAAGTCTGGCTCGGTTCGCTGCTTCCAGTTCTGGAGGACTCTATCTGCGACCATGGCGACTCCCGCCATCATGAGTTCGTCGGAAGTCGAAGCGGACGACGGCGCGCGACTCTCCTGAGTACGTGGTTCTTTCCGGTTGGCTTCGGCAAAACGATGTGGCGAGGACGCCACAGATGTTTGGCTCGTGGGTATTCCCTGACGAGCACGCTCGATTGCGTGCCCGAGTTGGAACCAAATGTTCTTCTTGGAGGCCATGGCCGGTGAGTTTGAGATTGGGTAGCAGAAGATTGGTGGTGGTAGCAGCAGTGATCAAGCGCACGGTTCTAAGTGCGCTGATCGTATGTTCTCTCTGCGTACTCAAAATTCACCCTGTGCAAGCACAGGCTCCAGACGAGGCTTGGCGCTCAATTGAGACCGAGCATTTCCGAGTGACTTTCCCCGAACGACTCGAGTCGTTGGCCCGTCGTGCAGGGAATCGGGCCGAGTGGGCGTGGGATCAGCTGTCTGAAGCATTTATAGATCCACCGGAAGGGATGATTGATCTACTCCTGACCGATCACGCTGACGTCTCTAACGGATACGCACGCGTCACGCCGAGCAATCGGATTACAGTCTACGCCCGTCCACCTGTGGACGCTCTTTCTCTGGGTCACACTGACGAATGGTTGGAGTTGGTAATTCTGCATGAACTAGCCCATATCGTGCATCTTGATCATGTCGACAATCCGGTCGGTCGGGTATCAAGAGCGATTTTTGGTAGGGTCGCTATGGACTGGCCGTTCTTTCCGGAATTGACCACACCGCGTTGGGTTGTAGAGGGTCTAGCGACTTGGTTCGAATCAAGGCTAACTCAGGCGGGTCGTGTGCACGGCACCTTTGAGGAGATGCAGATCCGAACTGCCATTCTCGAGGGACGTTTTGAAGATATCGGACAGGCTTCAGGCCGATCTCCTATCTGGCCTTCAGGGAATCGACCTTATGCATACGGGTCACTCTTCTTCGACTTCCTCCTAGAGCGCTATGGAGAAGAGCGGATGGCAATTTTCGCCGATGCTATTGCTGGCCAGTGGGTTCCGTATCGTCTCGACGCTGCCGGCCGTGATGCATTCGGCGTTTCGTTAACTGACGAGTGGGAAGTGTGGAAGGACACACTTGAAGAGGACCTCGCCAACTTGGACAGTCGGTTACTGGAATATGGCGCAATCACTGAGGCGGAAAGGCTGACCGAGCGGGCGCGCTGGGGTCTCCATCCTCAGGTCTCGCCCGATGGTCTTTGGTTAGCACATTTGCAGTCGGATGGGCGTTCGGACTCGCAGGTCCGAGTTCTTAATCTGGAGACAGGTTCCTCTCGCAAGCTTGGACGGACGAACGGGCTCGGTGCGCTTTCGTGGTTGCCTGACGGGAGAATTCTTTTGAGTCAGTTCGAGTTGGACGGTCCATACCGAGTCTACTCAGACTTATGGATCTTCGATCCCGAGGGTGATCCCAAAAGGGTCACGCATGGTGCGCGACTTACCCAGCCATCAGTAGGGCCGGAGGAGACTGCTTGGGCGATTCAGGAGGGAGACGGTACGAATGCGATCGTTCGAGTCGATTTGGGCAGTGGAGAAGTTACACCTCTTATGGAGCCGAGCATCGATGTTCACTGGGCCTATCCCCGGCCATCTCCGGATGGTCGTTGGCTTGTGGTGACACGGTGGGAGCCTAATGCGGAGCATGACGTAGTCATCTTGGATGCTACCACTGGCAGGGTCATAGACAGGGTTACAAACGATCGTGCGCTGGACACAACGCCCTCTTGGACACCGGATGGTAAGGGCATTGTCTGGGCATCAGACCGAAGCGGAACTTTAAACATTCTTTCTGCGGTGGTCGATCCGGTTACTGGTGAGGCATCCGAGCCGCTAATCGCTACGAACCTTCGCACCGGTGGAGCATATCCAGCTGTAGACCCGCAGGGCGCTTGGGTGTATTTCGCGGAATACAATGCGGAAGGCTGGGATGTCGCACGCGTTCCGTTTGCAAGCGGAGAAGGTCCTGTGGCCGCCCTCGCTGCAGATCGATTTGATGTTAGGGAAGCGTTTCCCGTGCGAGGTTCGGTCGATGGTGAGGTGAAAAAGTATTCTCCAGAGGCGACCTTGATGCCATCGCACTGGGAGATTGCTTGGAGGGAGCCGGTAAAAGCTCCTGCGCTAGCGACGCCTACTGGAGATCTCAGGTCGCGCCAATTACTTGGAGTTGGTTTGGGGGTTGGGTCTTCTGGGTTCGATATAGCTGGGCGGCACTCTTGGGCGGCGGTTGCTAGGGCTACGACGAGCGGAGGTAAATTCGAGGCGGGTGCCTCATACTCTTTCTATGGACTGGGACGCCCGATTCTATCCGTTGCCACTAATCAGCGGTATGAGGGTGCGGGGCAGCTTCTTGGAGGGGACCCTCCAGAACAGGACACTCTTCTCGTTCTTGAGCGTACGCGAGATGTCAGTGGTTCGATAACCTTCCCGGTGTCGAAGTGGCGCTATAATCTGGCCCTAACTCTGGGTGGAGGTTTGGTGTGGGAGCACCGTGACCTCTGGACTACGGCGCTTAGGGAGAGCACTAATTATTCGCTGACAAAGCCGACGGGTCGGCTTACCAATGCGCGGGTCACTCTCAATTTCAATTCATCCCGCACCCATGCCCTCCAGATGGGTACTACACGTGGGGTAAACCTCTTCCTTCAGGGTAGGGTCAAAAACGAGATGCAGCTTCCCGACAGCCTAAAGGCTGTAGAGGGAATGGATCGCTCGCTGGGCGAAGTAGTAGGTCGTGTTCGAGGTGCGATACCGCTATGGGGTGGAGGGTACGCCGCGCATGTACTAGCTCTGCAGGCTAGCGGTGGGATAGCAAGTGGACCTGGTGCTGGTCCCTTTCAGTACCGCTTAGGCGGTGCTTCAGGGCAACTAGAGCAACTCACGGGGCTGGAGTTATTTGGGGGTGGCTTTTTGCTCTTCCCAGTGCGTGGGTATCCGCCCGGTAGCCGGTTTGGAAGGCTAGCATGGAGTGCGACCGCTGAGTACCGGTTTCCCTTGTGGTTTATCAATCGCGGGTTTCGGGCTTGGCCACTTCATGCCGACAGGATGATTGGCTCTCTGTTCTTTGATATGGGAAACGCTTGGGGCCCAGATCTGAGTGCGTCAGGTTTTCAGAACACTTTGAGAGACCCTCTGGCATCGTTAGGAGCGGAAATAACAACAGAAATGCTCGGGCTTTATCGGGCGCGGGTAAGGCTTCGTGTAGGAATTGCATTGCCGCTCGTGGATGGCGGTGACGCAGTCGGTTATGTTCGGGTAGGGCTTCCATTTTAGAGGTATTCTGGGAGACGAATGAAAGCTCGACGCCGAATAAAGACCAAAGAAATGGCCATTACTGGGACTAATTGAGGCAAAATGACTGGTAATTGGTAGAGGAGTCTTGACCACAAGATATAGGGCTCGTAGTATGGCCATAACCTAGATCCGGTAGGGCTTGGATCAGTTTTCCACACAAAAATGTCGGCGGGAGAGGGATTCCCGCCGTTTTTCAACTTCATAACCCGCGTTTTTCCACAACGGAGCACCGAAGCGATCATGACGCTTGTTCACCAGCCGCGCCCACGCAAAGAGTCTGTGATCTTCGATGATATCCTTCCCGAAGACCTGCCTTCTGCGGAGCTGACTGAAAACGCCCGCATTGTTCTCGGAAAGCGTTATCTGAAGAAGGACGCATCAGGTGAGCCGAATGAGGAGCCGGAAGTCATGTTCTGGCGTGTTGCGCGCACGATAGCCGCTGTGGATGAAGATTACGGAGCGTCAGAGAAGGTGGTGGACGAGATCGCTCGCCAGTTCTACGACCTGATGATTAATGGGAAGTTCGAGCCGAACTCGCCCACTCTGATGAATGCAGGGCGACCACTTGGTCAGCTGTCCGCGTGCTTCGTTTTGCCGGTCGACGATGCGCTTTCGAACACTCAAAGTGGGATCTACGACACCCTGAGGTCTATGGCGTTAGTGCATCAGTCAGGAGGGGGGACCGGGTTCTCTTTTTCCCGTCTTCGCTCAGAGGGCGAGATGGTGCGATCCACGATGGGCGTGGCGTCTGGTCCGGTGTCTTTCATGAAGTTGTACGATGCTAGTACCGATGTCGTGAAGCAGGGCGGAACTCGCCGAGGGGCCAATATGGGTATTCTGCGAGTTGATCACCCTGACATCCGGAGTTTTATCGCCTGTAAGAACGACACCACACAGATCACAAACTTCAATATTTCGGTAGCGATTACCGATGTATTTATGGACGCCGTTTCTAAAGGTGAGTCATACGATCTCGTAAACCCTCGCAATGGTGAGATCGTTGGGCAGGAGAACGCACGGGAGATCTTCGACACGATCATCCATGGGGCTTGGCTAACTGGTGAGCCCGGCACGTTCTTCATTGATCGCGCTAATGAATATAATCCGGTACCTAAGCTTGGAAGCTACGAGGCGACCAACCCGTGCGGAGAGCAGCCTCTCCTCCCCTATGATGTTTGCAACTTAGGGAGCATCAACCTAGGGAAGTTTGTTAAGGAAGATGCTCGTCCAGGAACAGGAGCGGATGAGGGGGTGGATTGGGACGCGCTGCGCAACGTTATACACCTGTCGACGCATTTCCTCGATAATGTGATTGATGCGAATGTGTACCCACTCCAAGATATCCACGACCTAGCACAGAACATTCGCCGCATCGGACTTGGAGTCATGGGCTGGGCTGACATGCTTGTTCGCCTAGGTGTGCCCTATGACTCTGCGGATGGTGTCGAGCTCGGCCGTCGTGTGATGGAATTCATCAATGAGGAGTCGAGGAGTGCGTCAGAAAAACTCGCTGAGGTGCGGGGTGTGTTCCCCGCCTGGGAAGAGTCGATTTGGGGACCAGACGGTAAGGCTGCTATCGGTAAAGATGATACCCGGATTCGCCCCGAACGGGCACTTCGTAACTGCAATCTGACGACCGTTGCTCCTACGGGTACAATCTCAATTTTTGCTGGCTGCTCGGGCGGGATCGAACCCCTATTTGCCGTAGCCTTTATGCGTAACCAAGCTGGCTCACTCATGCCGGATGTGAACGAAGACTTTGTTCGGATGGCTGAGGAAGGTGGGTGGTATTCTGACGAGCTCATGGAGCGCATCGCTCAGGAAGGACATATCCACTTTGATGAGGTTCCGGAGGAGGTTCAAAAGATCTTCCGAACCGCGCACGATATCACGCCGGAATGGCATGTGCGGATGCAGGCTGCTTTCCAAGAGCATACCGACTCCGCCATTTCTAAGACGACAAACTTTCCGCGTGAAGCAACGGAGGAAGATGTTCGCCAGATCTATGAGTTGGCGTTCTCGCTCGGTTGCAAAGGTGTAACCGTTTACCGCGATGGTTCTCGCGATGGCCAGGTACTCTCGACCGGTGCAACTGCGCAGGCGGCGGGGGCTACTGAGGTCTCACCCGAAGCAGGAGCCATGAAGGTCCAACTAGCTGATGCCCGGGAAGAGGCTCATAATCTTCGTATTGAGGTGGAACAGTTGAGGGACCAGCTGCTAGACCGTGATGAAACAGCCGGTGCGGGACGTCAAAAACGTCAGCGTCCAGCGGCGTTGCGTGGCTATACGGTCAAGATGGTCTCTCCGCTAGGGGACCTGTACGTCACTATCAATGAAGATTTGAATGGTCGCCCCTTTGAGGTTTTTTGCACGTTGGGGAAGGCGGGCGGACCAGCGAATGCCGATGCAGAAGCGGTTGGACGTCTAATATCGCTGGCTTTGCGGTCGGGAATCTCGATCCTACAGGTCAAAGATCAACTGCGCGGTATATCTTGTGATCGTGCGGTTGGGATCGGTCCGAACAAGGTTCTGTCTGTTCCCGATGCGATCGGACAGGCCATCGAGCGCTACGTTCAGGAGAAGGAAGGCGTTCAGGAGGATCTCCCGCTCGCGGTGTCAGCGACGACCCAGGGAGCGACTCAGTTTGAGGCGTCTAACAGCCCCTCCTACGGAGGGGAGACTTTTGATATGGGCACGTGTCCCGATTGCGGTGCGGGTCACCTTACCTACGAGGAAGGTTGCAAGAAGTGCCATATATGCGGCTACTCGGAGTGCGGGTGACGGCCATAGAAGACCGATTCTTGATAAAGGCCTAGAGAGAGGGGCCGACGATGCGTCGCCCCGCTCTTAGCTTATGCCCGTGAGGGTCTCTGTGGAGGACGCGAGTCGATTTCGCAGGTCAATTACTACCAAGGCCTTAGGTCGGTTAGTTGGTAGCGCTGGTCACTTAGTACTAATTAGCGCTTGCTTTACAGCAGGTGCCTCGGCGCAGCTGACGCGACTCAGTAATCCAATTTCTCGTTCTGACGTGGCCTACTCGGCAGGCGATCCTCTGCTCTCCTATGAAATCCTTCAGGAGTATCTCAAAGGGGATTCAGTCAGCTACGATGCACTTTGGCGTTCAGCACGGGCGGCGATACAGGTCGGAATAGAGCGACAAGGATCCCGTGAGCAAAATCAATGGCTTGATCCAGCGATCCGTCTTTCTGAGCTGGCGATAAAACTGCGCCCGAACGGTATTGAGGGCCTGTATTGGCGTGGTTTCGCGGCGGGTAGAAGAGCGATGAACGCGAGAGCATCGTATGCAGTCGCGCTAGCGCAGATAGTGCATCAGGACGCCCACGACATTCTTGCGAGTGATTCTCTTCACGGTGGCGCCCATAACATGCTGGGCAAGCTGAATTATGAGGTCATGAGTCTGTCCTGGTTTGAACGAACGATCGCGAAGATGTTCATGGGGAACAAAGCGCTGGATGACACTAGCTGGCAGAACGCTGAATATCACTTGGCCAGGGCGGTGGAGACTTGGCCTGACTTGATTCTGTTTCACTTCGATATGGGACAGCTGCATCGGAAGCGTGGCCGTCGTGAGGAAGCGATAGGGTCGTTCAGGCAGGTTATGTCTCTCGGGGCGGTGCACCCGATAGACAGAAAGCTTCAGGATGAGGCGCGTGAGATCCTAAACGATTGGGGTGTGCTTGGGGAAAGCTTTATGAACTGGACGACCACGGGCCAGTGATCGCCAGTGTCCATCCGTCGATCTGTTTGTTCACAAAAAGTGTGCTTCCGTCGGCAGAGAAACAGCAACCCGCGAACTCTCCAGTGCCGTTTAAGTCTCTGGCCAGCTTGTAGATCTCACCTTCTGGCGTGATCCCCAAAAGGTAATCGTCTCCAGTACCATCCTCGCAGACGATGATGTCACCCCAAGGGGCCACACAGAGGTTGTCTCCGTTTTCGATAATCGTACCATCGTTTGGTTCGACGAATAGCTCAAGCGATCCAGGATTGGAGACTTCTTGATCGGTGCCCTCGAAAGGACTCGGACGGTATGTCCAGATCTGCCCCTTTCTAGCAGCTCCTCCGTCAGTGCAGGCTATGTAAATCTCAGGGCTGCCGTCTCTCTCACCGTAGAAGATCCCCTCGCCTCGTGCGAATCTGGCGGCCCCAGACTCGAATCCTCGATATCGCAAGTCATCGTCCGGGGAATCTACATTGTCGAGGTCTATCCACGCAGTCTCCATCCGCGTTCGAAGAGAAACGTCCGCTGTCTCCCAGTTTCGCGTATCAAGACTGGGCATTTCCGAGACGACGAGGGCCTGTAGACGACCACCTTCAGTCAGACTACCAGGTACGTGTGGAATGAAGCGGTATAGTATTCCATCACCGAGATCTTCCGTCTGGTAAACGATACCTGATGACGGGTTCACAGCTACTGCCTCATGTTTAAACCTACCCATCGCGGTCAGGGGAACACCTCTCTGCAGGCCGGACTGTCCAGCCACAACCTCAAAGTTGTAGCCGTGTGAACGGGTTAACCCGTCTTCTGGCCCTGAAACGATTTCTTCGCAGGAGATCCAAGAGCCCCAGGGGGTGGGCCCACCAGCACAATTCAGCAGTGTTCCGGACAAACTCAAGTGGTGCGAGACGAGTTCCTGGGCCATGGTGTCGTAGACTAAAGTCGTGGTGCCGCCTAGCGCGGGGGAATTGCCGCCACCATCGTCGTAAAGTAGTTCCCGATCAATGAGATCTATCAGAGCGAGGTCTGAACCAAATGGGCCAAGTTCCGCTCTTGCGCTACTACCTAGCTCATGGTTTCTCACCAGAATCGTCATCCCGTTTGGCCCAGCGAAGGTAGCCATTCCATCATGTCTGGCTGGCACCAATAAGCCATCAGACATCGTTTCTCCGGCTCTAGAAAAGATCTTGTAGCTGAAACCAGGAGGGAGAGCGATGATTCCGTCCGGATCATCTTGCAAGGGACCAAACTTTATTCCGGAGTCGACGTCCGTCGCGATGATATTAGAACGAGAGCAACCGAGTCCTGTGAACCCGAGCGAGATTGCGGCTCCAGTTCCGAGAAAACGTCGACGTGAGATGGTCATAAGATCGTTAAATTGATGCGAAGAGAAGATTCTTAAGACAAAATACTATGTGCCGACACGAGACTACACCTATCGCCCACTATCGATTCGTAACCGTTAAATCTTCAACCGTTTTTGTGGTCTTGACCTTGCTGTTGTCTTCTTGCGTGGTGGAGAGCGAGCCGGTTGGCCCAACACCTGGTAGCCCAGTCTTTGAAGGGGCCGCAGCTATGTGTCACGTCCAAACACAGGTGGCTTTTGGCCCCAGGATTCCGGGTACCGAGGGACACGAAGCACAGCTGTCCTGGATGCTGAAGCTAATGCGCGAGCATGCAGCGGCGGTTGTGGTCGATACGTTCACGCACGTCACTACGAATGGAGATACGCTGGGGCTAACTAATTTGATCGGACGTTTCGCTCCCGAGAACAGTCGGCGAATCGTGATCTTGGCTCACTGGGACACGCGTCCGATTTCAGATCAAGCTTCAGACTCAGTAGATCAAGTCATTCCTGTCCCAGGAGCGAATGATGGTGGATCCGGTACGGCAATATTGTTGGCGTTAGCTCCCTTACTGTCTGCGCAAACTCCACCTGTCGGGGTCGATATTCTTCTGGTAGATGGAGAAGATTATGGCCATGGAATAGAAGATATGTTGCTCGGGTCGCGCCGTTATGCAACCACCGTTTCCGAGGAGGATAGACCAGTTTACGGTCTTTTGCTCGATATGGTGGGTGATACTGAGCCAAGTTTTCCGGTAGAGCAGATTTCGGCGCAGTTCGCTAACCCTGTTGTTCAGAAAGTGTGGCGGGCCGCGGAGCGCTTGGGGTACCGAGACTACTTCCCGACCGCTATTGGCCCTCCGATAACAGATGATCACGTTCCGTTGATCCAGAATGGAATCCCCACAGCCAACGTGATTGATTTTACGTACGGACCGAACAATTCGTACTGGCACACACCCGAGGATACACCTGACAAAGTGAGCGCTGTAACTCTGGGGATCGTGGGCCAGGTTGTGGTTGAACTCATCTATTCGGGTGGGTGATGGCCAAGACATAAGATGGCTGAGTATTCGCCGATATTCGTTGACTTTTATCAATCTATTTTCTGAGTTCCACCAGTCTTAATTGTTTCATCATTGGAGTATCACGTGACCGACATCTCTCCCGTCCGCGTTGCTGCCGTGCAGGCTGAAGCGTGTCCCTTCGATACAAACCGAGCAGTGGAAATAGTTTGTTCCATGACTGCTGAAGCTGCCAAGGAGGGCTCGAGGCTTATCCTGTTTCCAGAGGCATATGTAGGTGGTTATCCGTGGGGGCTCGCTTTCGGGACTGCGGTTGGCGGACGCTCAGAGGTGGGTCGAAGGGTGTTCGGTCGCTACTGGGAATCCGCTATCGACGTTCCAGGACCTGAGGTAGAGAGGATGTGCCAGGTTGCGGGGGACTTCGGCGTTTGGCTCTGCGTGGGCGTTATTGAGCGCGACAGTACTTACAGCACAGGCACCCTCTTTTGCACGCTGCTGTACTTTGGGCCGAATGGGGAGTTGCTAGGCAAGCACCGCAAGCTCAAACCAACAGCTGCTGAGCGACTCATATGGGGTGAAGGCGATGGTAGCACCCTGACCACGGTCGAGACGGATTTCGGTCGTGTTGGCGGGCTCATTTGCTGGGAGAACTATATGCCGCTAGCCCGTATGACGATGTACGGAAAGGGGGTAAAAATTTATCTCGCTCCGACTGCGGATTCTCGTGATCGGTGGCAGTCGACTCTGCAGCATATTGCGCTGGAGGGTCGGTGTTTCGTGCTCGGTTGTAATCAGTACGTCACGCGTGACATGTACCCAAAGGACCTGGCAATTGCTGACGAACTAGATGTTTGGCCCGCAACTCTTAGTGCCGGTGGAACTGCGATATACGGCCCATTGGGAGAGGTGCTCGGCGAGCCGCTTTGGAATAAGGCGGGTATTGTCTACGCAGATCTGGATATGCGCTCGATTCATCAAAGTCATTTTGACTTCGACGTAACTGGACACTATGCGCGACCAGATGTGTTCCGCCTGATCGTAGACGAGTCACCAAAACATCCTTTTGAATGATTTAGCGATCGAGCTTTACCACTCAATAGAGCCCTGCTGCGATGTGTCGATGTCTTTTGCTTCGCCGCCATCAAGTAGCACCTGCTCAATCTGCTCATAGAGAAATGCTCGTGCTTTTTCTTCTCGAGGATCTAGTCCATAGTGGTTGATCAGAGTTGTTTGGTGCTCAAGCCATTCCTTCCAGCAATTCGCGCAGATCGAGTTTATGATTCTCTCACCGAGTTCGGTTCTGAAGGGGGCTTTTGCGAGGCGGGGTCCGGCCTTGCAGCGACGACATTCGATGGTCTCGGTGGTCATGTTCGATGTGGTTTGGGATATGTAAGATGAATTACCCGCGGCATTGTAACGTGGTCCCTTTTGTCAGAGGGGTGAAGCAGTGCATCGTAGACGAGTTGCATTATGCATCGTTAATGTTTCTGAGCGTGGCTCTCTAAGTATGAACTAATTCCGCGTTATGAGAGTGATCGATGCCATTAAACAAGAAGCAGCGGGTGCACCTCGAAAAGCGTCTCCTCGCCGAGAGGGATCGTGCTCGAAAAGCTCTGGGGCTGTTCGACCAAAGGACACAGGCCGACCGCTACTCAAGTGATTCAGATATGTCCAGTTACACTGATCACATGGCCGACCAAGGGACCGAAGCGCAAGAGCGTGAGAAGGCAGCGGCTTTCGCCACTAAGGAAGGGCGATATCTCTATCGACTCGAGGGGGCACTGAGAAGAATGTACTCAGACCCAGAACAGTTTGGGATTTGCCATACGTGTGGATCAGATGTGGGGTTTGAGCGACTCGACGCATTGCCTCACGCGCGCTATTGCATAGAGTGCAAACGGAAAGAGGAAGCCGCGGGATAAGTGTCTCGCAAGTTGTCTTGTCTTAATCGTTCCTAAGTGCCCCGAGAAGCGCCTCTCCGGCGAGATCTATTTTCCACGCGCGCATAGCCTCTACTTCGACGAGGTCCTCTAGAGTCAGCGGATTAACTCTAGCGATCTCAAGTAAAACCGCGTTTGAAAGAAGGGTGCCACGGGGGAGTCCGATCTGTTCGGCGATGGAATTCCGAACTGCTTTGAGACGCTCGATAGTTGCCTCTAGCTCAGGGGGTGGTCGAGCGGGGCCACGGCGTATTCCTTTTGGATATGGGATGAGATCGGCTTCATCTGATTCACGGATGGCTTGCAGCCGCCTTATCAGGACTTTGCCTTCAGCCCGAGCTAGGCCCGTCGGGAACCCCTTAATGGCTAATAGGTCTTCCACACGGCGTGGATGAGCGCCTACTGCTTCGATCAACGGTTTATCGCCAATAACTCGGAAGACCGCGCGGTCACGCTGTCTAGCGATGTCATCCCGCCAGGAGAGGGCTGTCCGAATCGCGGCAACCTCTCTTACGGGTAAGTGACGCACACCCTTGATCCGTGTCACTAGATCTACAGGCTGTCCATCCTCATTAGTTACCGTTGCTGAAACTGACTCTAGGGCCAGACACTCTTCGGTTGCCCAAGTCGAACGCCCCATACCATCGAGTTCTTCGGAGAGAACATCTAAGAGACGTTCGAGGTGCATGGTGTCTGACGCCGCATATTCAAGCATGTCTTTGGTCAGTGGACGTTCTGCCCAGTCAGCGCGCTGGTACTTTTTCGTCAGTTCAACACCGAAGCGTGACTCAAGGAGTGATGCTAGCCCCAAGCCTTCTTCGCCGAGAAGTGCGGCGTAGATCTGTGTGTCCTGAAGCCCACAGATACGGATCCCAAGATCTCGACTGAGGAGTCGGAGGTCGAAGTCTGCTCCATGCATCACAATCGGAAGATCAGCACTTTCGAGTGCGTCCCGAAGCAAATCCGTAGGATCGAACGCTAATGGATCGATGGTCCACGTTGCGCCATCAACGGTGATCTGAACGAGGCATAGGCGATCTGAGTATCTGTGGAAGCCGGCGGCTTCGCAGTCTAGAGCTATCCTCTCCGCTCCGGCGAGCGCGTCGACAAGTTCGCCAGCGTCCTCTCGACGCTCAACGTGGATGTGACTCATAAAGCTTCGGTGATAAGAACTAGGACCTCGGAAAGAAAACGGACCGGAAAGGATGCGCCACCCCATTGGGTGTTGTTGGCCTCCGGGTGTTGCTCCTGTCTCTTTGCATCGCGACAATTCTGGCGAGTCGTCATCCGGTCGTCTCCTCGACACCTGGATCAATCATGCTCCGTACAAAGGTTGTTTGCACGCTCGGTCCGGCCAGTTCAGGCTGGGATACTATCCTTGCGTTGGTTCAGGGTGGTATGAACCTAGCTCGGGTCAATATGTCCCATGGTTCCCGTGAAGATCACGCCCGAATTATCGAAAGTGTGCGCGCAGCAGCACGCGAAACTGGAAAGCCAGTAGCTATTTTGGTAGACCTCCAGGGCCCCAAGATTCGTGTGGGAGAACTAACCCAGCCAATCGAACTGAATGTCGACGATGAAGTAATCCTGGCCCCTGAGGCAAGCGCCGTACAGGGTGAGGTTCCCACGACCTACGCTCAACTCGCTGAGGAAATTGCGGTCAATGACACGGTACTTTTGGATGATGGCTTGCTTGAGTTTCGTTGTGTTCGAACAGAGGGTGACCGAACGGTCTTCGAAGTGATCCGTGGTGGGCTTTTAAGGAGCAAGAAGGGCATCAACTTGCCAAACGTTGATTTGAAGACTCCTTCAATGACGGATAAGGATCTCCAAGATTTAGACTTCGCACTGGAATATGAGGCTGAATACATAGGACTCTCTTTTGTGCGGAAGGCTGAAGACGTAGTCGATTTAAAGAGGCGCGTTGGAGATCGGGCGCTCGTCGTTGCAAAGATTGAAAAAGTGCAAGCGCTTAGAGTCATTGAGGAGGTGATCGCAGAATCTGACGTGGTCATGGTAGCGCGGGGTGATTTGGGAGTTGAGCTTCCTTTTCAGCGAGTTCCGCTGGTGCAAAAGCGGATCATTCAGCTTGCAAATTACCATGGCAGGCCAGTAATCACTGCGACGCAGATGCTAGAATCCATGATTGAGAGCGCTCGTCCTACTCGAGCTGAAGCGTCGGATGTAGCGAACGCTATTCTAGATGGTTCCGACGCCGTTATGCTGTCGGGTGAGACAGCGGTTGGTGAATATCCACTGCAGGCATTGGAAGCGATTGTCTGCATCGGTTCGGAGATTGAAAGAAGCGGTTTCCTTGAGCGCGGTCCACGCTATCTCACCGCACCGGGTGGGCTGCGCACTAGAGGAGGTGCATCAATTAGAGAACATGCGATAGCGGCAGCCACGGTGGAGGCGGCCAAGCAGATAGGGGCGCCTGCTATCGTCGTGATTACGAAGTCGGGTTTCTCGGCGAGGTTGGTCTCCTCCTATCGTCCATCAATGCCTGTATTTGCGGTAACGACGGAGCAAGCGACATTCAGGCAACTTGCTGCAGTATGGGGAGTGAATCCCGTGCTTGCGGAGGACGTTGAAGTGACGTACCAAGAGTTGTCTGACTTTGGAAGACTCGCCGTATTGGAGGCCGGGGTAGGGGAAAAGGGCGCTTCAGTGGCGATCACAGCAGGGTTTCCCTTCCATCAAATCGGCTCTACAAACAACATGAGGCTCGATCGGCTTTAGGAGATTTCTGAGGCGTGAAGCTCACTTTTCTCGGTACTGGTACATCATTCGGAGTTCCAGTGATCGGGTGCGATTGTCCCACGTGTGCGTCTGATGACCCACGTGATCGGCGTACCCGCCACGGAGCTTTGGTAGATTTGCCTTCTGGGCGACTGCTGGTCGATGCTCCTCCTGAGTTACGTCTGCAATTGCTAGCCGCGGGGGTCACCTCGATCGATGCGCTTTGGCTAACCCATACTCATGCGGATCACGTCCACGGAATAGATGATGTGCGGGCTCTTACGGCCCAAGGTGGAGACCTTCCAACATGGACCGCGCCTGAATATGTGCAGCAGCTACAGGAGCGTTTCAGGTACATCTTCGATGATTCGGTGCGGCCCCCTATGGGTAGCTCTAAGCCGCGCATCGTTTTGAACACCTTTGAAGCGTTCGAATCAATCACGCTCTTAGGTGAGGAGTTCATCCCTCTTCAGGTACCGCATGGCGGGCCCATGGTTTACGGATTCCGGGTGGGTGGGCTTGGGTATGTCACGGATGCCAAGACCCTACCAGACCGAGTACTCAATAAGCTTAGGGGAGTAGATGTTCTTGTACTGAACGCACTCTGGTTTGGTCGGCCTCATGGATCGCACTTCAACATAGAAGAAGCGATTGAGGCAGCTTCTCAGGTTGGGGCTGGTGTGACCTACCTCACGCATCTTACGCATCGGGTTCGGCATTCAGAACTTCTAGCGAAGCTGCCGGCCAAGGTTCTCCCTGCGTACGACGGACTTGTTGTGGACGTCGGATGATGGAACGCATCCGCTTCGATTTCGGCAATCTGATGAAGTCATCTGTTGAGTGTGGGGTGACAGAGATTGGGTTCCATGAGACTCTTGCAGAGGAGTTTCGGCGAGCGCACGCAATATTTACCGAACGACGTGAAATTGGCGACCTTGGTTTTCTAGATCTTCCTTACGCCTCCGAAACAGTGGAGAGCGTTACTCAGATCACGGATGCTTTGGTGCAGCACTTCGAGGATGTTGTTGTGCTCGGAATCGGGGGCTCGGCTCTTGGGGCGATGGCGCTGAAAGAGGCACTCCTCGGACCTTTATGGAACGTCAAAACCGATGAGGAGCGGGATCATTTGCCGCGCCTGCACGTAGTTGACAACCCTGATCCACACACCTTTCAGACTCTCTTGAGTCGGCTCACACCTGCCCGTACGCTCTTCAACGTAGTTAGCAAGTCCGGTGAGACCGCGGAAACGATGTCGCAATATCTAGTTGCACGGGATTGGGTTGAAAGGTCGGTCGATCAATCAGAAATCTCGTGCCACTTCATCTTCACCACCGATCCACTCAGCGGAGTTCTGCGTCAGATTGGTGATGCAGAAGGTGTCCCTATGCTACCCGTGCCCCAGAACGTGGGGGGGCGGTTCTCGGTTTTGTCTCCTGTTGGGCTCTTCCCTGCTGCAATGTGCGGTGTGAAGCTCGCCGAACTGCTAGGCGGAGCAGCTGACATGGAGAAACGCTGCCGGACGGATAATTTTACAGAAAATCCGGCTGGGGTACTCGCAGCACTTCTATACTACTCCGATGTGGAGTCTGGGAGGTCAGTCCATGTGCTTATGCCTTATGCAGACCGCCTCCGTTCGCTTGCTCGCTGGTTCCAGCAGCTCTGGGCGGAGAGCCTTGGGAAATCGGTGTCGCTATCGGGAGATAAACGCGCAACTGGTCCAACGCCCCTGGCAGCTCTTGGTTCGACGGATCAGCATTCTCTTCTGCAGCTTTTGATGGAGGGCCCACATGACAAAGTTGTACTCTTTATTGATGTCGATGACCTAGGAGTCGACGTTGATATTCCAGAGTATGATGAGGTAGCGAGTGGGCCACTTTCCTATCTCTCTGGCCGTACCATGGGACAGCTTCTTCGTGTTGAAAGGGCTGCGACGGCTGAGGCTTTGCGTCGCGAGGGGAGACCGAATGCGACTTTCCACATGCCTAGAGTTGGTGCGAGTGAGTTGGGTCAGTTACTAATGCTTTTACAGATCGCGACAGTTTACGCGGGTGCGATGTACGGGCTCGACCCCCTGGACCAACCAGGGGTCGAGCTCAGCAAGCAGTTGACCTACGGT
>MDTE01059156.1_pt1 | contig 30913 bp, 31 predicted proteins | sample 811231 | NCBI WGS metagenome assembly MDTE01 (sample SAMN05326651, study PRJNA326480) | marine metagenome | isolation source: seawater | place: Indian Ocean: Red Sea | collected 2010 | reverse complement strand
CAGTTGGTATAGGTGGGACAACAGTTGGTATAGGTGGAACAACAGTTAGTATAGGTGGGACAACAGTTGGTATAGGTGGAACAACAGTTGTAGCCGTGGCAGTAGCTACCTGATCTTTCGATATCGCTATCTCTTCACGCAATTCAATCAATTCATCAGAATCTGTAGTGCCAGTGCACGCAAAAGCACCTAAAATAATACATGTGAGCAACAAAACCTTTTTCATTGATTTTATTTACGTGATTTTACAATCGCTTTAATTATTCAGGGAACGCTACGAGGGAGGTGGTAGATTTAATACCTTCAATTACACGAATAGAATCGGACAACACAGTTGAAATTTGACTGAGTTGTTCAGCTTCTAATTCAACAACTATGTCATAAGGTCCCATAACTTCATGGACACCTACAACATACGGAAGATCTTTAAGTTGAGTTGAGACGATTCGTTGGGCGGGAGGATTAGTCACTACTAATACGAATGCTTTAACCATAAATAATTCCTTCCACCACAAGTATATAAAAATAATAAAATAAATATTAGTTTTTCATGAACTATAATCTTAACGCTTAAAAAACATTGAACCTAGGACAAAACAATCTAATAATTTATGGAAATATAAAGTAAAAGATTGTATAAGGAATATAAATACTTAGCATCAGCAAATCTTAGAAATGAGGTTGATCGAATTGAGTAACGAGAAGATAGAACAAGAAGTAATTGGATCATATCCTAATAGTTACTTAAGATTTGATCATACTCCCTTAGAAGGCCACATTTATGAGTAAAAATCTCGTCGTACGCTTCGCAGGTGAAGGCGGGCAAGGTGTTGTTGGAGGCTCCGAAATCTTAGCTGCAGCAGCAGCTGCCGTTGGTTATCATATTCTTACATTTTCCACTTTCCCTTCACAAATTAAAGGTGGCCCTGCCTGGGGGCAGGCACGCATTTCAACTAATGAAATACTCTCTTCTGGAGATGAGCTTGATGTTTTAGTTGCCCTTAATCAATATGCCTATGATCATAATGTCGAAGAACTTAGCAGTACTGGATTCGTTGTATATAATTCAGAAGAGTTCGAGCTGGACGATCCTAGAGCGATTGGACTTCCAGCAGATCAAATGGCCCGGGACGCAGGAAACCCTCGTGCAGCGAATATGATTGTTATTGGTGCAGTAGCACAATTAGCAGATTTCCCGCTTAATTACCTAGAAGAATTTGTGACCAAACGATTTACTAGGGGTCGTGCGGGAGATGAGCAAATAATTGAAGGTAATATCAAAGCATTACATATGGGTGCAGAGGCAGCTAAAGAATTAGGGATGTCTCTAGATTCTCTTGAAGCACCAAATTCTATCGAAGGCGAACGGATTTTAATAAAAGGCTTTGAAGCTGCATGTTTAGGAGCTATAGCTGCTGGCCTTGATAGTTTTATTGGTTACCCAATTTCACCAGCAACTACCATGCTTGTCTACATGGAATCTAACTTACATGGTTCTGATAAATTTGTTGGCCAGGCTAGCTCTGAAATTGAATCGATAGCTTCACTCATAGGAGCTGGCTTTTCTGGGAAGAAAGTTATGACGTCAACTGCTGGACCGGGGTTAAGTCTCATGGGTGAAGGATTAGGCTTAGCTTGGATGGCAGAAATACCACTAGTAGTAGCAAATATCCAACGTGGAGGTCCTGCTACAGGATTACCCACTAAAACTGAACAGTCAGATTTGATTGTGGCTATAAATCCTGGCCACGGAGATATGAGTGTACCTGTCATCGCCCCTGGCACAATTGAAGAGGCATTCTGGGCCGCTGCTGACGCTGTCAATTGGGCCGAAAGATATCAAGGACCAGTTATTTTACTGTCAGAGGCATCTATCGCTGAACGACAACAAGATATCCTTAAACCAGATGTATCGAAGCTAGTTGTTGAAAATAGATCTGTATCAGATGGATCTGAGGGCAACGAACGTTACAAAGGTGATGGAGTTTCTCCTTTCCCTGTACCAGGAGGCCCTGGAGCTTATGTAGCAAATGGTTCTGAACATGATGAGCAGGGAGATACGACACACCTACCTGATGTTCATATACGGATGACAGAAAGAAGATTCAAAAAATTAGAATTGTTAATGGATGGTCACTATGAAGCTGAGAATACCGAAGCTTCTATAGCCTTACTTCCATGGGGTAGTTCTAAAGGACCAACTTACGCAGCTTTCCAATCGCTTCGTTCCAAAGGTGAGGACATTTCTTGGTACTACACAATGTACTTAAATCCTTTACCTACTGCCTTACTAGATGAATTACTATCCAAAGATTTAGTTTTGGTTCCTGAATTGAGCTACTTGGGACAATTAGCGCAAATCTTAAGGGCAAAGGGAATTAAAGCTGAACCTATCACGCAATACACGGGGTTACCGTTTAAAGAAAACGTATTAGAAACACGTATAGCTGAAATTGTTCAGCAACATGCCGGAAGGTTGTTGGTTTCATGAGTAAACGAAATCCAGAGTATGATTTTAAATGGTGTCCAGGATGCGGCGACTTTGGTGTCAAACGCGCAATTGAAGGTGCGCTAACTGACAGAGCTGCTACTTTATCACAGCCCATAGAAAATTCAGTAATTGTTGCAGGTATTGGTTGTTCAGGAAATCTCGTACATTTACAAGAAGGACCTCAACCATTTGGAATTCATGGTATCCATGGAAGAACACTACCTATTGCTTATGGACTAAAATCGAACCGACCGGACTTAAACGTATTAATTGTATCCGGTGATGGCGACTTCTTAAGTATTGGAGCAGAACACATAGGACCACAGGCCAAACGAAACATCGATGTCACTGCTATAATAATGGATAATGGAGTGTACGGTCTTACAAAAGGTCAAGCCTCCCCTACTACAGAAATAGAAGTAGTCACTTCCACGACTCCCTATGGAAAATTAGACGATCCAAGTAGGCCATTAGAAACATACTTAGCGGCCGGTGTATCTTTTCTTGCTTCAACGCTTTCAACACAAGTGAAAGCTATGCAACAAATAATTACGGAAGCGATGGATTATCCCGGCTTTTCGATAGTACATGTACAATCACCATGCACAACGTATAACGATACTTATGCAGCATTAAAGGGTAATGAGAAGGAAGGCATCATGCCGATGGCCTACCCGATTGAAGATGGACATGATGCTGGTGATATAGATGCAGCGTATCGACTTGCAAGAGATAATAGAATACCAGTTGGAATAATTTACAAAAAAGAAGACAGCATTCCTGCGCATGAGAGATTGAATCTTGCACGTGAACGCACCGGAGCTACTCAAAAATCAGTAGAAGAACTCTTCCAAACAATGGCTATATAGTTATGTCAAGTATATAGAGAGCAGAACTATGAAAAAACGCCATGTATCAGTAAGTGGCGTACGTCTGAAATTCGCATCAGCACATATGGCTACTCTGGGAAATGAATTAGAGCCTTTGCATGGCCACAATTATTCCGTAAGCGTAAAAGTAGAAGGCACGCTTTCGAATGATTATTGGGTGATTGATTTTTCAAAAATCAAGAGTATTACTCGTAATATTTGTGATCGGTTAGACCATAAATTTCTACTCCAAGCAAAATCCAATCTATTATCAAGTACTCTTGAGAAGGAAACATGGTCTCTCTCTTTTGGGTCACGTATATACCAATTTCCACAAGAAGATGTTGCAGTATTAGATATCGAAAATTCAACTGCAGAATTATTAGCGGAGTGGATATGTCATCAAATCGATCAGGAATTATTCAATAGCAAACAAACTAACATTAATTTAATTACCGTCGAAGTTGAAGAAATGCCAGGACAATCTGGTGGATTCCAATTAGAAAGATCTCTCATCGAGGATTAAATGCAAATCAATTGGGAATCAACGATTAATCAAATCTTTTCAGACATATTAACATGTCCAAGATGTTCATTAAGTTATTCAGAATTGATCGTTTCGTATTCGAGGCGGACAAGTCTTAACTCTTACGCACCAAGACACCGAGAATGCCCACGTGGAAACGAATGTGAAGCAAGAAAACTAATTACGCTATGTAAAACATGTTCAAATGAAGAAAATGTTCCAGGAATGAACGCTGATGCCAATCAATTACTCGAAGCTTACATTATTGACTGTCGACGAGATCTTGAAGATGCCTTAGATTACCTCTCAGATCTTTGGAGAGATGATTTAGACTTAGAAATTAATAACTTAGAGAAGAGGCTTGAGGATGTAGACCCAAATACATACAAAGAAGAAATTGGATGGCGTGATCGTCTTGAAGCAGAATATCTCAGCTACCATAATGAATTTAGGAAAAGAAAAATTCGAATTCCTCACCCTGGATGGAAATCAGAGTATGTAGAAGAGATATTATCGTTAGGATATGAAACCAAGTTAGGTAATTAATAAACAGTGTTAATTTCACGTAATATTTTAGCAACATTGTTATTTTTAATAACCATCTCAACAATTTCATTTTTGGGGGGGTTCTTTTATAAATATCAACCGCAACAAGAACAATTAAAGGTAACTATCGAGCAACCATTACCAGTTGAAGATCAAAATGCATTTCATTCAGGAATAATCACAAAAATTGAAGATAATATTGTATTCGTTACAAGTGAGCAGGTGGTTAATGAAAATCAAAATGGGGCTACGCAAAGTTCTTCAAATATACAAAATATTAAATTCTCATTGCAAGGCATAAGTATTGAACATCTGAAGCCATTAAAATCTCTCAATCAACTTCACGAAGGAATGCAAGTCGTGGTTGGAGGAGAGCGTTACTACGCTGAAAAAGTAATAAATGGTGTAGTCTTTTTTAAGGGAAATGAAAAATGATACGTGCTCTTCAAACGCAATTAATTTTATATATTGGATTGCTATTATCTTTAATTATCTTTAGCTCAGCCTTAGGAATGCATATTGGATCATCTTTAAGTTCACCGCAATTCCAAACATTAACCATTGAAGATCCTTCATCTTCTACTTTACACCCAATGGGGACTCCTCATTCAGAAGCTGGTTTCACTGGATTTGAAACAGGTGGAATTACAGGAGAAGTCATTACCAGTGGTGAATTAACCGAAATTGTTAGCAATGAAACTCCAGCAAAAATATTTTTCAACACTAATGGACGTGAAAGTACAATTGAATATCAAGGAATCGATAGATTTTTTGTTATCGAAAAAAATAAAACCTTAATAATTGGAGAACGGATAATCATTAAAATGAAAAGAGATTCTCCACAAGCAATCTTACGAATCACCCTCCCTTAGAGCCTCTACTATTGGTTTTTGTGCTACTGAAGTCCAAATTAATATCAATGAAATAAAAGAAAATATACAAAGCATAACAATACCTGTAATTAGAGTTATCCAATCTGTTTCTACTATGTATGGAGGTAACACAGGATTACCTGTTTCAGTTACCGATAAAAAAGACATCATAATATTCGCTATTTGACGCCCTAGCAAAATACCTGCACTTATCCCCATAGCAAAGATAACACTCCATTCAATTAACATTGATTTCAATATCTGTATAGATGAAAATCCTATTGCGCGTAATGAAGCAAATTCAACCATCCGAGAGTAAGTACTTACAAGAATAGTGACCGCAAATGCGAGAAAAGCAAGCAACAAAACTGCAGAAAATGCCACTGATAAAATTCCACTACCTGATGCATGTAAAGAAGGATCAGAACGAGCTTCATCTAATCGAACGCTTAATAAATAAGGCTCAGATGCATATTCTAAAGAAATCAGTGAGTCATCTTGTTCTAATAAATTAATTATTGACTTCTGATCGCTTATAGAAATATTCGGTTCAAAATCGATCCATATTTCATTTTGTTCAATAATCTCAAGATCGCCTAAAGCCGCACCAGCAGACCTCAGATGATCATAATTAATAATTACAAACCCTTTTTCAGGATCCATTGTTGGGAACATATTAGCTTCAGCCCGAACGTTTAAAGGTAGCAACACATCATCAATGTTAGTTTCTGTAACAGTATTGACAGATGCACGGAATAATCCCAGAGCTTTATCATTCATAATAGCTGCCAACGGTACCATCGGATCTACTGGAGCAATTACTCGTTCAGACGGAACAATTGCATGATTCCAATCCCATCGAGCTGCAAAATTATAGCTACGATACCTATCTGAAGTAATTGAAAATTTTTCTTCTTGCGTACGTGCGCCGTACATTATCCAATTACGTGATCCTTCAAAATTTTCTACTGTAGATTTGTTGTTGTTTTTATCCACAGCGACAATGTCATCGAAATATAGAGATCCGCTAGTACGCAGTTCAGGAGTACGTTGATCAGCAATTCGTAGGCTAAGTAATTTTAGAGGAGGAACTAAGTTCGTTGGCACAGAACCTGTTATTTCTTTCCATCCTATTCCACCACGAGGGCTAGATAATCCCGCAACTTCAAAATTACCTTCACTATCTTGATATACAGCACGTATATATTGACGAACACCATTCTCAGAAAGACCTTCAGTGAAGACAGATATATGTATATCTTTCGTATCAAGGGGTAAGTCTATACCTCCTCCAGGAGTCACTTCGGATTCAAGCAATCCTAGTAAATAATTCATAGAAAATTCTTCATTGCTAAAATCATCACGAAATTGCATAGATTTTTTTACATGATCCACATCAATCGCCATAAAAGGAACATCTGCACCCCACGGAGTCAATAAATCTCCTCGATGGATGAACGCCACATCTGCCACTCCATCTATCGACTGTATTTCATTTAGAATGTTCGTTTTTTCCCAATACGAAGGGTCAGTGACTGTTGCACGAAATTGAACCCCATTATCATAGAGAATCCTATCAATATATGATTTCTCAACCGTAGGTCCGTAGGATGCAGCAAATGTACCTACTGCAATTGCCATTACCAACAACAACATCAAACGAGCATATACACCTGGTTCTCGTATGGTTCGATTTAATCCAATTGGAATGATTACACCTTTAAATAGCATCAAAGGTTTGATAAGGATATTCAGAAATGGAGGATAGAAACGGAGTAGTAAACTTGCTACAGCTAAAGTTATAACAAAAGGAGTAAATAACAAAACAGGATCCGTCGACCAACCTCCTACAGAATCAGGATCAAATATTGTTTGGCGTTGATTTAATTGCCAAATTAATAAAATAGCCAACAAAACGAACAACATGTCAAGATAATATTTCTGAAGGACATTTTTTTGCGAAGGGCGTATTCTATCGATCCGTGAGCGCAAAACATTGTTAGTTGTCAACAAGACAGTTGGAATGAGAAGTGCGATAAGTCCCAAAATAGCTCCGCCTGTTGCAAACAAGAATGAATCAAAACGAATAATAGTTGGAAGAAAATTTCCATTATTAATTACATCAAATTGAGGTGTAATACCTAGAAAGGCAATTGCCTGATCAGCTACAAATGGCCCTAAAAATATTGCAGGTAAAATAAGTAGTGATGCACTTACAAATCCAAAACCAACAATTTGAAAATTATTAGCACCACGTGTTACATACAATTGTGTTTCATTAAATTGACGATCTTGAAAAAGTTTAGAGACAACTACGAGGTAGAAGAAAACAATCCCCACCACTTGCAACAGAATAAGAAATAATGGAATTTTTGAAAAAGATTGTGTATTTCGATATTTTTCTAAGGCAGAATCTAGTTTGTTGGTAGTGACCGCTACTAATCCTAATCGTTTGTTAATGTCGTTTGTCCAAATAGAAAAATCATCAATTATCCGAGAAACATCCAAAATCCCAATAGCCTTAACATTAGGAATAATTCCTACACGCTGCCGAACTGTAAGATCTGGGGCATCAAATGCCAAAATATTTTCAAGTTGATATTGATTTGTAAGTAACGGCATCCCACCAAAATCTTCAGTCACGCGAGTGACACCATAATCTGCATCACGAGCTGAATCCACACTTGAACGAGGATCAATTAGACTATTGGGGACATTCCAATTTGCAGAAGATTCTCTAAGTTGGGCAAATTGCCAACGCAAGTCATTAGGATCTTTTGGTTTAATAAATCCAACAATAGAAGCCACAAAGTGACCACTTAAATTCAAAGTAGGCTCACATGTTTTTTCATCTTGCGCCACTTGGGCGTCTTGCGATTTTTCTAAATTTTGACAATCATCATGCTGTGGTAATGTGATTAAAATTTTATCATTCAACTGAACATGTGCTTGGAAACCATCAGGTAAAACAACTTCCAAGTCTTTGCCTTCATCGACAGGAAACCGTCCTTCTACAATTTTCACATGATTTTCAAAGCCAGACGGCCATACAAAAAAAGTATTCCAAGAATTTTGATTAACCGATTCTTCCGCAAGTTGAAATAATTTTTTATTTTCAGGGAAAGTATTAGTTGTGTTAATTAAAGAAGCTACAAGCCTATCTGAACGTATTTCGATAAATGTCTCGTCACTTAAATATGAAAATCTTCCGGAAGTGACTGCTTCCAATGCGTCACGATATCTCATATCGCTTCTACCACCAAGTGACAATCCTTCAACAGTTGTATATGAGACACGATCAATTGGTTTTTCAAGATCTTTTTCAATTCGAAATCTAAGCCCCAAATCAGACATTGTGTTTGAATAAATCGGAACAGCAGCTAACAATGCAGCAGCGATCAACACACCGATCGCAGTGACTAATGTTAATAGCCATTGTTCACGTACTTGCTTAAGTGCAAAATATCTTCCCCACAAAAAATTACTCATAGATAAATATTTTAATCCTTGTATTCCATTAAGTTCTTGTCCTTGGCATGATCTTTTTAGATACTCAATTTCGACCTAATTATGATTTACTGGTACGCATTGAATTGCACTGCTAATTTATGTTACAGCAAATTTAAATATTATTACGATTCGACTGGAGGGAATATGCCTGCATCTTGGAATGATTTCGAAGAAATCGCAACACATATTTTTAAATTTACATCTGAGGCAACTCGTTCAGATTTTCTTGATATATGTTATGCAAATGACATTAGTGATGACGTTGTTGATGGCTTCGACGCACTTCGTGAAGGTGTCATGTTTCATAATGCTGAAGAAGTAAAAGCCGCCTTAAGTGAAATAGGGCAGTTGTCAGAATAATATGTCACTTAACCTTGAGCAGCATAGTGAGATATTAGATACTTGGGGTAAACAACTACTCACTCAACATCCATGGGTTGAATGTAGTGAACGTGTATCTCTTTTCAGGGTTTTACCTGGTGAAAAATGGAATTTATCATGTATACCAAACAATTCCATTGTATGGCTGATTATTGATCGCGATACCATACAATCTCTACCTCGCTCTCTTAGTACGAAATTATTAAAAACCTCCATTATTATTGAAGAGCATCGTGAAGCTAATTCCAATCTAGCTATATCACTTTTTGTATTTACTTTAGAACACCTTGAAAACACCCTTGAACGGGCGGGACGAAATGAAATGGAAACTCGTTGGCTTTTATCTGGTTCATCACCAATTTCAGACAGACTGCAAAGACACGAAACATTAATATCTAAAGCTAAAAGAGTACCTACTGAAGGATTAGAACGTGCAACACGTTCACTTTGGCATGAAATAAACTCAACTGCTCAAGGGTTATGGACGTTAGCTCATGCAACAGAAAACAATTCCCTCATATTAAGTGAGTTCTTAATAAATATTATACGTTTAGGTTGTTTAATTGATTACGGATGTTATCCACCTGTTGAAGAACTAAAGACCATTTCTAAAGAAACAAGTTTAGGAAAAAGACTTGCCAACTGGTTTAAGGATGTAGAAATGGCGATAAGTAAAGACTCGGAAGCAAACAATAGAATTATTTATTCTCACCCACAAGTTATCGAAGAAATAAGAAATATCCTCAATGGAATCTATCGGGGACAAGAATGGATCGATAATCCTCTAGCGAACAGAATGCCTGTAAGAATACGCAGTTAGTCAAAATCCAAAAAATTCTCGAATCAACCGATCTCTTAATGCTGCGACACCCCAATTCTGTACCGCTGAAATATAATAATAATCTCCACTAAAGTTACGTAAATTAGGAACAGGCAATCGCCTTAAATCTTCTTCTGTAATATTTTCGATAATACCTTCATAAACTAATCGATCTGCTTTATTAAATACAGTAATAATTGGAATATCTGAGAGTTCTAGTTGTGCCAATGTATCTAAAACTGTTTCATATTGAGATTTCATAGCGGTAGATTCTGCATCAACTACGTGCAAGAAAAGATCTGCGTTAGTTAATTCTTCTAAAGTAGCACGAAATGCAGATACCAACTGTGTAGGTAATTTTTGCATGAATCCCACTGTATCTGTAACCAGTATAGCTTCACCGTTCTGAGATCCAATACGCCGTGTCACTGGATCCAATGTTGCAAATGGAGCATCTGCCACTAGAACATCAGCACCAGCCAAAGACCTTAATAACGATGATTTACCGGCATTTGTATATCCGATTAAAGCAATATTAGGCATCCCATATCGATTACGCCTACTACGCTGTTGAGCGCGTTGTTTTCTGACAGTTTCTATTTGTTGCTTTAATCGCGATATTCGTGAACCAATCAAACGACGATCTGTTTCTAATTGAGTCTCCCCAGGACCACGAGTTCCAATGGCTCCTTCGGTTCTTTCTAAATGTTGCCATTGTCCTCTTAATCGAGGTAACAAATATTCATGTTGAGCTAATTCAACTTGTAACGATGCCTCTCGTGTATGAGCTCTACTAGCGAAAATATCCAATATTAAAGCAGATCTGTCCAATACTTTGACTTCTAAAATATTTTCGATGTTCAGTTGCTGTGACGGACTAAGTGATTCATCAAAAACCACCATATTATACTTGGAAGATTCACGTGCTTTAACAATTTCTTCTAATTTGCCGATACCGACATAAGTTGCAGGGTCTGGTTTTTGACGTCTTTGAATACTGGTCCCTACGACAGAACCACCAGCGGTTCTAATAAGTCGTGATAATTCTCTTAGTGACTCATTAAGTGGCATCCCATTTTGGCCAAAAACATCAACCCCGACTATATATGCACGCTCGCGAAATCGTGCAGTACTGTATACTCCTTTTGGTCCTTTTGATTGAACAATCAAATTATCTTCATTATTGAGAATTGATTGAGACTTATGCTTACGTTTGCGAGGAATTATCCATTCCTTTCAGTCATTTTTTTGATGCGAAGTCAGAAAGCCTAGCCAAAGCTTCATCGAGTCGCTCATCAGCAATTGTTAGACTTATACGAATATATCCCTCCCCTGAGGCACCGTAGGAAGACCCTGGTGTCACGACAACTCCAGTTTGTTCAACTAGTTGAGCAGCGTATTCACCTGAATTTGATTCACCTTCAGGTAGTTTTGCCCATACGTATAACGAAGCCTTCGGAGTATTCACTCTTAACCCAAGAGCTCGCAAAACTTTCAAAACTCTGTCACGGCGATTCTGATAAATTTTATTATGTTCAGAGATACTATCGCGAGGATCATCCATCGCCGTAATTGCCATTTGCTGTATGGCTTGAGGAACTCCACTATCCATATTACTTTTTACACGTGTCAATGCATCAATAACTGAAGGATTTCCTACAGCCATGGCGATACGCCAACCAGTCATATTAAAAGTTTTTGAAAGAGAATTAAATTCAATAGCAACATCTTTGGCACCATCAACCTCCAAAATTGATGGTGCTATATAGTCATCGAAGGTTACATCAGCATATGCGAGATCATGCGCAATCAAAATGTCATTCGTGCGTGCCCATTCAATTGCTTCTTCGAAAAATTCTATTGTTGCCACAGCACCAGTAGGATTATTCGGATAATTCAACCACAAAATTTTTGATTTTTTAATCACATCTTTGTCGATTAACTTCAGATCGGGCATCCAGCCTTTTTCCTCTTCAAGCGGCAAGCGTACAGAAGATCCTCCAGCAAACATTGTCGCAATTTCATAAACTGGGTACCCCGGATCTGTTATCAAAGAGATATCACCAGGATCAATAAAACATAAAGGTAAATGAGCGATACCTTCTTTCGAACCGATCAAAGATACAATCTCCTTAGAAGGATCAAGCATGACATTATGTCGTGAGGAATACCACCGAGCTACAGCTTCTCTAAATTCTGGAAGTCCTTCAGACTCTGGATATCGATGATTTTCAGGTAAAAAAGAAGAACTATTTAAACTTTCTAATATATGAACAGGTGTCGGCAGATCAGGATCTCCGATACCCAAAGAAATGACATCTACTCCTTGTTTTTTTTTCTCTTCAATTAAACGTGAAATAGCTGCAAATAAATATGGTGGTAATTGTTCAACTCGTTGAGCAAATTTCATAAAAATCCCTTTCAGACATTGTAACTATTATCGCCAGTCTCCAAATCGTGCCTTCACCCCTGATGCAGAACTCCGTTCTTTCTGCTTAGCAAGGTTATATTTTTCGTCGGTAGAACGACGATATTCCAAACCACCCACTACAGGACGAAACCCTTGATCGGCACATGTGCGTAATGCATTCTTAATATCAGGTCGTACCTTTATCGAAGCACGTCGAGCACCCTGGGTAGTTAATTGATAGACAGCAGCAGACAACAACAATGATTTGTAACCTTCATCGTCAAATCGAGAATCGACAGCAACTTCAAAAATTTCACCAGCTCCTGCAACTACAGGCCCATTAATTGCAAAGCCAATCATTTCATTATCTTGTTCTAATACACCTATCCAAGATTGACGCTCAAGATAATAGTCAAATGTTGCTGGACTGACAGTCAATTCACCATAGGACTCAGTCCAAATTGAATACATTTTTTCTACGTCATCATCAGTAGCATGACGCATATTCACTTTGTCAGGAAATTCAGGAATACTTTCAGGATCTAGACCAGGGTGTTCCATATTCATCCATTCTGCGAAAAAATAAAAATTGGCATCGGTTAGCAGAGGTTGAATCCAATCTCGATTTTGAAATTGAACTAAGTCTAAAGCAATAAATTCTACATCAGCATCAGCAATTTCAGGCTTTAATTCTTCAAACATAGGTAAAAAATGCTCTCGCATCACATTAATGTCTTCAAAAGCCCAATGAACAGTTAACTGGCCCTTTTCTTGAACAATTGCCATCTGTGCAAAATCAGCTTCAATAGAAGTAACACCTTCGGAGTCAATAAGTTTTTTCCATTCATTTTGACTTTTTGGAGTATTACGAATCAACATCGAAGATCCAAATTCTTGTGTCATACTTCCCAACCTCCTTCAAATACTTTTGCAACAGGACCGGTAAGAACAATCTCACCTTCTCCACCCCACTCGATTTTTAAGGTTCCACCTGGAAGTTCTACATTAACTAGACTATCAACAAAGCCACGTGTATGGGCAGCGGCCACAACAGCACATGCCCCTGATCCGCAAGCCAACGTTTCTCCAACGCCTCTTTCCCATACTCGAACAGTCAGATTAGAACGATCTCGAACATTTACAATTTCAAAATTTGTACGATTCAAAAAAAGTTTATTGTTTTCGACTAATGGACCAATCGATGTCAACGGATAGTCAAATACATCTGTCTCTATAAAGCTAATCGCATGAGGGTTGCCCATCGACACCAAGTCTGTGCTTACCATGCCCGCATCACCAACATCAACATTCATATCTAAAACCGGAGGAATAAGATTTGTTTTGACACCAACACTTAATGGATCAAAATCTGGTTCTGAAAGTACTAATCGTACATGTGTCACTAACTTTTCATCATTAAAAATCGATTTTGTCTTTACTATTCCACTTAAGGTCTCAACTGTTATAGACCCATCAACATCTTTACAAAGATTTTGATCTAAACAATACTTCACAAAACATCGAATGCCATTGACGCACATCTCAGGTTCTGAACCATCTGCATTGATGATCTGCATACGCATGTCAGCGACTTCTGAAGGCAACACTAAAATAATTCCATCAGCACCAACTCCAAAATGACGATCGCACACTTTGATTGCTAATTGCGACCAGTCATGATTTTTATACGTTTTTATATCAGGATTAATAACAAAAAAGTCATTACCTGCACCATGCATTTTCCAAAAAGATATATTCTTCATAACTTTATCGTACGTGTTTTTCTACTATGTGCTCAATAGCTGAGAGGATAGATTTTAGATTATCTGCTTCAATCCACTTAATAGCAGCATCATCCTTTCTAAACCAAGTATCTTGCATCCTAATAAGTCGATGAGTATCTAATTGTGTCAATTCGATAGCTTCTGCTTTTGAAATAAGTCCCTCAATGTAGTCCTTAGTTTGAGAATAACCTATAGATTTCAGTGCTTCAAATTCAGTACCATATTCTTCAATTAATTTTTTTGTTTCTTCAATTAAACCTATCTCGTACATAAATTCTACACGCCTATCAGAACGACTGTATAAATTAGAGCGATCCCAGTGTAAACCTAGAATATCCCAAGAAAAATTAGGAGGTGCCATTGTTATAGGCTGTACAGGATTACCTGTAAAATGGTTAATCTCTAACGCACGTATCACGCGCCGTGTATTGCGATAATCAATCCTATCCGCAGATGCCTTATCAATTTCACTGAGTTTTTTATGTAGAACATTCGCACCTTCTAATTTGGCGATTTCCTCTAAATCTAAACGAAATTCTTTATTTGGAGGAACCAAAGGAATTTGCAGACCTTTTAAAAAAGTCCAGGCATATTGCCCCGTACCAGCTAGCAGTAATGGTATATGATTTCGGTTAAAAATATCATCAGCTGCAATGGTAGCTCTTCGCAACCATTCTTCAATAGTCCAAGGATCATTAGGCTCTACTATCGCAATTAAGTGGTGTTTAACTGCACTCATTTCATCAATAGTTGGAGCAGCAGTTCCTATCGACATTTTTTTCCGAATTTGACGAGAATCTGCAGAAATTACTTCAATCGGATAATGTTTTGCTATCTCAACTGCAATAGATGTTTTTCCAGAGGCGGTAGCGCCAAAAAGAGCGATTAGATGGCGATTAATATTATTCATTTAAAGAATTATTATACAAACGCAGTACAAATCTCCACAAAATTAGTTGCTTCCAATGATGCACTCCCAACCAGAAGACCATCGATATCTGTAAAATTAGCAAATTCAGTAGCATTCGTAGCATTTATTGATCCACCGTATTGAATTCGAATGCTCTTAGCAGTTAAAGAGTCAAAACGTGATTGTATAATTTCCCTAATAAGTGCACAGGATTCTTGAGCTTCTTCTGGATGAGCTGGTTCTCCAGTACCTATAGCCCAAACTGGTTCATAAGCAATAACTAAATCTAAAGGAATTTTTTCAAAATTATTAAAAGATTCTTCAATTTGCATACGAAGTCTTTGAGCAGTCTTTTGCGCTATCCGCTCATGTCTTTGCTCACCTATAGCTAATACAGGTGTCAATCCAGATTCAATAACTGCAAACAGTTTTTTATTGATTTCGGAATCTTCTTCACCAAAATGCAGTCTACGTTCTGAATGTCCAATCAAAACATAGTCAACAATATCGACAAGCATGTGGGAATTTATTTCACCAGTAAAAGGTCCATCTGTTTCCCAATATACATTTTGTGCACCTAACATTAGTTGAGTATTCTTAAGCATTTTTTTTGCTTCAGCAAGCCACATAAAAGGTGGAAAGAGAACAATTTCTGGCAATTCTAAATTACCTAATTTTTCATTCAGCGCACTAAGTAATAAAAAAGAATCCGTTTGGTTAAGATTCATTTTCCAATTACCACCAATAATAGGTTTGCGTTCTAGCAATATTTTGACCGATCTAGTGCTCTACTTATCAGGTAATGCTTCGAGTCCTGGTAAGATTCTTCCTTCCAGCAATTGTAACGAAGCTCCTCCACCTGTCGAGCAATGAGATATATCTTCAAGCACTCCTGCACGATTAATTGCTGCGGCAGTTTCTCCACCGCCTACAACTGTAGTTACGTTCTGTAAATCTGCTAATATTTTTGCTACTGCTAATGATCCAACATCAAAAGGCTCTCTCTCAAAAAAGCCCATGGGGCCATTCCATGCAATAGTATTCATTGGTTCTAGGGCTGCACGGAAATCATCAATGGTTTCCGGTCCAATATCTAAAATGCGAAATTCAGGAGGTATCCTATTAACCGAAACTGCTTCAATAATTTCCCCTGAAGGATCACTAATCACAACATCACGAGGTAACACTAATTTTAAATCATCTCTTTCCGCTGCTTTACGCATAATTAAAAAAGCATCATCAATTCGATCATGTTCAGCTAAAGAACCACCTATATCAATACCTTGAGCCGCAAGAAAAGTATTCGCAATTCCTCCACCAACACAAATAACATCTGCCCTATCGCTCAAAAAACTTAAGATAGATAATTTTTCAGAAACTTTAGCACCACCCAAGACTAGTCCTAAAGGTTTTTGAGGATCGTCTGTTACTTTTGTCAAATATTCAACTTCACGCTCCAATAATAGACCGGTAACACCGGGTATATATTTCGGTACACCTACTACGGAAGCATGGGCACGATGTGCAGTTCCAAAAGCATCACTTACATAAATATCTGCCAAACTAGCTAATTGTTGTGCAAATACATCATCATTATCTTCTTCTTCTGCGTGAAAACGAACATTTTCTAGAAGCAGCAATTCTCCTGGCTCAAGTGCATCAGCATCATCTTGTGCTTGAGGACCAATGCTGACAGGGCAAGATTTTACCAAAGTACCTAAGAGTGAAGAAAGATGTTTTGCGACCAGATCATTACGTAGTTCTTCAACAATTTGCCCAGCAGGTCTACCACGATGAGAACAAAGGATTATTCGCGCACCTTTATCACGAAGATATTGAATCGTTGGAATTGATTCACGGAGGCGATGATCGTCTAATATGCGATCTCCTGAAAATTGAACATTGTAATCAACTCTGAGAAAAATTTTCTTGCCATAGAGTTCAATATCACGAATGCTTTTCTTATTCATTTTCATCCTTCACATTGGGGATGTATGGCTAAGTATTTAATCAAACAAAATACTATTCGCAAATGCTACTAATCGATCTCCACACAAGCAACGAAAATCCATAACAAAATGAGTTAGGTAGTGCGACCAACAGCAGCTTCAGCAAAAGATTGAAATTGTTCCAGCATATTTCTTTCCAAACCAATTTCGTCTAATTCTTTGAGTGCCAATAAATTCTCTTCCTTAGCACGAAGTTCAGTAAGTTCTTTAGCACCAGTTTTTTCAATCAAAGTTGAAATGTATTCAACATCGTCATCAGAAAACTGTTCTTTTTTATAAATCGAAACCAAATCTTCATCACCAGCTTGAAAAGCCATAATGACAGGATATGTCATTTTTTTAGAACGAATATCATCACCTACTGGTTTTCCTGTAATCGCAGGATCACCCCAAATGCCAAGTACATCATCAATCATCTGAAAACTTATTCCGATATTAAGCCCTGCACGATGCAAGGAATCTATTGTTGGAGCATTCGCATCTGCAATAACAGCACCAATAGACAAAGGAGCAGCAAACATAGCCGCAGTTTTTCCCAAGGCCATTTGTATATACTCATCAATAGATACGTCGTCCTTGGTTTCAAAGGTAATATCCAGATATTGACCTCGCACAAGTGAAATACAAGCTTCATCTAAACGTTTAATAGCTTCTAAAACGTTTTGTACTGAAACGCCATATCGGTCCAACCGCAAAAGTGCATTGCGACCCAAAATAAACATTCCATCACCAGTATTAATAGCTTGAGCTTGATCCACAACTGTCCACAATGTAGGCCGATTCCGTCTTGAGACACTCTGATCTTCAATATCGTCGTGTAATAACGAAAAATTATGTATCAACTCAATAGCTGCTGCCGCTGGTAAAGCTTTTTTAATATCGCCTCCACACAGTTTAGTAGCTAACAACAAACCTGTAGATCGGATCATTTTTCCCGGTGAAGATTGGATTGGTAAACCCTTATCATCCTCCCAACCAAGGTGATAGCGCATCCATGAAAAAAGACCTTCCGAAGAATATCCGATGATCGATTTCATTTCTTCAGTAACAAGTGATTTATAGTACTCCGTATCGTCTAAAAAACTATTCATTCTTTGAACGCATCTTTTGGTCTATAAGATCTAATTTTTGTAAGCGACGTTCATGCCGACCACCTTCGAAACTTGCATCTCGGAAAGCCATTACAATTTCAAGAGCAGCACCTCGCCCTATAGCCCATGCACCCATAGCCAAAACATTGCAATTAGTATGCTCGCGAGCTCTTCGTGCAGAAAAAGTATCATGGCATAGTCCGCAACGAACACCTTCAACCTTATTAGCAACTATTGAGGGGCCAACACCATTCGAACAAATTAAAATACCGAAATCATGTTCACCTCTTGCTACTGCAGTAGCAAGAGGCTCAGCAATATCAGGATAATCACAAGATTCGAGTGAATCCGTTCCATAATCAATTACTTCATCATCAATTTCTCGAAGCTCATTAATCAAAATTTGTTTTAATTCAAAACCTGCGTGATCAGAACCTATTGCAATGTTCAATTTACCCTCCCTCTTTAATTCATTTTACTAAAGAGACAACAAAAGCTAATAATATCATTCAATCTGCAGATCACTTAAATCAATGGGTCCTTGCCGTAAAATTTTATATGGATATGATGTGAGATCTACTACAGTGGATGGATCAGATTCATTTAATGAACCACCATCTAACACTACAATTTGTTTTCCAAACATTTTTTCAACCTCATCAGCATTTCTGGCAGGTTCAGAGCCATGGATATTTGCACTAGATACAGCAAGGACACCACCACATAAGCTTAATATTTTTTTGGTTAAGTCATTATCTGGCTGCCTGATACCTATAGTATTGGCCTCTGTAATTACTGGAAAAACAAAACCAGCAGTTTCATGTACTTGTACAACTGCAGTGAATGCGCCTGGCCAATAATTTTGCACATGCGTTAGTATTTCAGAAGATATTAGATATTGTGAAATAGAGGAAAGTTCATCAAAAAGTACAGCTATCGGCTGTCCATCAGGTCGCCCTTTTAGGGTTAATAATTCATTGATAGCAGTATTATCAGTAGGCAAAGAGGCTAAACCGTAGACTGTATCTGTAGGTATTGCACACACACCTCCTGAAGAAATGATTGATGCAATTTGATCGATTTTTGTTTTTGGTAAAATAGTCAAAACAACCTCAAATCATTATTGAATGTAACTATACATTGACCAAATCAATCTTGCTAGATAATCTCAATTGACAACCACTCCTCTGGAAAAGAACACCATGACGGAAACGGATAATCGTACTAACAGTAATAGCATCACTCAAACTGACAGTACAGATCATAGGCAAGCATCCCAAGAGAATAGCCATCAATCAGAGATGGTATTAGTGCTTGATTACGGCTCACAATTTTCTATGTTGATTACCCGTAGAATTAGAGAACTAAACATCTATTCAGAATTAGTTCCATGGGATGTCGATCCTAGATTGCTTTCGTATAACAACATTAAAGCAATCATTCTGTCTGGAGGGCCAGCATCTGTTTACGACGAATCTGCGCCCGATTTACCAGAATGGGTTTTAGAAACAGATATTCCCATACTTGGTATATGTTACGGCATGCAAATCCTTGCACAAAAACTTGGAGGTACAGTTAGCCCTGCTGATAACCGAGAATATGGTCATGCACTAATTGAAACAAATAGTAGAGAACAAAAACTATTCAAAAACCTTCCAAATTCTCTACCTGTATGGATGTCACATGGAGATCAGCTCACTGAATTACCTTCTGATTTCAAAGTAATTGCTAAATCGCAAAATGCACCTATCGCAGCAATTTCTGATTCCAAAGATCGTTATGGCATTCAATTCCACCCAGAGGTAGCACATACACCTCAAGGAACAGATATTCTTAAAAATTTTCTTTTTGATATAGCCGAATGTTCTGGCAATTGGACAGCCTCATCATTTGTTGAAGACACAATTACAGAAATTAGAAATACGGTGGGAAATCAAAAAGTGATATGTGCGCTTTCAGGTGGCGTTGATTCTGCAGTTGCAGCAACATTAGTCCATAAGGCTATCGGAGATCAACTTACATGTATTTTCGTTGATAATGCCTTATTAAGGCATGGTGAACCCGAACGAGTTGTTTCCACTTTTAGAGAACACATGGAAATCAATCTTTTACATACTGATGCAAAAAATCAATTTCTAGAAAATTTACAAGCAATCTCAGATCCTGAACAAAAAAGAAAAATTATTGGAGAAACTTTTATTCGAGTCTTTGAGCAAGAATCTTTGAATTTAGGGGATATCGATTTCATAGTTCAAGGAACTACCTATCCTGACGTAGTCGAATCAGCATCATCAGGTAGTGGATCAACTGTGAAGATAAAAACTCACCATAACGTAGGTGGACTTCCCGAAGATATGCATTTCCAACTCATTGAACCTTTACGGAACTTGTTTAAAGATGAAGTCCGAAAAGTAGGTATCGAACTAGGATTACCGGAAGAGATGGTTTTTAGACAACCTTTTCCAGGTCCAGGACTTGCAATTCGTATAATAGGTGAAGTTACCGAAGAAAAATTAGATATTTTACGTAAAGCTGACTGGATCGTAATGGATGAAATTAAAAATGCTGATATTTACTATGATCTTTGGCAGTCGTTTGCTGTCTTGACGGACACCAAAACTGTCGGTGTACAAGGAGATCATCGTACTTATGGTTACTGCATAGCTTTAAGATGTGTAACTGCAGAAGATGCAATGACAGCTGATTGGGCGAAACTTCCTTATGATTTACTAGGAACAATTTCTAGTCGAATAGTCAATGAAGTACCTCAAGTCAATAGAATTGTGTATGACGTCACCTCTAAGCCACCAGGGACAATTGAATGGGAATAAATGTATTGATCGTTGGAAGTGGAGGGCGCGAACATGCAATTGCATGGAAACTGTCGCAGTCTCCTAAATTAGAAAAATTATGGGCGATACCTGGAAATGCAGGAATTAATAATTATGCTGAGATTGTCGATATAAAAGAAACAGATATCAATGCAATTTGTAAATTTGTGGAAAATAATACAGTTGACTTAACAATTGTTGGCCCGGAAATACCGTTGGCCATGGGAATTACTGATAATTTAAACCAACAAGGATTTCGTGTTATTGGGCCAACAAAAGCAGCTGCACAATTAGAAACGTCCAAAAGCTTTGCAAAAAAAATTATGCGTGACAATAACATTCCAACCGCTCACTCAAAAACATTTACTGATGCAGTTTTAGCAAAAGAATATATCCATCAATTAGAATCAATGGTCGTCATTAAAGCTGATGGTTTAGCTGCAGGAAAAGGTGTCACTGTTTGTGATAATTTGAAAGAAGCAGAAATAGCCATTGACAAAATATTAATTGAAAAAGCATATGGTGATGCTGGGACAAAAATATTAGTCGAAGAAAGAATGTTTGGACGAGAAACATCTGCGCATGCATTTACTGACGGTATCTCAGTTAGACATATGCCTTTTTCGTGTGACCATAAGCCTGTGTACAACAATAACTTAGGTCCTAATACGGGTGGTATGGGAGTATATTCACCACCCCAGTGGCTATCAAACGAAATTCGCAATGATATTGAACAAAATATTACTGAACGTGCAATACAATCAATGGCAGAAAATCAAACCCCCTATAGTGGCATAATTTATCCAGGATTGATGATAACGGAGATAGGCCCAAGAGTAGTCGAATTCAATGCACGTTTTGGAGATCCAGAGACTGAAGTGTTACTTCCAAAATTGGAAACTGACTTACTTGAAATTTTCGATGCAATCGGTGATAAACGTTTGTCTGAAGTTGAAGTTTCATGGAATAATAACGCATCTGTTGGAGTAGTTTTAGCATCTGGTGGTTACCCAAATTCTTATGAAATTGGAAAGCGTATTTATGGATTAGAAGATATTGACTCAAATATTCAGATATTTATGTCAGGTGTCATGAGCGATGATAATGATAACCTATATACTGCTGGTGGCCGTGTATTATGTGTAGTAGCAAGCGGAGATTCAATTGATAGTGCACGTGAGCTCGCCTACTCCAATGTAAATCGAATTTCTTTCGAAGGAATGCATTATCGTACTGATATAGGCTCTGTCTAAAGTATTGGGACAAGGAGTAAGCAATGATAGATCGTTACAGCGTCCCTGAATTAACAAAAATTTGGTCTGATGAAAATAAATTCCAGACTTGGCTACGCGTTGAAATTGCTGTCGTTCAAGCATGGGGAAAAGCAGGTGTGATACCACAAAATGACGTTGAATTAATTAGTAAGAATGCAAAAATACATGTCCCCGATATAATGCAATACATTGAAGAAACACATCATGATGTTACTGCTTTCCTTAGATCAATTTCTGACTCCCTTGGTTCTGAATCAAGATGGGTACACTATGGATTAACGAGTAATGATGTATGGGATACTGCTACATGTCTTCAATGGATTGAAACTATTGATTTTCTCACATCACAATCAGTCGACCTGAGAAATGTGATTATGGCACGCGCTAAGGAACATAAAAACACTGTATGTATTGGTAGGACTCATGGAATCCATGCTGAACCAACTACATTTGGATTAAAGCTACTTGTATGGGTAGAAGAGTTGCAACGCCATATCGAACGTTTAACTTTAGCTAGAACACAAATTGCTGTCGGCCAAATGTCTGGTCCGGTCGGGACACATGCATCTGTTCCTCCAAGTGTAGAATCTGAAGCCTGCAATATTCTGGGTTTGAATGTTGATCCGGTAACTACCCAAATAATTCAACGAGATAGACATGCATTCGTACTATCAGTACTGGCAGGAGTAGGAGCTTCACTAGAAAAATTTGCTACTGAAATTCGTGGATTACAGCGCACTGAAGTTCGAGAGGCAGAAGAACCTTTCTCTGAAGGATCTCAAACTGGATCATCGTCAATGCCACATAAAAGAAATCCTGAATTATGTGAGCGAGTATGTGGTTTAGCGAGAACCTTGAGAGGGTATGCCAACGTTGGATTGGAGAATATCAATCTATGGCATGAGCGTGATATTTCTCATTCGAGTGCGGAAAGAATCATTTTCCCAGACAGCAGTGGTCTCCTTGCATATATGTTAAAAATCTTCACTGAAATAATGACAGGACTAGTAGTCTATCCTGAACAAATGAAAAATAATATCGAACAAACAAAAGGCTTAATTTTTTCTGCAAAAATCCTAAACGCTCTACTTTTGTCCGGTTTAGATCGAGAAAGTGCTTACAAAATCGTTCAAAGTCATGCAATGAATGCATGGCATAATGATTTAGATTTCAGGGATTTAATAAAAAATGATTCTGTAATTACCACTAATCTACCTCCAGGAGAATTAGATAGTCTATTCAGCATTGAAGAATACCTCACACATATTGAAGACTCATTCTTAAGAGTTAAAAATCTTGGATATCTATAGTGCAAACTGAAGAAAATCCGATGTTAGCAACTGAATTATCAGGATTAAAACTCCTACACCAAGGAAAAGTTCGTGACGTATACGAACTTCCAGACAATCATGTTCTTTTGGTCGCAACAGACAGAGCATCAGCTTTTGATATAGTTTTACCTACAGGAATTCCACATAAAGGAGAGGTACTTACACAAATTTCTGCCTTCTGGTATGAGCAAACCTCTGATGTAATCCCAAATGCATTTATAGCCATACTGAATCAAGATATTGCTGATAAATTTGGGGTCCAATGTACCCGAGATTATTTTGGCAGATCCATGGTTATGAAAAAGACTGAAGTACTTAAAATTGAAGCAGTTGTTCGAGGTTATCTATCAGGTTCAGGCTGGGATGAATATAAACAAAACAGTTCAATCTGTGCCATTGAGCTCCCAAATGGCTTACTAGAAAGTTCACAACTTGTAGAACCTATTTTTACTCCAACGACTAAGGCAGAGCCACCGGATCATGATGCCCATATAAATTATGAACAAGTTGAACAACTACTCGGAAGTGAGATTGCAAATGCTGTAAAATTAAGGGCACTGGCCTTATATCGATATGGTTCACACTATGTTGCACAACAAGGATTAATTATTGCTGACACAAAATTTGAATTTGGACTTTTGAACAATGAAGTCACTCTAATAGATGAAGTGATGACACCTGACTCTTCACGTTTCTGGTCAAGTGAGCAATATTTCCCAGGTAAAAGCCAGGAATCTTTTGACAAGCAACCCTTAAGGGATTATTTAAAAAACTTAGATTGGAACATTCATCAACCACCACCAGAACTTCCAGAAGAAGTGGTAAATTCGATGACAGAACGATATCTACAAGCACATAAAATAATTACGGGACGCAATCTATAGTTACGAAGGACAAACGTATGACTTCCTATACCGCTCATATAAAAGTTACTCTCAAAGAATTGGTTAACGACCCTCAAGGACTAGCGGTAAAAGATGGCTTGAAAACTTTAGGATTTGAAGAGGTCAATAATGTCAGAGTAGGTAAACTCATACAGATAAATCTTGATGCACCTAATGAGGAAATAGCACGAGAACAACTAAATGAAATGTGTAAAAAATTACTATCAAATGTAATTATCGAGAACTATGAATTTGTATTAGAGCAAGGATAATAGCCAGAGGATTACTATTTTTCATTAAGAGAAGCAAGTATCGATTGGTGGATTAGTTTATTTGTACTTATACAATGTCCTGAAGTAATCACTGTTGCACCAGTATCATCAGTTAACAAACCACCCGCTTCTTCCACAATAATTGAAACTGCAGCAATGTCCCATGGGGAGATTTCACCTTCGAGCATTACTTCTGCTGCACCTTCAGCTACAAGGCAATGACCCCAAAAATCTCCGAATCCACGAGTACGCCAAGCAGAACGCAACAAAATATCAGCAACAGGCCATTTATTCAGGGTTAGGGAATATGAGCCATACAAAATTTGCGAGTTGGTTATGTCTTTAATATTTGAAACTGTAATTTTGATCACATTACGTTCATTTGATAAAAGATCACATCTATAAGCTCCGGCTCCTCTACTGGCCCACCAACGTTTACCTAATGCAGGGGCAGAGACAATTCCCGCAGTAATAACACCATCTTTTTCTACAGCAATCAAAGTTGCCCAAATAGGTAAACCGCGAATAAAGCCATGCGTCCCATCGATTGGATCAATAATCCAGCGAACATCAGATTGATTTTTTGTAAATCCTGCCTCTTCACCTAGAACAGAAGCATTAGGCATTTTTTTTGCAATTCTGCTTCGTAAATGATCTTCAATTGCTTTATCAGCTGCTGTTACTAAAGAACCATCTTTTTTTGTATCAATAGCAATATTATTCTGAGTAAAAAAATTCATAGCAATTTGATCAGCTTCATCTGCTAATTCTAAGCAAAAGGAAAGTAAGTTATCTGTGTTCAGATCAGTCAATTAAATCATCCTCACAGCATCAAGATGTTAGCGTTTCTTTAGTAGAAGGAATTTGACCGGCAATCCTGTCATCAATGATTGTAGCGGTGTCTAAAGCACGACCAAAAGCTTTCATAGCCGCTTCGGCAATGTGATGATCATTCGATCCGGCCAATTGGTTTACATGTAATGTCAATTTTCCAGCAGATGCAAGAGAGCTGAAGACATGATTAACCATTTCCGTAGGAACATCCCCAATTTGTTCACCTACAAAATTGAATGAAATTGAAGAAAATGGTCGCCCTGAAATATCTAAAACAATCTGCACCAAAGCTTCATCTAGAGGTACAAGGGCACTAGCCATTCTATTAATACCTGCTCTGTCTCCTAATGCTTGATTTATAGCTTGCCCAACGCAAATTGCTACATCTTCCATAGTATGGTGCGCATCCACATGTAAATCACCTACAGCTTCAATATTTAAGTTGAACCGCCCATGTTTTGCGAAAGCATTAAACATGTGGTCATAGAAACCTATTCCGGTATTTACTTCTGCTAACCCAGATCCATCAATATCAAGTTCGACTTTGATTTTGGTTTCAGCAGTCTCACGTTCGATTTTACTAATTCGCTTGTCCATGCTTGCTCCTATTAAAGATTATATTTCTAAATTAGATAATGCCTGAATAACTCGATCATTTTGCGATGAAGTTCCCATCGAGATTCGAATACAATCTTTTATAATTTCTTCAGAATATGTACGTATAAAAATTCCCTTACGTCTTAACTTATCACTTATTTGCCTTGCGTCTCGTTCAATAGTTCGAACAAGTAGAAAGTTAGTTTCAGAAGGGAAAGGTTCCAACCATGAAATTTTTTCTAGTACTGCAAACATCCTGTCACGTTCACTTGTTAAGATAGATGCCCTTCGATCAAGTTCTTCTGTGTCATGCAAGGAAGCAATTGCGGCAGCAACACTAGGAGTACTTACATTGTAAGGCTGTTTAGTTTTCATGAACACGTCAACAGTTCGCTTATTTGCTACTGCATATCCGATTCTTAAACCTGCAAGCCCTGCCCATTTACTAAATGTTCTTAATACAATCAAAGAAGGGTGAGAGGATGCAATATCTACCATAGAATTCGTTTGCGAAAATTCAATATAAGCTTCATCTAAAATAATTAAGGCATTTGTTTTTAGTAGCTCTTTAACTAAAAGCGGTGACAATGCATTACCAGTAGGATTGTTCGGAGTCGCAAGAATCACTAACTTCGCATTTTCAGCTTCATAGAGTAAGGCTTCTTCATCGACACTCCAATCATTTTTACGTTTTATATCTATGAATTCTGCTTGATGTATAGCAGCATCAAAAGCATACATACCAAACGTAGGACCACAAGTGACAATGCGATCACCAGGATGTACCCACATTCGGTAGATTAAATCAATCAATTCATCAGATCCAGCTCCTGCAACGATATTTTCTGCTGGAACTTGCAAAAATTCTTGTAAGGCTTCACGTAACAGAGTTTGATTTGCATCCGTGTAACGCTCTGGTTCATATCCGTTTTGAAGTGCTTGTAACGCTAATGGAGATGCTCCAAATGGATTTTCATTACCATCTAATCTGAGAATATCTTTTTTTGCTATCCCATATTGTTCCGCGATAGCAACTGAATCAGAAATTGCTTCGTACGATGGTAAATCGCGAATATGTGGACGTAATGTATCAATCGGATCAAAATCAGTCATTAATTTCCTTCTATTCGCATCTCAATACTCCGAGCATGTCCAGTTAAACCTTCTGATCTAGCTAGTGCTGATGCATATGGTCCTTGACGATATACTTCATGATCATCAAATTCAATTAACGAAGTAATTTTAAGAAAATCCAAAACGGACAAAGGTGAAGAAAATCGTGCAGAACCACCTGTCGGCATAATATGACTAGGACCAGCCGTATAGTCCCCTAATACTTCAGGAGATGATTCTCCAACAAAAATACCTCCAGCATTCATAATAGTAGGGATTAATTTCTCTGGGTTTTCTACTAACAAACAAAGATGCTCAGGAGCATATTCATTAGCCAGAGAAATAGCTTCGCAAAGATCATTGACTACAATAGCTTTTCCATTAGCAATAGCAGCACGAGCAATAGTTTCTCTATCAAGTGTTTTTAATTGCATTTCAACCGCACCTACTACAGCAGATGCTAAACCAGCAGAATCAGTAATTAATAGAGGAGTTGCAAGCTGATCGTGTTCTGCCTGTGCAAGCAAATCTGCAGCTACTAAATCAACAGAAGCTTTACTGTCAGCAATAATTAAGGTTTCAGTAGGTCCATACAGTGCATCAATTCCCACTTTCCCAAATAATTGCTGTTTAGCTAGTGTAACGAACAAATTCCCAGGGCCAAAAATTTTATCTACCGGTGGAATACTTTCAGTTCCATATGCAAAAGCTGCAATCGCTTGAGGCCCTGAAGCACGAAAAATTTTCTGTACCCCCGCAAGTTGAGCTGCTACCAATTTTAAGGGGTTTATTTTTCCATCTTGCATAGCCGAGGTGACTCCATATATTTCATTAACGCCAGCAACAACTCCTGGAATTGCGGCATGGATAATTGAGGATGGGAGTGCTGCATCCGAACCCGTCATATAAATACCTACACGTTGCAGAGGACGAACGATCATCCCCGTACCACGCTCAGAAAATGAAACTGGGCCATGCTTTAGTTGACGAATATGATATTGCCGAATTCGATTAATCGTAAATTTAATAGCATCGATTTGTTCAGGAGCAATTAGATCGAAAGCTTCTCGAATTTCATCTTGCGTAACTTCAATTTTTTCATATTTTGATTTATCGAAAAGTTGAGAATATTTATTTACCGCTTCATCTTTACTATTTTTTACATCATCAATTATTCTTGAGACATGCTCTTCGGGACTTATTTTTTCACCCCATATTTCTTCTATAGCATCATTAATAAAATCAGGAAGCACTACATCTGACTGTCGTTTCTTTTTTAAGAACGAAAAAAGGGTACTGTAATCACCTGAAAGAATGGTTAGAGAAGGTTGATCTTCAAATTGTTTATTTTTCACCTTAAATAATGCCTTACTTGATCGAACATTTCCTGTTCAGCTTTTTGCCAAAAATAGTTCAATTTTTTGGTTGTAACTACACCAAAGGCTTCATTAATAATAAATTGAGGGTCTGCAGAAAAACTATCAATATTTTCCTCATCATAACCAGCATTTTTCAAATGCCTGGTCATCATACGCTTAAATCCAGAGTAGTCAGGTTTTTGTTTTATTACATCGATCATCATATCAAACCATTGCACCAAATATTCATTTTTTATAAAAGGAATATTTGGTGGTGTTTGTTCAATATCAATAGCAATACTGACTTCATTAACTACATTAAGATCTTTTCGATCGCGCATATCTAATTCATATTGAAGAACACGATCAAGAACATTACTTTTAGGATCATCGTCAATCGATGAATACACACCAAATGTAGGCCTGTAAATTTCTTCGATCCAAGCATTATCTAGTATCAAATGTGTAATATAACCTGCAATGAAAGCTACAATTTTTCTTTCCTGATCAGGTGTTTTTTTGAGTTGTGGATAACGTTCTAACATAACTGCAACAGAATCTTGAGATTGTAAATTTTCAAGACTATAAAAATGTGTGTCCGCCCTGTCTCCTTTAGTAATTACACGAATATCTGGTGCCGTAGAACCTAAATAGAATGAGCATCTATCAATGTCAATTTCCGGTAAAGAAAGTTTTCCTGCAAGTTTACAGGCACGAACCATATGTGAACCAAGAGACGGCATATTAACCAATCCTAATCCGATGAATCAGTACCAGAATTTAATATTTTAACAAAATTATCTCGCATTTCGCCTCTCCATCCAGGAGGACGACGCATATGTCCTATTGCACAATTAGTCGAATTCATTATTACATCAATCATACTTAAATTATTCGCACGCAATGTAGTGCCAGTTTCTGTCCCTTCAATAAGGATTTCGGCATCTTCTGGAACAAATCCTTCAGAAGCTCCAGTCAATGGGATTACACGGTATCGGCCAAGTTGGTTATCACGTGCATATTGATCTGCTAATGAAGCATATTCAGAAGCCAATCTTATCGTCCGATAAGGATCATCTTTCCTCCAAAAATCTATTGCTTCACCAATAGATTTCACTGGTAAATCCTTAGAAATAACAGCGCCAAGTTTATATTCTGATCGTCTAAGATCGCAAAGCTGCATAATTGGAGCAGAGGGAAATGAAGACAAAAAAACTTGTAACCAATCTTGCCCAGTTAATGCCAAATCAAAATTTCCTAAAGCTACAGCACGAGGCATATCTTGTGGTCGCATTACCTTGACATCTACACCTGAAATTGTAGATGTAGGTCTTCGAACAGCTTCATTTTTAGAATATCCTCCAAATTCAATCCCAGCATCAGATAACGACTCAACAGTATGCCTTTGTGCGTGTCCGTCCGGGACAGCAATTCGAAAGGTGGTTCTTTCAGGGACAACCATTTTCTTATTAGAATAAGTTACGTGAATTCTTTCGCCTTGAATTAAACCGCTATTTAATTGACTACCAGGCAATTCAGTCAAAATTTCTAATGCCTTAGACAAATTATTACTAGCCAGAGAAGTACGATTCGCAATTAGACTTACACCACCAGAATGTATCTCGGCCAATATGCTCAATCCTTCATTGATTAATTCACTTTGAGGTCCAATTGCTAATTCAGCATCATCAGGAGGCCATGATTCAGATTGGGCCCAAACATCAAACAATCTGTAATTGGGAATTCCAATTTGACGAAGATAATGGTCAGCGAGATTTGGATATTCTGTAGCTACGCGCACAACACCAGACGCTGCTATTTCTTCCAGATTCGAACCTCTTGCACCAGCAACTACAAGAGGTTCGCTTTTCAAATCTAAATTATTAATAGAAACAATCGAATCATGTTGGTAGCGAGTCAATAATTCGTCCACCCAAGTTCTACTACAAATTGCAAGATCATAATTCCCTAAAGCTACTTGGATAGGAATATCTGCATCTGAGAATACTCTTACTTGAAGACCAGGATGATCCTTGACTTCGAAGCGATATACTCTGGAGCCTTCTAGGTATCCTTCTACCACAAATCCATATTTCGCTAACATTTCACCTAGGGCATTACGTACTTCACCCCTTGGGAGAGCGATGCGAATCGTATCATTGTTAGAGGACATCAATTTCTCCACCTACCCAGAAAATTG
>MDTE01138596.1_pt1 | contig 30914 bp, 25 predicted proteins | sample 811231 | NCBI WGS metagenome assembly MDTE01 (sample SAMN05326651, study PRJNA326480) | marine metagenome | isolation source: seawater | place: Indian Ocean: Red Sea | collected 2010 | reverse complement strand
GTAACGTCGTCGTTCAAGAACCCGTCGCACATTTTGATGAAATCATCCGTCGTCACGCCGCCCATCGCCCCGTCCGCCGCGTACGCGTCCCCACCCCCAGCCGGCGGTCGCGCCGCCCCCGCGTCACCTTCCTCGGCGCCCTCGCTCGCCCGCCTCGAATCCGCGTCCTGCGGGTCACGTTCGAGCCGCCGACGGTGATGCATTCGCGCGATCGCGTTCGCCGAGTGCACGCGCTCATCGCACGCGTCGCATAGATACGCCTATTCACACGCGCGAAATAATCATACGAACGATTTTTAAGCGCACAACGTCAGTCTCTCGCGTCGTCTCGCGTCGTCTCGCCCTCGGCTTCGCTCGAGACGCGTCCAGAAAACCATCCATTCGCGCCAATCTCCCATAGAAACACACATCACACCCCCATGTGATACATTTTATCCACGTGCACTTTTCCTCGGCAGCCATAGCTCGTTACGCGTCGAACGTCGCGCGTCTCGCCCTCGCGCGCCTCCTCGCGCCTCGCTCGCGCGCGCCGGGACACCGCATCGACGCGCACCTCGTCCTGCGCGCAATACCAAGTCGCGCGCCCGCTGCATCCCTCACACATCGCGCGGTGCCGCTGCGCGGTGCCGCGCGCACCCTCGGAATGTCCGCGCCCGTCCGCGCGCATATTCGCCCCGCGCGCGCTCGGACGCGCGCGAAACGAGAGGAACAAACGGCCCGAGGTGTCACCGCCCGCCCGCGCGCGTCGGACCCACGCCGGGCGCCGCCGTCTGTCGACGCGCGGGCGCGCGGGAGTGGGAAATCGGGTGGGGAGAGTCACATATCGACGAGTCACAAACGGTCAATGTGCGTCAACCTCGGAGGTTAACGTGCGGCGCGACTTTTCGGGTGTTTGGTGAATGATGGTGGAATGTGGTGGTGTATATGGGAAAAGAGGGTCAGCGGTGGGTCGTGAACGGTCAAATCAACATCAATGTAACGCTCGACGCGAGTGAAACGCCTTTCACGCGATCGCGGACGCGACGGCCGACGGAACGCCGACGCGCGCGAGAACGCGACGGGTCAGGACCGCGATGACGTCCGTGGACGTGGAGGAGACACTTCGCGCGCATTGGCGCGAGGATGGACGAGGGCCGGAGGCGGAGGAGGCGTTGCGGCGCGCGGCGAACGCGAGCGCGCGAGAGCGAAGGTGCGCGAGCGGCGCGCGAGAGCGAAGGTGCGCGAGCGGCGCGCGAGAGCGAAGGTGCGCGAGCGGCGCGCGAGAGGGCGATCGCGGTGGTGATGGCGATGTTTTCGCGTCATCGTCGTGCGCGTGGGTGTCGTGACGCGGTGTGACTGACTGGACGGCGCGCGCCGCGTCGGGTCGCGTAGGGTGAGAATGGCGAAGACGCGCGACGTGACACTTCGCTCGAGCGAGGACGAGGGCGCGGCGAAGACGGTCGAGGAGGCGAGACCGAGGGCGGACGTACCCCCGAGAAGGGAACCGAGCGACGCGGAGATGCGAGAATCGATGGCGGACGCGGAGGCGGCGAAGACGTGTTCGACGTTGGTGGAGGCGTTCGACTCTTCGCGGTTGCGCGGGGAGACGAGGGAGACGCCGGTAACCGCGGTGGATGAGAGGGCGCCGGGAGCATCGCTTCGTAACCGAGGGAACGACGCGATGAGTAGAGGTGATTTCACGCTTGCGCATGGATTTTATACCGAAGCGCTTGAGGCGGCGCGAGACGACGACGCGAATTTGCGAGCGGTGGTATTTTGTAATCGAGCGTTGGCATCGCACAAGCTCGGCGAGTACGACTCGGCCATGTGTGACGCGAAGCGTGCGGAGGAGCTCGCGCCGAGGTGGAGTAAAGTGAAACACCGACTTGCCGAAGCGTGCTTGAGAATGGGTTCCTACGCGCTCGCGGTGTCGTACGCGCGTCGAGGCGAAAAGGAACAGTTGGAGGAAGGTAATTTCAGCAAGTCGTTTCGAGACTTGCTCGACGAGATCGCCATCGCCGCAGCGGAGGACGGTTCTGTCGTCGGGTTCGACGGACGCTTGATTTTTGTTCGAAGCGCCGGTGAAGAGGCGTGGCTTGGCCGCTCGGCGCCGCTCAACGCCGCTTTCGACGAGTTAGAGAATGAAATGCCCGATCCCATGTTCGGCGGCGGCGAAGGCAAAGGCGCCGAGAACCAACCGATCCACGCGCGTTCGCTTCCAGATGCGCTCAAGATGGCGCGAGACGGTGATCGAATTCTTCTTCTTCGAGGCATTCACAACGGGTGTGGGCAGGTCGCGGACGTGGACAAGCGCGTGATCATTCGAGGAGAGGGCGCGTTTCGCGAAGCGACGCTCGACGCCAGGAACAATTCCCCAATTTTTCGTATCACCCGACCGTGCGTCATTCAGAACGTCGATGTTGATTTTACCGGTTTTAGCGAAGCCATACGGATCGTTGGCGACGAACGCGTGAACCCATTCATCGAGAATTGTCGCGTCAAGTGCAGCGGCAGCGATGCCGTCGCCGTCGGCAAGCAATCCGCGCCGACATTTCGAAACTGCGTCTTCACAGGTAAAAAAGTGGGCACACGAGTGTATGCACGCGCGACGCCGTCGTTCATCGATTGCCACTTTACGAAATGTGAGATGATGGGAATGTTGGCGATGAAAGAGTCTCGCGTCGTCATGTACGGGTGCGCTCTGCAAGATAACGAAGAAGACGGTCTCGTCGCCATGGAGAAGGCGAACGTCATCATGAGTAAATGTTTGATTGAACGGAACAAAGGCCCGGGCGTGGACGTGTCCCAGGAGGCCAAAGTCGTCGCGAGCGAGTGCGAAATCGAAGGCAACGTGGGTGGATTGTGGGTGTGGGAAAACGGGCGCGCGCAGTTTTCGAGTTGTCGAATAGAGGGCGGCAAGTCGCACGCGGTGCTCGTCGACGTGGACGCCGACGCGCACTGTCGCGAGTGCGAAATCGTCGGCGTCATCCACGCCTCTGAGAGAGGAACTGAGCGCGCGCGCGGACGAGGCACCGTCGTGAAACCGCTCGAAACGCCCACGTCGTTACCCCGCGAACTCGCGGGTCCGTTCAAGTTTGATCCGTGTCCGTACACCCGCAAGCAATGAATGAAATTAATTAAACTACGCGCGCACTCAATCGCCGAAATCGAATCCACCCGTGGCGACGAGCGTCTCGTCGTCCACGTCGTTCGCCTTCGTCTCCTCCTCCTCCTCGCGGCGCGTCGACAGGTCGACTTTTTGTCTCCGACTCTTCGGCGTCGGCGACCCGCTCGCGTTCACGCGCGCCTCCGCCTCTCTCGCGCGTTTCGCCCGATCGTCTTCGCGCAACGCACGCTTCGTCTCCAAGTGTCTCTCCCTACTCTTCGCTCGCTCTAACCGTCTCTCCTCCTCCGACTCCGCCCTCGCGCGCGCGCGCGCCCTCGCGCTCTCGAGCGCCTCGGCGCACGTCTCCGTCAATCCCTCACCCACCGCTCGTCTCGTCGCCGCGGACTCCTCCGCGGTGTACGCCCCCTCGCGTCGCCCGCCCGCGATTCCTTTCCCCCACGTCGTCGGTCCGACGCTCGCGCCGCCGTCGTCTCGCGCGCCGTCGACGAGCGCGCGCGCTCGAAAACCGCTCCTCTCGAGCGCCTCGTAATCGATCTCGCGCCTCTTCGTCACCACGACCGATCGCTCGCCCACGCCCCCGTCCTCCTCGGCCTCGGTGTCCTCCTCATCCTCCTCGTCCGACGACATCGCGGCGAGCGCGTCCATGGTGAACGGGACGCCCATCGCGCGGAGATGTCGTCGCGCCGTCTCTCTCCATCAATCCATTCGATGGGTGGAGGGACTCCCCACGAGTCATGACCCCACGAATGAACCCCACCGTCGCACACCCCCGCGCCCACACCCACATACCATTCACACACCATTCTCTACGTACCTCGTGTCCGAGACCACACCCACACCCGAAACGCGCCGACCCCGTCCGACGTGTCGATTCGAAGGCGTTCCCGCGCGCCGCGTCAGATTTCTCTTTGCGCGCGGGAACGCGTCGCTCGCGCGCGCGCGATCGATTCTCGACGACGACGCGACGGAGACGCGCGAAGAGAAATCTGACGCGCACCGCGGGACCGCTCGAGACGCGACGCGGTGTCGTCGGTCGGGCGTGCGTTCGTTCGTTCGTTCATTCGTTCGTTCGTTCCCGAACCGCGCGCTGAGTCAGACGGTGACCCGACGCGCGTCATGGTGTCGCTGACGCCGCCGACGTCGCGCGAGAGGGACTCGAGGGCGAACGGGGAGACGGCGATGACGTCCGCGAACGCGCGGGCGGGCGCGGGGTGTCGGTGCGCGGAGACGGTGCTGTCGGTGAGGAAGAGTTGCGTGAAGAGGCGCGCGCGGGACGGCGCCGAGACGCGCGCGGGACGAAGGCGGGCGACGGTGGCGTTCGCGAGGGAGGAGAGCGTCGTCATCGGACGCGCGGATGCGGATGTCGATCGAACGCCGAGGAATGAACCGGTGAAGTGCACGTGTTGCGCGTTACACGTCGTCGGGTACGCGTTCGAGTGTTTGGCGTGCGCGGGCGAACGGGCGGAGGGCGACGCGCGCGCGGCGTGTCGACTGTGCGCGGTGTGTTTTTCGGCGCACGCGCAGTTGCACGCGAGTCCGGCGACGGCGGTGGCGCATGGGTTGACGCGCGATGCCGTGCATCGACATCCGCCGACGGTGTTCGTGCGGAGCGGGGAGGAGGATCAGATGATGTTGGATGAAATTTTGCGCGACCGTCGCGAGTTGATGGTCAACGGCGATCCGACGCCGCGGCGTGCGTCGACGTGTTCCGAGCGCGAACGCGAGCGGAGCGCGGAGAGCGAAGATTCGGAGGTTTTGAATTATTGCGGCGCTCCCGCGTGATTTAGCGCGCGCGAGCGTCGAAATTGTTTTGTGTACGTTGTCGAGTTCGGCGCGTCAAGAGTCGAAATCGAAATCGAACATTTTTCCAACTTTTTGTACTTTTATGATGTGTGTATCCATGAGTAGTCATTCTTTTGTCAAAAACATTCTACATCAACTCTCTCGTCCTCACTTTTGAGTTCGCGCGGCGGCGGCGCGTCCCCTCGCGATGGCTTCGTCGAACATTCTCTTGCAGTCGACGTTGTCGCCGTCGATCTGTAAGCCCTCGAAAAACGCAAGCGCGGAGTCCTCGTACTGTTCCAATTCGAGCGCCGCCTCGCCCTCGCGATACCACGCCTTGAGGAAGCGCGGGTCGAGCGTTCGCGAAGCTCGAGCGTCGTCCCTCGCGTCGGCGTACTTTTTGAGCTTGAGGCGAGCCGCCGCGCGATTCGCCCACGTCTTGGCGCACGAGCCGTCCTTTTCAAGCGATGCTGTGTATTTCGTTTCTGCCTCTTCGTAGTTTCCGGCGACGAACGCTTCGTTTCCGGCGCGTCTCGTCGCGCTCGCGGCGTCGGCGTCCACGACGGCGAAGGAGCGATTCGACGTCGTCGTCTTGGCGTCGCCCGAGACGTCGGCGTCTCGCTGCATCTCGCGCAATTTCGTCGCGACGCGCGTCATCACCCCGTCCACGGTCCACTCCCCCCCGTCTTCATCCGGCGCCGTCACCGGGAGTAACGCCTCAACGACCGCACGTCTCTTCGTCGCCGCCGCCGCGTGCACCGCCTTCAAGCCGCCGGAATCCGCCTTGTTTGCGTCGGCGCCCGCTTTCAATAGCGCCTTCACCATCCTCTCAGCGCACGATTCCGTGTACGGATGCGCGGCGGCGATGTGTAACGCCGTCATGTTTCCTTCCGGACCCGCGTTGACGTCCGCACCGGCGTCTATGAGCATTTCGACGCTCTTTAAATCGCCCGACGCGCACGCCAACGCCACGGCGGCGACGCCGCCGTCCAAACACACGTCGCTCTTCGCCCCTCGCGCGAGCAACGTCTCGATCATCCCCGAACACCCACGCATCGCGGCCACTAACAACGGCGTTCCAACGCTCGTGCACCGCTTTTCAATCGCCTCTTCGATCGTCAATCCGTACTTCCCGCTCGTCAGCGCGTCGAGCGCCGCCGCGCACTTTTCCCCATCCGCCCCGAACCCCTTCGCGTGCGCCCCCATGACGATCTGATGCATCGCCCCCGCCCCCGTGGACGTCGCCACACGCGCGTCCGCCCCCAGAGCTATCAGCGCCTCGACGCACTCGACGTGTCCCAGAGACGCCGCCGTCGTGAGCGCGGTGAAGCCCTCTCGGTCCGCGGCGTCGACGTCGCACCCGAGCTCGCACACGACCACCTTGACGACGTCGAGATCCCCTCGCGCGGCGGCGACGTGCGCGCACGTGCGACCGTCGCCGTCGACGAGCGTCTTGAGCGTGGACGCGCCGTCGGTGAAGGAGGTGGAGGCGGCTCGCACGTCGGCGGGCGTGCCGCCCTGGAGCGCGCGCATGAAGGTTTGCAGCGCCTCCACGTCGTGGGAGGACGGTTGAGACATCGCGCGCGCGAGCGGTGGATCGCGGAGACGATGAGGCGTCGTTCGGTGTCGGTGGTGCGCGTCGGCGCGCGCGCGGTGACGACGAAGGCGCGCGAGGCGCGAAGAGGGGCGATGTGCCGAGGCGCGGCACACGCCGACTCGCGCGAGACGAGGCGAGCGCGGTGACGCGCGAGGGCGTCGAGAGGGGACGAACGTCGTTCGAGCGCGCGCGCGCGATCGTTCGACACGCGAACGACGCGCGCGAGAGAGAGAGAGCGACGCGGGCGGTGGAGAGATTTCGCATCTAATCGCATTCCGTCGAACGCATTTCTCTCGCGCGCGGTGCGACGTGGAGGTCTCGCTCGTGAGGGGTGCGCGGAGTCGACGCGAGGAAAGGTCACGAGACGCTCGCGCGAACCCGTGACGCGCGCACGGCGGTGACGCGAGCGTCATGAGCAACGAACTCGATGGGTGGATCGCTCAACTTCGAGACTGCCAACCTCTCGAGGAGGAGTGCGTGAAGCGGCTGTGTCAGATGGCGATCGAGATTTTGGTGGAAGAGTCCAACGTTCAGACGATCGATTCCCCGGTGACGATATGCGGGGACATACACGGACAGTTTTACGATTTGTTGGAGCTGTTTAAAGTTGGCGGGGACTGTCCGGATACGAATTATCTATTCATGGGAGACTTTGTCGATCGTGGGTTTTACAGCGTCGAGACGTTTTTGTTGCTCTTGGCGCTGAAAGTGCGTTACCCTGATCGCATGTATCTCATTCGTGGGAATCACGAGTGTCGTCAGATCACGCAGGTGTACGGGTTTTACGACGAGTGTTTGCGCAAGTATGGCAGCGTAAACGTGTGGAGGTACTGCACGGATGTTTTTGACTACCTATCGCTGTCGGCGTTGATCGATAACAAGATATTCTGCGTGCACGGCGGACTGTCGCCGAACATCACGACGATCGATCAGATTCGGGCCATCGATCGAAAGCAAGAGGTGCCGCACGAGGGCGCCATGTGCGATTTACTGTGGAGCGACCCAGAGGATGTCGTGGGGTGGGGACTCTCCCCGCGTGGCGCCGGATATCTATTCGGTGACGACGTGTGCTCGCAATTTACTCAAACAAATAGCATAGATATGATCGCGAGAGCGCATCAACTCGTGATGGAGGGGTATAAATGGATGTTTAACAAGCAGCTGATTACGGTGTGGAGCGCGCCGAATTACTGTTACCGCTGCGGCAACGTCGCGGCTATTTTAGAACTGGACGAGAATCTGGCCAACGACTTTAAGGTTTTCGAAGCGGCGCCGCAGGAGGCTCGGGGGGTGCCGGCGAAGAGAGCGATACCGGACTACTTCTTGTAATACAGTGTACGTGTACTACGATGTGCCCGCCGCCGATGTCAGCGTTTTCTACAAAAGCTCAACCCATCACCGACGGGAACCATGCTATACGTCACGCGCGCGTCATTCGTCACGAACTCGTTAAACTCCCGAATCGCCTCGGTCTGCTTATCCATCACCGTCTCGTCCGCGACTTTTCCGTACCACAAGACGTTGTCGACGATTATCAACCCGCCCGGCCGAACCAATCGAAGCAGCGTCTCGTAATACTCCCTATACGCCCGTTTATCCGCATCGATGAACCCCAGGTCGAAGCTATTCTCTCCAAACTCCTCGAGAAGTCCCCGCGCGCTCTCCTTGGCGTCTCCAAACTTTTCTACGATTCTCTCGTCGACCCCCGCCAACGTCCAATACCGTCTCGCCACCGCCAGCGCCTCCTCGCTCCTATCGCACGCGTACAGCCTCCCTCCCTCTCGCATCGCCAGCGCCATCGCGATGGAACTGTACCCGGTGTACGTCCCGATCTCCACCACGCGCCTCGCGTCGAGAAGTTCCACCGCGAGCGCCAAGAGCGCCCCTTGTTCGGGCGCCACCTGCATGCGCGCGCCCCTGAGCTCGCTCGTCTCCTCGCGCAGCGCGCGCAGGACGGCGTCCTCGCGCGTGTTTCGCAAGAGGTAGGCGTAGATGTCATCCGTGAGCGCCAGCGGCGCGGTGTTCCACGGCCCCGTGGCGTCGGCGTCGACCGCGGTGGCGCGCGCCGCCGCGACTCGCGCGCGCGGGCGAGACGACGCGCGTCGCGCGACGCGCGGTGAGGACGCGCGCGAGGCCACCGCGCGCGCGCGCGCGGGCACCGTCGACATCGTCGTCGTCGCGGCCCGTCGTCGCGGCCCGTCGTCGCGCGTCCCGTCGCGCGTCTCGACGCCGCGACGTCGGTCGTCGATGAATGACGCGACGTCGTCACAATCCGTCGACGACCGGCGCCGCGACCGTGCGCCATGGGGATGAAGGAACCGACCGCGCGAACGATATGGTCGTATCGCGATGAGTTTCAGACGTGGAAGCACTACGACTCCTCGGGCGCGCTTCGGTACACGCGCGACGCGATCGATGCGGTGCGTTTCGTGCGTTTCGTCCCGACGACGCGCGCGAACGACGCGCGGTGACTGACGACGCGCGGTGACCGACGACGCGATGGGGGCGACGCAGATGACGCGCGCGCGATCGACGTTCGCGGAATTGACGGCGGATTGCGACATGGACATCGACGACCCGGAGGAACGGGCGCTGAACATTCTGAGAAGGACGAGGGCGAATCCTCAGCACGCGCCGGACGAGCCGGCGCCGTTGACGCTCAAGCCGTGGGACGCCGAGCCGGGAGATGAGAAGTGCGCGGTGAAGTACACGTACAGGAATGAGTTGACGACGGTGGGTGAGGTGATCGAGGACGTGGCGAAGATGACGGGGGAGATGCCGTGCGACGTGACGCTCGTGCACGGCGGTCGGCGACTCGGGCCGCCCGAGTTGACGCTGACCGATTGTAACGTGTTCGCGTCGTACATCGTGTACTGGCGCATCGAGAAGAAGTGTGTGTTTATGAAATGACGCGCGTGTGCGCTAGCTAATGACGGTAGACTATCTAATACTAGATTGAGTTCTAAGAGATGTGAAGACGCGACGCGTTAATCGTTTTTCCGCCGTCTCTTCTTCGCGTCGCGGAGAAAAGTCACGACGCTCAGAGCGACTTGATTGAGCAACAATATCTGTGTGCACGCGAACACGAGCGTGATGGCGTAGAAGAAGTTCGCGTTCGCCACGCGAGTGTGAATCCACATGTACCACGTCAACGGACTCAACAGAGAGACGTATAAAAATCCTCCCGCTATGACGGCGCCGTGTTTGACGTGAACGAGCGGATTTCCTTCATCATCCGCCGCGAGCACGGTTAAGAGCGATAGATACGTCACCACGTCGCCCACCGTTGGATAGGGCAAACACACCGTCACGGCGATCAACAAGAGCGTCAACGCCACGAGCGGATGTCCCCGGAAACGAATAGCCATCGGCGCCGCGAGCGAAAACGGGATGGCGTTCAAGGCGACGACGTAAAACAATCGAAACTGATCGAACATCGTCGTGAACACGTACCAGTGAAGGCCAAGATTCGGCGTTTGGTCCTCGCTCATGATAGTGAACGTCACCGCCGCGCGCCACCAGTTGGAGAACTCGTCGCCCATGGCGACGACGGACGCCGCCGCGAGGAGCGCGAACCCGCTCGCGAACTTCACCACGTGCGTCCACTTCCGCTCACCGCTCGACGCGTGATTCCAAAACATCACGAGCAACGCCGGCGTCATGACGATGAGACTCGGATTCAATTGCACGGCCAGAGCGAACGCCGCGCCGCACGCCGTCGCCGCGCCTCTCGTCGCCGCCAACGTCGTCGCGAACACCCCGACTCTCACCAACGTCGACGTGGACGACGCCAACGCGGACAACAAGTGGAGAGGATTCAACACGTACGTCCAAAATATCATCCTCGTTTTCTTCTCATCGCCCGTCATCGTCTTCGCGAGCGCCATCAACAACGCGACGGCGACGCAATCCGCCGCGAAGAGCGCCGCGTCCGCGCCCCATCCTCCACCGACGACGCGCGTCGTCCACAGAACGATCGGGTGCCCGTGAAACGCGTTCCCCGCGTACGCCGACAGTCCCCGCACGCGCTCGAGATGCGCGCCCTCGAGCGTTTTTCGCGGCGCATCCGTCGCCGATGTCAATTCGACGCGCGACGCCAACGCTTTGCGCGCCGACGCCGACGCCAGCGTCACCAGCGCCACCGCGACGACGCGCGTCAACGCGTGCCACGCCACGCGCTCGCCCGCGCGCATCTCTGGTCCTCGCCTCCTCGCGTCCACGGACGTGCGGGCGTCACAGTCTGACGCGCGCGGTCGCGAGGATGACGCTCTGTCGCGTGACGACGACGGCGGCGGCGTCCGGACGCGCGGTGCGATCAGCGATGCGCGCGCGCGATCGCGTCGCCGCGAACGCGAGCGCCGCGAACGCGACGCGCGTCGACGGGAGACGACGAACGCTCGCGAGCCGCGTTCGACGTCATCACGCCTCGAGAGGGGCGGCGACGCGAACGGCGACGACGCCGATCGCGCGTCTCGCGGGGGTCGTGGACGTGAAAAGGGTGAGCGAGGTGGCGGGCGCGGCGGCGCTGGAGGTGTCGAAGAGCGTGCGGATGCGAGGCGTGGAGGCGCCGGATGTGGATAAGAGTTACGTCGCGCGGTCGACGACGGCGGAGATCGACGCGGATGGATTGCCGCTCGTGTATAACAAGGAACAGATTCAAAAGTACTGGGATAAGCAGGGAGGGGCGTTGCAGAAGCGGTGGGCGGAGTTTTTGTCGCTGTCGGTGCCGTTTTTGACCAAGGTGGCGACGCTGGCCATCACGGGCGGGAGCGCCGAGTTGTCGAAGAACGACAGGGCGTTGGCCAAGGATGCGAGAATCATCATCGAGAAGCTCGGACCGACGTACATCAAGGCGGGACAGATGATGAGCGTGCGGCCTGATGTGTTGCCGCAGGCGGCGTTGGATGAGTTGGCGGTGTTGCAAGATTCGGTGAAGCCGTTCGCCACGGCGACGGCGATTGAAACCATCGAGAGCGAGCTCGAGGGGCCGTTGTCGGATTTCTTCGATGAAATCAGTGAAGATCCCGTCGCCGCGGCGTCGCTCGCGCAGGTGTATCGAGCAAAGTTGAAGGGGAAGGATGAGTACGTCGCCGTCAAGGTGCAGCGTCCGCAAATTCTGGACACCGTGTCCAAGGATTTATACGTCTTGCGCCGCGCCGCCGAGGTGTACCAAGGCTTGATTGAGCGATTCGCCCCGCAACAGCGCACGGATTACGTCGGTTTGCTCAACGAGTGGGCGGTTGGCTTTTACACCGAGCTCGACTTTCTCAACGAAGCCGCGAACCAACAAAAGTTGCGCGATTTGTTACAGCAAGAGCAAGTCAAGGACATTTACGTGCCCGAGGTGAAGCACGAGCTTTGCACTCGACGCGTGCTCGTGACGGAGTGGATGGACGGCATCAAGCTCAGCGAGTGCGAACCGACCGAAATTCGCGACTTGGTGGGTATTGGTCAAGAGTGCTTCCTCGTGCAGCTCTTGCAGGTTGGTTTCTTCCACAGCGACCCGCACCCGGGTAACTTGATGAAACTCAACGACGCGTCCAAGGGGAAGTTGGCCATCTTAGATTTCGGTCTCGTGGCGTCCATTCAGCAACAGGACATGGATACCATGGTGAGCTCGATCATTCACCTGGCGAACAAAGATTACCCGTCGTTGGTGGATGATTTCATCGCGCTCAAGATTTTGCCGGATGACTGCGATCGCGCCAAGGTGGTGCCGCTCATGGACAAGGCGCTCTCGCCGTACGTCAAGGGTGGTGGAGCGAAAAAGTACGAGGCGGAACTCAAGCGCATGTACAACATGGACGGTTCCCTGTCCTCGACGGCGGGCGGTTTCCAAGCGATGACGCAAGATTTATTGACGGTTTTGAACGACATTCCGTTTTCGATTCCGCCATATTTTGCGCTTCTCGGCCGCGCCGTCGTCACGCTCGAGGGCATCGCGTTGTTGGGCAACCCGGACTATAGATTGGTGATGGAGGCGTACCCGTTCGTCGCGCGTAAACTTTTGCGCGAGGATCGACCGGAGGCGCAGCGCGCGTTGCAAGAGGTTTTGTACGCATCCACGCAAGGCGGCGGGAGCATCTTGCAAGGACGTCGTCTCGCCGTGATGTTGAACAGCGCGATGGGTATCGTCGCGAAGAACGAAGACGTGTTTGTCGATCTAGAGACGATCCCGGAAGACGCCGCGACGTTGGACCAATCGCTCAAGTACTTGCTCCAACCTCAAGCCGCGAGTCTTCGAAACTTGCTCGAACGCGAAGCCGAAACCGCCGCCGATTTGTTGCTCCGCCAGTCGCTGCGCAAGGGTGTCAATCGCGTCTTCTCGCAACTTCCGAAACCACCCTCGTGGTTGCCGTTCACGGATTCCCTTCCGAATCCTCGAGACGTCAGCGGTCCGGTTCTCCTTCCGGTGAGCGGAAGCTCGACGCCCGTCCCGGCGTTGGCATCGCCCGGTCAACTGTTGGACCTCGCCGCGCCGCAACTCGACCTCGAAGAAGAGGTATTCGCCCTTTCGCTCGGTGATTTAGCCGCCGGTTTGATCGGGAAAGACGCCGCGACGGTCTTGATGGGAGACGCGTTTCTCGAACCCGAGGCTGTGGCCGCGTTGTTCCTCAGCATCGTCGCCACCGGCGAGTTGCCCGTCGGGACGAGCGACGAAGTGCGCCGATTGGCGGCGAACGCGCGCGACTCTCTTCGACAAGTCACTCCCGAAGGCGAGATGACGGAGGAGCAAAACTTTGAAGATTTGATCAGCGCCGTGCAAAAGCTCGACACCGAGGAGCGAGATGTCTTACAGGAATCGACGACGCGCGTCATCAACCGCGTGTACGAGAAGATTTGCGCGCGCTTGATTCCCATCACCGGCGGTCCTCCCGTCGCCGCGCAACAAAACGTCGCCCTGGAATCTCGATAGAATGCTTTAGAATGCTTGTATTAACCTCTGCGAATTCATTTACAATCACAGTGTCTACGCTATTACCCCTGACTCTGGTGAAGCGACGCGAAATAATCCTTGTACAAGCCGGCGCGAATCTCCATGAAGCCTCCGACGTACTGCTTGTATTGCTGCAATCGGGCCAACTCTTTCTTCGTCAAGAGGGTATGCAAACGCCAGACGACATGTTTGACGTACTGGATGATGAAATACACCACCATGCTCGCGCTGAGCGCGTACGCGCCGCCGTGTTTCACGCCCGACCATCGCACTTGGCCCTCTTGCGGGAGCAACAATCGCTCGAGTTGCGGCGACTGCGGGAACAGCGCGCGCAAACCGCCCGCGATGACCGGCGTCGCGCATACCTCTAAAGCGGCAATGTAGATGGACATGAACAAAAAGAACCATCCGACGATCATGAGCGTCACGCCGCGAAGGGACCTCTTCATGTTTTCCTTTTTATGCGCGTCGTTGGTTTCGATGACTTCGTCGATGCGCTCTTCGATGCGCGTGCAATCCTCCTTCATCGTCGTCAAGTTCTTCTGTACCGTCAGCCGAATCGCTCTGTCTATGTCTTCACACACCTCCTCGATTGCGTTCGGAATCGGCACCGTCAAATCATCCCGAGGGAGATAAATCGTCGGCAACTTGAACGCGTGAGAATTCTTAATGCGCGATGACAAATTTTGCGTAATCTGAATCAACACGCGCTGTCGATCGTGTTCCTTCTCCACTTGATCCGCCTTGGACATGTAATACGCCAATTTGTCCGCGTGGTGTTCGTTCAACGACTCGATCACCGTCATCGTGCGCTTACACAGCGCCTGTCCGATGGGATCGAAGAAGCACAAAATCAAGTCAACGTGGTCCGCCAACCACGTGATGACTTTACTCACGTCGAAAGGATAACACATCTCCCCGTCCACGAGACCCGGTGAATCCACGATGTCCACGCAACTAAAATTCTTCTCCTTACTCGTCGAAATCTCCGTGAATATGTTCGCGTTCAATCCCTCCACGTCTTGCAAACCCTCTAAATAATCATAAAACGCGAGCGTCGCGTCCCCCTTGAGCGTCTCCCGTTTCCGCCCGCTCGTCACGAACGTGAACCCTCTCGTCTCGATCGCCACCCCGGTCGTCTGCACGCTCTCCCCGATGTACCAATTGATGAACGAACTCTTCCCCGCCGAGTGATTCCCGATGATCATGACGCTCACTTTTTTCCTCGGCTTGAAACACTTGACTCGAAGCAGCGCGTCGTTGGCGATGTCCAACAGCCCGATCGTCGTCCCGCGCGTCCCCGCACCCCCCGCACCCGACGGTCCACGCTCGTACAATTCGTGTATGCTCTTCAAGATGCGTTCCTGCGATCGTTCCGAGTCAGTCGCGCGCGCTCTCGTCGCTTCGCGTCGATCCGTCCCCGCGTCGTCCCGTCCCGTCCCGTCTCGCGCGTCGCGTCGCGTCGCATCGCGTCGCATCGCACGTTCGGGGACATGGCGAGCGCGCCCGCATCGTTCGACGTGTTCACGCGCTTGACCTTGGTCATCGCGCGTCCGAGCCTCGATCTCGCGTCGACGTCGCGTCTCGGTCTGGGGCCAACCGTTGAAACGAATGGAAAGGAAATCATTCGTCAGTGCGCGACGCCGACCGCGAGTGACGGCTCACACGCGTCTCGCGCGCGCGGTGCGCACAGGTCTTTCGAAACGCATCGCGTTCGCGCGCGCGAGCGTCGTCACCGCGTCGTCGTTCGCGAAAGATGAGCGACCACGGTGCGAACGCCAACGGTGCGCCCGGGTCGAGCGCGTCCGCGGACGTGCTCGACGCGCGGGAGACGATGGCGGATGGACCGAAGCGATTGATGCGATTGGTTCGCGCGCCGTTCGCGCGCGCGGCGCCGCAGTGGAAATCGTTCGTAAAGCTGACGTTCGCGTGTCCGAATTCGCCGTCGGAGGCATCCGCGCGGGCGCGGCGAAACGTCTGCGCGTACGGGTACTGTTATCTCGCCCTGGGACTCGGTGTCGCCGCTTTTAACTGCCTGTCGAGATGGTTCACGGTGGTATTGCTCGTGGGTGCGTTCATGGGACATCACTTCGTCGCGCGCGTGCGTCGAGTGCCGATCGAGATCGGCGGGAAGACGTTCGGCGCGCGCGCGCAATCGTTCGCCGTCGCCGCGGCGACCGCGGTGCTCTTCGGTCGATTCATCTACGACGTCTTCTTCGTCACGTTCGCGTTCGCGTTCGCGTTCGCGTGCGCGCACGCGGTGATGCGCGTGCCGGAGGCGAAATCGGACGAGGACACCGGGGAGGTTCCGTTGTTGAGAGACTTCGCCGCGGCGTATCGAGACAGCGGCGTCGACGAGTACGTCCCCGCGCGGGTGACGAGCGCGGTTCGAGGCGCGTTCGCGTCTCTCTCGCGCAAATCGTAAACACACGTGTAAAAATTCCCACGGACGATCATCCCTTCGATCGCGTCTCCCGCACCGCGCGCGCGTTCCGTCCCCGCCGCCGCGCGCCCGTAAAAGCGTAAAAGCGCGCCGCGCCCGAATCGAATCCCCAGTCATGCGCGCGAACGAGGACCTCATCCTTCGCACACCCCTCGTCCAACTCGTCCCCTATCGCGAGGAACACGTCCCTCGATACCACGAGTGGATGGCGGACGCGCACCTGCGCGCCGCGACGGCGAGCGAGCGATTAACATTGCACCAAGAGCTCGACATGTGTCGCGAGTGGGCGCGCGATTCGCGCAAGTGCACCTTCATCGTGCGAGACGCGTCGACGTCGACGATGATCGGGGATTGTAATTTTTTCTTCAACGACGTCGACGACGACGACGCGTGCGAGATCGAGATCATGATCGCCGAGAGAGGCGCTCGACGCCGAGGCGCGGCGAGAGAGGCGTTGGAGGTGTTCATGGCGTACGGCGCCGTCGAGTTGGGGACGACGACGTTCACGGCGAAGATTGGGTACGAAAACGTCGCGTCGAACGCGTTGTTTCGAGGGTTGGGATACGAGGAGAAGAGTCGAAGCGACGTGTTCGAGGAGACGACGTACGAGCTTCGCGCGAGAGACGACGCGGGGAACGCGAAGGCGCGATTCCGAGCGACGTGGGCGCGCGTGGAACGGGATTCGTACGACGCGTTCGAGGCGCGTCGTCGCGCGGGTCCGTGAAAGAGTGGAAGATGAAAGAGTGGAACCTTCACCGGGCGTCGTCGAGCGACGGTCCGCGGCGTCGCAGTCGTAGTGCCCCGCCCGCGTAGTCTGTAGGTAGTATCATAGTCATTCATAGTCTGTCTCTCTCCACGGTCGACCGCAGTGCGCGCCTCGCCCGTCCGCGTCTCTCGCGCGCGTCGGTGCGGCATGGACAAAGTCGCCCCGTCGTCGCGTCGCGCGCACGTCCTTCCCGACGGTCGCGTCGCGTACGAGTGGGACCAAACCATCGATGAGGTGAATGTGTACATTCGGGTGCCGGACGGCGCGCGCGCGCGCGATCTCGACGTGACGATCGCGTCGACGAGCGTGCGCGTGGGAATCGTGGGGAACCCACCGTACCTGGAGCACGAGCTCGCCGAGCGCGTGCGCGTGGATGATTCGGTGTGGACGTTGGAGGAGGGCGAGCTCGCGGCGACGCTCGCGAAGAGCGAACGCGGGAAAGCGTGGAGCGCCCCGTTCGCCGCGCACGCGGCGACGAGCGATGAGAGAGAGAACGAAGAGGATAAGCGACGGTTGATGCTCGAGAGGTTTCAGATGGAAAATCCTGGGTTTGATTTCAGCGGCGCGAGTTTTAACGGGCAAGCCGCGCCGGACGCGTCGACGTTCATGGGCGGCATATCGCATCGATAGATTCGCGCGTCGAGCGCGCTCGCGCGTAGTTTCCATAGATTGATTGATTGTATTGTTTACGCGCACCGTCGAGCGTACCGATGGGCGGCGGCGGTGAGCGCGCCGTCGCGCCGACGAGAGAGCCATTTCGAGACTCGCGACATGCCGCCGGCGGACACCGTCGATCTCGTCGCGGACGACGCGGACGATTTCGACGCTTTGGAGGAAGAACTGGGTGAGATCGATGCGAACGCCATTCGCGTCAACGCGGCGAGTCGTTGGCCGAGAGCGGGCGAAGAAAATCGAGAAGAAGATGGTGGCGGTTCTGCTCCTCGACCGCCGAGAGGCTACCAGTTTGGGGACACGTGGGACGCGAAGGGCGACGACGCACAGGTAAAAGGATGGATGCGTCGCGCGGAGAACACATTGATGGGCGCGGCTCGAGTGGCCATGCACGCGCGAGACGAAATTTCAGCGGATGCGGTCGCCGCGGATTCCAAGAGAGACGACGCGAACGACGCCGACGCTGATGACGCGCGAACGTTGGATGACGCGTGCGAACGCGTCGTTCGAAACGACATTCGATCCATCATCGGACTCGTGTTTGCATTCTTGGTGTTCGCGATCGTCGCCGGCGCGGTGAGGATGACGGCACTTCGATCTCCGATGCGAGCGGCGAAACAATTCGCCGTCGCTCGGATATCCAATCTCCCCGCCGTTGTGCGCCTCGATCCCGAGCGCGTCGTCGCCATGCAGAGAAAGTACATCCACGACATCGAGGAGGAACGCGTCATCCTGCTGGAGCGTCTGCGACGCGAGCGAACGAAGCTCGCGGGGGTTCAATCCGAGGCGCGCCAGTGGCGCAACGCGTACACTCGATGTCGTCTGGAGAAGCGCGATCTATTCACCGATCGAGAGCTTCCGCGAATCCATTCACCGATGCGCTGGTCTCCTGCGTGGTCCTTCTACAGTCATCCGAGATCACCCTGGCTCTTGGTTGCTCTCACCGCGTCGTCGTCGTTCGCTCGCCGATACGTCTGCCCGTGCGTCCTTCGCGGCTGGAAAACGTTTCAAACCATGATCACGGGCGCGTGAAACGCCGATGTCGCCCGCGAAAACGCGTACATTCGTTGTCACTTACACACATTTGAGCGCTACATACATTACAAGAATACGACAACCGACGACTTTGCGTCACTTGACCCGAAACCGAGAAACTCGATGACTCAGTTGTACACCGCCGACTGGATCACCTGACGCTGCGTCTCCACCAACGCCTCCGCTTGCTCCGCCTTCAACCTCCCCCGCGCCACCAACTCCAACGCCCGCGTCTCCAGTCGCCTCGCGCACGCCTCGCGCGTGCTTCGCACCGTCCCGCCGCAATGCGTCACCGCCGCCGCCGCGCGGCGACCTCGCACCTCCTCGACCGTCGCGATCGCCCCTCGAACCTCCCGCGCCACCTCTCGCCCGCACCGAACGACGCACACGCCCGTCACCGCGTCGACGTATCGCACGCTCAGCGCGCCCAGCGCGCGCCCCAGCCCGACGTCCCCGAAATTGTCTCGAAGCGACTCGCGAAGCGTGTCCAACACCGCGCGCTCCTTCCCGCGCTCCTCCATCGCGCGTCCGTCGTTGTGCGCGATCTCGACGACGAGGTATCGATTCTTGAACCGAACCATCCCTCCTCGCCGCGCGCGCGCGACCGAGGCGCGCGCGCGCCGACGTCTCCGGACCGCGACGGCATCGCCGCGGCGACGCATCGTCACACGCGCGCGCGTCCGCGCCGCGTCATCGCATGCACCCGTCCGGAAACATGGTGCGGAGTCGTTCGCAGAGCGCCTTCTCGCACTCGCGCTCGCAATCGGGCGACGCGATCGACATCGAGGGCGGGTCGATGTCGTCGAAATCTTCGGGCGCGCAACGAGAATTCACCGCCCATCCCAACGCGACGCACGCGCGCATCGCCCGCGCCATCGCCAAGGATCCCCAGCGGTTCGCGCAGATCGCGGCGATCGTCCTCGTGGTGTGCTTTTTGCTCGCGTTGCGGGCGAGTTGGACGGCGTCGTTGGTGTTCGCGGCGTGCGTGGCGTCGTTGGCGTTCGCGGGACATCTCGCGCGGTGGACGCTTCGCGTGGACGAAGGGAGCGAGGACATGCGCAAAGTGAGCGATGCGATTCGAGACGGGGCGGATGGGTTCTTCGCGACGCAGTACGGGTTGATCGGACGTCTCGCCGGCGTCGTCGCGGGGGCTATTTTTTTTACGTATCTGTTTCGAGCGACGACGCAAGAGCAGAGAGACGCGGGCGTCGGCGCGTTTACCATGGCGACGCTCACTACGGTGAGCTTCGTGAGCGGAGCGTTTTGTAGCGCGGTGAGTGGATACGTCGGTATGTGGGTGAGCGTGCGAGCGAACGTGCGCGTGGCGAGCATGGCGAGACACGGGGCGAGAGAGGCGCTCACGGTGGCGTTGCGCGCGGGCGGATTTGCTGCGTTAATCGTCGTCGGTATGACGGTTTTAGGCGTCACCGTCTTGTTCAGCGTGTTTTCGTACCTCTTCAGCGTCGGTGCCGCGAACGGTATGAGCGTGCACGAGATTCCGCTCATGCTCGTCGGATACGGATTCGGCGCGTCCTTCGTCGCGTTGTTCGCCCAACTCGGCGGCGGTATTTACACCAAGGCGGCGGACGTGGGCGCGGATTTGGTCGGTAAAGTCGAACAAGGCATCCCCGAAGACGATCCCAGGAACCCCGCCGTGATTGCTGACTTGGTCGGCGATAACGTCGGCGATTGTTCGGCTCGCGGTGCCGATCTCTTCGAATCCATCGCCGCCGAGGTCATCTCCGCCATGATTCTCGGCGCGACGATGGCGAAGAGCGCCGGCATCGAAGACGCCACGGGGTTCATCATGTTCCCGCTCGTCATTCACGCCATGGATTGCATCGTCAGCGCGTGCGGTATCATGTCCATCAGCGAGACGTCTGCGCGACGAGAAGATCCGTACGTCGTTCTCAAGAGCGGATACAACGTCGCCATCTCGCTCGCCGTCTTTGGCTTTGGCGCGGCGTGTCGCTTCATGCTCGCCACGGAGAAACATCCCGGCGCGTGGTTTTACTTTTACCTGTGCGGGTTGATTGGCATCGCCTGCGCGTACACGTTCGTCTTCATCGCGCAGTATTACACCGATTACAAGTACTCGCCCGTGCGCGTGATCGCCGAGGCGTCGACGACGGGACACGGCACCAACATCATCGCCGGCATCGGCGTCGGCATGGAATCCACCGCCGCGCCGGTGATCGTCATCTCCATCGCCATCATCAGCGCATACTGGTGCGGAAACTGGAGCGGGATCACAAACTCGAACGGTGAAGCGATCGGTGGTCTCTTCGGCACCGCCGTGGCGACGATGGGCATGTTATCGACGGCGGCATACGTGCTCACCATGGACGTCTTCGGCCCGATTGCCGACAACGCCGGCGGCATCGTGGAGATGTCTGAACAACCCGAGAGCGTGCGCGACATCTGCGACGAGCTCGACGCGGTCGGAAACACGACGAAGGCGACGACGAAGGGGTACGCCATCGGATCCGCCGCCTTGGCCTCGTTCCTGTTGTTCTCCGCCTTTATGGACGAAGTCTCCGCCTTCACCGGGAAACCGTTCGATCAAGTCGACATCGCCATCCCGGAGGTGTTCGTCGGTGGTTTACTCGGCGCCGCGCTCGTCTACTTGTTCTCCGCGTGGTCCATCACCGCAGTCGGAAGATCGGCGCAAGAAGTCGTACGCGAAGTTCGGCGACAATTCGCCGAGCGACCGGGCATCATGACGCACGAGGAGACTCCCGATTACGCGCGATGCGTCGCCATCGTCGCCGCGAGCGCGTTGCGAGAGATGGTTCGTCCGGGCGCTCTGGCCGTCTTGAGCCCGGTCGTCGTCGGCATCGTCTTCAAAAACGTCGGCTACGCCACGGGTCAGGAATTACTCGGCGTCAAATCCGTCGCCGCCTTTTTAATGTTCGCCACCGTCGCCGGCATCTTGATGGCGCTCTTCCTGAACACGGCGGGCGGCGCGTGGGACAACGCGAAAAAGTACGTCGAAACCGGGGCGCACGGCGGCAAAGGAAGCGAAGCGCACAAGGCGGCGGTGTCCGGCGACACGGTCGGTGATCCTTTCAAGGACACGGCCGGTCCGAGCATTCACGTGCTCATCAAAATGCTCGCCACCATCACGCTCGTCATGGCGCCCATGTTCCTCGACGGCGTCGCTTAAACAAGTAGAATTGTCGATTACAAAATAAACCTACCGTAGTGGTAAAGATAAACAAAAAGAAACGAGTAGTCTTGATTGAGGGCATGTATTTGTGGTGTCATTTATCGCGGGTTCGCCACGGTGGCTTGCATCAACCCGTTTCGAATCGCGTGCGACGCCTCGCCGACGGCGCCCGGACCCGAGGGCACGAAGATGGTCGAGTTCCCGCCGTTCGTGCCCACATCCTTCATCGTATCGAAATATTGCGTCATCATCATCATCTCCAACACATCTCTGCTCGTGATTCCATCGACAGCCTCTTGGAAATCGACGACGGATTCGCGCAAACCGGCGATGATGGCTTGTCGTTGACGCGCCATACCGGTACCGGCGAGATACTTTGACTCGGCGTCCGCCTCCGCCGCCTTGACCACCATGATTTTATCCGCCTCGGCGCGATCCTGCGCCGCCACGCGCGCGCGCTGCGCGGCGTTGATCTCATTCATCGCCTGTTTCACGCGAGCATCCGGCGCGATGTCCGTCACGAGCGTGTTCATGATTTGATATCCGAAGCCCTCCATCGATTTACTGAGCATCTCCTTGACGCTGATGGCGATCTCCTCCTTGGACTCGAAGACGTCATCGAGTTTGATTCTCGGCACCGTGGAGCGCACGACGTCGAAGACGTACGACCGAATCTGTTCGCGAGAATCGGTGAGCTTGTAAAAGGCGTCGTATAATCGAGTTTCGTCGCGAAGGACTTGGTATTGCGTCTGCGCGGAAACGAGCACCCGTCAGTCGACGAAAAATCAAACGAACGCGCGCGAGAACGACCGAGACGCGACACGAACGAACGACGATCGACTCGAGGAAACACGTACGCTCACGACGATCATCACGAACACGTTATCCTTCGTCTTCGTCTCCACGCTCACGTCCAACGATTGCACGCGCGTGGAGATGGTGCCCGCCACGGCTTGACCGACGCACGGGTTCACGAAGTGACATCCCTCGTTGGCGAAAAACGCGAATTTCCCGCACTGCTGCACCACCTGCACCGTTCCGGTGGGTACTGTTCGAGCGCACGAACGCGACGTCAGTCGACCGAAATCCACGCGAACGAACGAACGAACGAACGAATGAAAAGATGGAATCAATTGAATCGACGCGTCATCCGTCAATCCATCCATCCACGCGCGCGCTCGCACACGCACCGCACGTAAAGCAACAACATCCAGTGGCCATGATTCTTCTTCTTTTGTTTCTTTCGTTTCGTCTCCGCGCGCGCTCGGTCGCGTCGGCGTCGATGAGTGTCGTCGCATCGCGCGTTCGATGCGCATTCTCGCGTCAAAAGTCACCACGTGGCGATTTAGGGTTCAGCGACGAGGTCTCGACGGATAACGATCGAGACGACGACAGAGACGAACGGACGGACGATGGCGGTCGCGACGACGACGACGACGACGACGACGACGACGCGTCCTCGACGCGTGGTTCCCACTCGAACGGTCTTCTCGAGACGCGCGCGCGCGGTGACGATGAAGACGACGCGAGACGGGGCTGATGATTCGGCGGCGGCGGGGAATCTTCGGGACGGGTCCGCGCACGCGGCGTACGTGCGAGACGCGGCGAATGGGAAGGCGCCGGCGGAGTTGGAGGCGCTCGTGCGCGTGCTCGAGGCGCGGGGGTGTGAACTCGTGCGACCGAACGCGAGGCGTGGGTTGCATCCGTTGGTGATGCCGCTCGCGGCGACGACGACGCGAGGCGAAGGCGGAGAGGACGAGGAGGAAGTGTATGGGTTGATGATGACGGAGGAGAGCGGTGGGGAGAGCGTGATGCCCGTGGTAAGAGTGCGTGGTGGTGTGCACGCGGCGTTGGTCGGGAAGAGCGCGAGTGAATTCGTGCATCGAGCCATCGTGGAGGAGGAGGCGCGGAGCGACGAGGAGCGCACGACGGTGGCGGCGGCGGCGGGGGCGGTGGGCGTGAGTTTGCACAATCACGGCGCGTTCACGACGTCTGGGAAGGAGTTTGACGTGTACGTGACGACGCAGATCGGTAAGTTTCCGTCGTCGATGGAGGGTTTGGTGAAGAGACACTTGGATCGAGGCGACGAACAGTCGGCGTTGATTACGTGCGATTTGTACAAATCCACCTTTGGCGAGTGGGGAGCGCCGCACGTCTTCATCTCGGATTTATACGGCAAGCTAGGTCGAGACGAAGAAGCGAGGGACGCCGCGCGACACGCGCTGCAAACGCCGTGGTCCACCATCGGCGGTTCCGAAGCGATCGAACGCATGATTCGCGTGGCGGGATGGCAAGGTAAAAACGTCGCCGAGATTAAAGAAGTGCTCGAGAGCAGACGCGGTCCCTCCGCGGCCGCGTTCGACGGACCGAAGAGTGAGAAACAACTCGCGCGCGAAGAGAGCGAGTTGTTGCTCGATCAACTCGCCGCGGGTGAGATCGAGGCAGCCACCGTCAACCAGCGATTGGCCGAGTGCTACATGAACGCCGGCAAACCGACGTTGGCGAAATTCATCATGTGCGGATCCATGCCGACCAGCGCGTGAGAGGTGTCTGTGGCGCGGTGCGCACGAACGGAAATGTGACTCGCGCGCGTAGATCGTTAGCGCCCACGCGTATTTATATCATTCTTTTTAATGCTTCATTCAAGAATTGTTAGCTCTCTCGTCTCGTCGGCGGCGACACGAACCGACTCGACGCCACGACGGCACAATCATGCGCGACGACGACGTTCGAAACACGCTCAACGGCGAAGACTCATCCGACGATGGTTCGGTCGAGTCTTTCACCACGCGCTGTCCGCGAAGCGACGCCAGCGTGTACCGAACGCCGCTGTCTCATTTTTCACCTGACTCAGAATTTTCAAAAAGCAGTTCCGAAAAAGAGACGTATTCGTTCGCGAGACAGGATCGACACGGGCGCCCGCGCGTGCACATCACACGCGTGGGTTCGTCGACGACTGTGCGGTGCATTCCATTCGATGAAACAAGCGTAGTCGGTAACGCTCGTTACGACGTTTCACCAGTCTCGTGCGACGAGAACGCGACGGCGAGCGGCGACGAGACGCCTCGAGACAAGGTGCGAAAAATCCGAAAGCGCGGCATCTCTCGCGCGGAAAAGCTTCTTCACGCCGTGTCCCCGGTGAAACATCGCAAGCGACAGCGACAACGCGAGGCGCTCGAACAGGTGCACGACATCAAGCGAAGGCAGGATCGCATACTCGAGGACATGTCCGTCGTCTTGTCAAACCTGGAGTCGCTTCACCTATCGCGCCGAGAAGGCGCGTGATGGATAACTAAGTGAGTGTGATGTACTATCGACCATTGATCGTATCCTAGACTAGAGATGAGTTACGTTTGTGACGAAGAGAAGGCCTACGCCTCCGCCTCGACGAATTCATCCGCGCGCATCTCCTCCTTCAGTGTCTTCTGAGGCACGTCCGAGAGTTTGGACGCCGACGGCTTTCCGCGACGTTTCTTCGGCGCTGGCTTCTTCTTAATCACCGGCTTTTCGTCGACGATCGGCGGCTGATCCACGTCCATGGGTACCTCGACGACGGGTTCAGCCACCGGCGTCGGTTCGGGTTCGGCCACCGGAGTCGGCTTCGGGAGCGGCGGATACCGCGCTCGAACTTCTTTGAACGCCTCGATCGTCGCGTACGGCATCCCTGTCAGAGGATCTTTGTACTTTGCCGGCAGACCCGTGATGACGCAGACGTTCGGTTTCACTGGCGCCGGCTTGGGTTGGCGCAAAAGCTCGGGAATCTCGGCGCCTCTCGCGAGCGCCACGACCGGCGCGCCGGCTTCCTCCTTCGCCGAGCTTCTGTACACAAGCGACGGTCCGTCGTACTTCTTCTTCCCCGTCGGCGCCTTCTTCTTCATCTCCGCCTCCAGCGTGAGCAATCGCTCGAGATCGAGCAAGTTCCAGTACTCTGTGATCTTCGCCTCTTCGAGCAACTCCTCTTGCGTCAACTGTTTGTACTCAACCTTTGCGCGCTCGGGAGCGGGTTTCGCGTCTCTCTCCTTGCGCATCTTCTCGCTTCGCTCTAAAATCGCCTGCGCCGTCGCACGTTTCGACGTTCTGGGCTCGTAATCCCCCGGCGCAATCGTCGGCGCCGCGGCGGCGGAGGCGCCGCGCGCGGCGATCGGTCCCGCCTCCGCATGCTCAACCCCGGTCGCCTCCCTCACGGGTGCCGCGACCGGCGCTTTCGCCTTCACCCTCTCCGGCGCCTTCAACGTCCTCCTCGTTCGCTCTTTCGCCACGTGCACCTCCCCCTCGCTCTCCTCGCTCTCCGAGTCGTGAAAGTCGTCATCCACCACATCCTCTTCCTCCTCCTCGCTCTCGTACGCGTCGTCCCCGGACTCCTCCGCGAACGCGTCTTGGTTCCAAAACTCCTCGTCCGCGCTGTCCTCGTCCTCCAACAGCGCGTGCATCCTTCTTCCCCGCGTCGACCGCGCGGGAAGCGCGCTCACGTATTCAGGCTCCGGCGCCATCGCGATCGTCCCCTCCGTCCTCGCGCGCGCGCGGTCGGTTCCGAAAATCCCTCGAGTCCTCGATCAACGCGTCGCTCGCGGTCGCGTCGTCCACCCCTCGCGCGCGGGTTCTCGCGCGCGGGTCCTCGCGCGTCGGCGTCTCCCGCGCGCGCGCGCGTCGATGCAATGTCGTGCGATTCGACGCGCTCGACGTCGTTCGTCGACGCGCGCGCGCTCGGCCGCGACTCGACTCGACTCGACTCGACTCGACTCGACTCGACTCGACTCGACGCGCGCGCGGTGGACATGGCGCGGTCGTCGCGCGCGTTCGACGGCGCGCGAGACGCGCTTCGGCGCGCGTCGGCGCTCGCGGCCGGCGGCGGCGGGGACGCGCGCGACGGTGGCGGCGCGCGCGGTGCGGACGCGTCGGCGCGACGCGCGGTGATGGAGGCGTTGGACGCGCATCACGCGCTGAGCGCGCAGGCGGAGTGGGCGATGGGAGACGACGTGCGGGCGTACGCGGAGGCGACGGAGGCGGGCGCGGCGGCGCGCGGCGCGGGCGCGGCGGCGTACGAGGCGTTGGCGCACGTCGGGAGATCGTGCAGCGCGAGAGCGTTCGTGGAGAGGTTTGGTAGGGTGGCGTTGATGCTGGGTGAGCGGGTCAAGGCGGCGGAGGAGGGGGAGGCGAGCGCGGAGACGAGGGCGGCGTGCGAGGCGTTGCGAGAGACGCTGACGCGCGCGGGCGGGTTGGTAGACGTGCCGGGCGTGCGTAAGGAGGCGTCGACGGCGATATCGACGGCGGTGGGTGGGTTGTTGCGCATGCTCTCGCAGTCGAGCGTGGATGGATTCGCGTTGGCGACGACGTGCGCGCGCGCGCACCCGGGACCTCTGCGGTCGCACCTGCGAGCGCTCGAGGAGGCGTGCGGGAAGACGGTGAGCTCGTGCGCGGACGCGGACGCGCGACGAGGCGCGATTCGGTGCTTGGCGGCATTGCCTCGAATCGCCGGAGACGCCGGGTCGTGGAGCGAGCACGCGAGACGCGTGATGTACGCGGCGCACTCGGCTATGAACGACGCGTTCGAAGGCGCCGAAGACGGCGAATCGAAACGTCAACTGGAAACGACGCTCGCACCGCAAAACGAGCCGGTGCCGAAACCGATCGTCGACGGTAAGTGGCCGCTCGGCGCCATCGAGGCGGTCATCGCGATGATGGAGTGTTTGGAGGAGATGCTGACGTCGCGATTCGCGTGTCCGGTGAACGTGCCGTGCTCCGCCGCGACGACGCTCGTGTCGCGCGCGCTCGCGTGCGACGGCACGGCGATATCGGCGGTGCCTGGATTGCCACCCTCGCCCGTCGCTCCAGAACTCATCCTCGCCTTACCGCGCATTCACCGCGCGGCTTTGGGTGTGATGAGAGCGCTCTTGGAGTCGGCGCGAACGTCGGCGTTACCGCAAGGCGGTCGCGTGGCGAGAGCGCTCGAAGGCGTGCTGCGAATCGGTGCCCCGACGCCGAGCGATGTTGAAAACGGTGAACCCATTCGTCACTGTATGCGCGTGCGAGCGGACGCGCACGACACCGTCGCCGTCGCGTCGTACGCGCTCGGCGGCGCGTTTGCGAGCGGCGAACTCGCATCCGCCGTCGCCGCCTACGTCATTCAAGATTCCAAACCATGCGGCACGGGTAAGTGCGCGCTCGCGCTGAAGTCCGACAAGAACAAATCTGGATCGAAGAAACGCAAGAAGGGCGGCACTTGGGGGAGCGCCACGGCGGAGGGATTGGATGATTTGACGACCGCCGCCGTCTTGGACGACATGAGCGGCCCGACGGCGGGCAGCGCGGCTTTGGACGCCTTGCGCTTGCAAACGTCCGCGCTGCGCGCCATCGCGGCGCTGTGCACCACTGGCGGTGCGATGATTATCCCCGGGATTCGGTCGAGAATGGATGCCGCCGTGGCGCAAGCCGCCACGCACTGTTGCGATTTAGCGTCGCCATGGATTGAAACGGACGCGAGTCGCGCCGACCGTCGCGAAGCCGCGTTGGACGCGCTTCTCGCGTCCGTGCTCGCGCCGAGGCCTTTCCGGTCGCCCAACTTACCCCTGGCGGTGTCTCTCTTCTCCAAGGGATCGCACGAACAACAGACATCGCGACAATGTTTACGGGCGTCGCTCGCGCTCAACGCGTTGCTCCATCCGGCGGCGCCGCCTCTGGCGTCTCAAGCCATAGCTCCGCCGGTCGAACGCGCCGAGCCCGGAGGCGCGGCCGCGACGCCGCAGTGGGGATCGCTCATGTCGATCGAGAAGCAAACGGACCGGGCGGACGCCGCGGACGCGTTGCGAGCGAGCGTCGCCGATTATTACAAGACGTCGACGGCGGAACCCGTCGCGTCGCCCGCCGTCGAACCGCCCGAGGCGCGCGCCGATGGAAACGACGACGACACCACACCGGCCGCGCGCGACGACGACGTTCACGAACTCCACATGGACGACGCTCCCACCGTCGCGCCCGCGCCGACGCAGAAACCGGACTCGACGTCCGCGTTCCGAGACGCGCCGACGGACGGCTTCGCCTCCGCCGCCGCCGGGCCCGCGTTCGCCGCCTCCGCGCCCGTCGTCGAACCGCCCGACGATTTCATCTCATTCTCCGCCCCGACGTCCGCGCGCTCGAACGCGGACATGTGGGAAACCGCGCGCGAACCGGTCGGTCTCGGCACCGGTGCGTCCAAAGTCCCCGTCGAGCTCTCCGACGATTCCGACGGCGAGTTGCCGGAAATTCACAGCGGCGGCGACGACGACGACGACGACGACGAGAATGACGACGACGACGACGAGAACGACGACGACGACGACGAGAACGAATAGACTTTTTAATTAGCGCACCATTCATAGATCCATGAATGGTGACCCATCGCCGCCGAGCGCGCACCCTCGTCGTCCCCGCGCGCGTCGACGCCTCGCCGGCCGGTCAGACGGTCGAGTCAATTCATATTTCATTCATTCATCGCGACGTCACACCGCGCCAACCCCCCGTCCCGTCCCGTCCGAATTCATGAGCGCCGAGGACGCCGTCAAGGCGATACGAATCAAGACGGGTTCGCTCAGGCGTCTGTTCAGGGAACGCGCGATGTACGCCGACGAAGTCAAGATGGGCCGGGAAAAAGTGGCGCGCATGAAATCCGACGCGAGCGTCGATCTCGCGGATTTGAGACAACAGGTGAGGTCGCTTTCGCGCGCGCGTCGCGTCGTGCGTTCGGTTTTCTTTGTTCTTTCGCGCGCGGTCGGTGGATTGACGCCGACGTCGACGCGCAGGAGAACGTGCTCGAGGAGAGCGAGATGATGGTCAAGGACAACGCCACGCGCGTGCACGACGCGTACGATTCGCTCGCGGCGACGACGGAACATTTCGAGGGTGACGCGGAGGTGACGATGAGCGAGGAGTATAAATTGGCGTTGGAGCTGATGGCGGAGGTGGACGAGGCGTCGGGGAAGTGAGCGCGCGCGAACGGAATCGTTGTAGTGTCCATCTACGCGCCGCGCTATGTTGAGAATTTCAATGAAGAATGAGACGCGCGCGCGCGCGTCGCTAGGCGATGGAGAAACCATCGTTGGATCGTCTTCGAGCGTTTGAGGAGGGAGCGGCGACGACGTCGACGAGAGGCACGTCGTCGGCGTCGGTCTCGGCGTCGGCGTCTAATTTCCCGCTCGCGAGCGCTCTGTTTTTCATTCCGTCCCACTTGTACTTGTTGTATCCTATCACCCCGGCCAGGCACAGTATCAGCCCGGCGACGTTGGTCATCCCGAACGTATCGCCGAAGACGACCATGCTGAGCAAGATGGCGGCGATGTCCTTGACGACGCCGAACATCATCATGGTCAACGCGCTCGTCTCGTTTAAGAGTTCAAACTCAGCCAAAGTCAAACAAAACGCCATCAACGCCCCGACCCCGAAGACGACCATGTCGACGAAGACGTCGATTGGATTCGAAAGCCACTTGGAGTGCGGAATCGTGTACCACCACTGCTCTTTGAGACACGAAAACACGAACACCACGGCCCACATCAACGGATAGACGAGGTACACGAAGACGACGGGATGGTCGAGCAAATACGTCTCCTTGATTCCCTTGGCGTGATCCCCCGGCGCGTTCGAGTCGCGATGCATCACACGCTGCGCTAACGTCCATCGCAACGCGCTCATGAGCGCGGCGGTGAGACAAATACAAAATCCCAAGACGTCGAACTGCGCGTCTCCCTCCACCGACATGATTTGCCCCACCGTCACCATGGCCACGACGGCGCCTAAAAACCACGTCGGTCTCTCAAATCTAAACACAAACGCCAATAACAACGTAAACACGATGGAGCTCGTCTTCGCCACCGTGTACACGCTCACCGTGATGAACACCAACGACAAATTACTCAACGCGATGTCCAGTCCCATGGTCGCCCCCACCGGCGCCACCGCGCGCCAATACACATCGTGCGGCACCTCTTCCCGCCGTCCCCGCTTTCTCTCCGCGTGATCCGTCACCCCAGCCCTCACCGCGATCCTGGCCAACACAAACTGAATCGCAAACTGCATCGACGTCAAAAACAACGGCGCCGGGAACCCTCCTCTCTTCGCGCCCAAAATCTGTTTATTAAACATCGCCAACCCCGTGCTCGTGGCGAACCACGTCAACACGAGCAACCCACACTTGAGCGCCCGCTCGCGCACGTCCATCATCACCCTCTCCGTCGCGTCGGCCCCCTCCCTCGAGCGTTTCCTCCGCATGTACCGACGAACGGCGTTTTGAATCTTTACGATGGCGCGCCCTCGCGCGTCTCTCACGGCGACGCTCGCCGACGTCGCGCGCGGTGATCTCGCGTCTCGCTCGCGCGCGCGATCGCCCGCATCCTTCGACGCGAGCGCCCGCATGTCCTCGCGTCGCGCGCGGACGG
>MDTE01121239.1_pt1 | contig 30914 bp, 34 predicted proteins | sample 811231 | NCBI WGS metagenome assembly MDTE01 (sample SAMN05326651, study PRJNA326480) | marine metagenome | isolation source: seawater | place: Indian Ocean: Red Sea | collected 2010 | reverse complement strand
TAGGTTCAGGTTCAGGTTCATTTTCAGGTTCAGGTTCATTTTCAGGTTCAGGTTCATTTTCAGGTTCAGGTTCATTTTCAGGTTCAGGTTCAGGTTCTGATTCAGGTTCTGGTTCTGGTTCTGGTTCTGGAGTCATTGGTATATCGTACACTTGAAATACAAATTGATTATCAAATAAAGCATCTTGTGTAATATTTGGTAACTTTGTTGCAAATGCACCACTCCAACCAAATCTTCTATCAATAGTAGCTGCACTAGAAACAATATTAAATGTATTTATACCACTTCTATCAGCACCTAAATATAATACAATTCCAATAAATCTTCCGTCTTCATAATCAATTATTGTACTATTACCAATACTCTGTTGATGAATAACCTCTCCATTTTCGCTAAAAAATTCAATTCTACCTCCTCTTAATAATTTACTTCTATCATTATTATCACCTATATAAAAAACAACAGCTTGAATGTCTTTATAAGCAACTGAATTAAAATCAATATATAATTGAGCTCCAGCATTAGTACTTGGCTGCATTTGTGTTCCACCGTTTCCCCATTCTTGCCATATTCCATCAACTGCATAATCTGGACCAGTAATATATGTTCCGGAAGCGTTAGTAACAATATTTTGATTGCCTGACCAAACTTGTGCTTCAGTTATATAACATTTACCATCAGAAGAACCTGTGGTTTTCTTAGAAGATATTAATGCTATTCTATTTATTAAAGTCTCAAAAATAGGAGTAGGTTCTGGTTCTGGTTCTGGTTCTGGTTCAGGTTCAGCGTAAGAAATTGTAATGGCATAGTGATATTGGTTATTTGTGCTATAGTAATATTTTGTCCAAGTGCTGCCATTGTTAGTTGATATTTGTACATAACTCCCAGTACCCACTTCTGATATGATTGAATCATCACCAGTTATTGCAGTTAGAGTTCCACGAGAAGGATTAACCCATGAAAGACCACTACCTCCACCCCCTCCTCCTTGAGTGCCATAATTAGTATGTCCTCCATGTCTTCCTCCCCATAAACCACCACCTCCTCCTCCTCCTACTTGAGAATTGCTGTTACTAAAACTCCCCCCTCCTTCTCCTATTCCAAATGTACCAACACCAATCGCGCCTATACTTCCACCACCACCTCCATTATTATTACCTCGTGTTCCATTTCCATTAATACCACCACGACCACCACCACTACCAGATCCTCCACCTCCACCTCCACCAGCAACAACGATTATCTTATCTTGATTAATTTCACCGATAGAATAAAGTGTTCCATCAACTAGAGCAATATGTGTTGCGCCACCACCTCCACCTCCTGCTTTCCTTTTGCCATAATGAGAATTTACATCACCTCTTCCACCTCCGTTATATCCACCACCGGCGTAGGATGTTGTATTATCAGGTGCCTCAGTACCATTTCCTCCCAATACAAAATATAATGTGGAATCAGGAACAATTCTTAATGATGCATTTACTTCTGTTCCACTTCCACGATTATTATTCATACTTCCACCTCCACCTTGACCACCTCTTAATTTTACAAGTACTTTGATTGTTTCTGGTTGTTCAGGTTCAGGTTCATTTTCAGGTTCGTTTTCAGGTTCAGGTTCGTTTTCAGGTTCAGGTTCATTTTCAGGTTCAGGTTCAGGTTCAGGTTCGGGTTCAGGTTGAGGTATTCCTTCAATAAAATAATTAATCACTTGTGTAAATGTTGGATCTGTATTAGTAGGTAAGGCATGCCCTGCAGTTGTACTAATTATTTGTTTCTCATCTATAAATATGTTTTGATTTTTAATATCTAATCCAATATTATAAAAATTATAATCGTTTTGAGCTAAAAATATTAGAGGTTTTTCACTCAAAGGTTTTTCTTGGTTTATCTTATTCATAATTCCTTGATGAGTAGTAGGTAAATAGCCATTAAATAATAAAACTCTATCAAAACTTTGATTTGTATATGCAAGATAAATAATAATCATTACAGCACCCTGCGAATAACCCAATATTCCATAAAATGGTCCATTATCGTTGATATAATTAGTAATATAATTTATTGATACATTTGCCCAATCGGGATCATTCGTTGGTTGATCTTTACCTCCAGGAGGGTCTTCGTACCACACACCACTACTATATGGGGAATCAAGGAATACAAATTCATAATTACTTAATTCACTAGAATTAATAAGATCCTGCATACCACTTTGTAATCTGAAACCATCAGGACTTCCTCCACCTCCATGAAGACACAAAATTTTATTACTCACAATAATATCAGGTTCGGGTTCAGATTCAACTTGAGAAATATTAGCAATATTATATGCAATATTAAATGAATCAGTTAATTGTGTGTTATTTGCATTTGTATAATTAGGGTTATTATTATTTTGATGATAAGAATAAATATATTGACCATCTCCAACATCAAGACTTGAGTTCTGATTAAAATCAAGTAAATTATCATTTAGTTCTTGATAAAAAGTTAAATTATTAGATGAAATAAAATAATCATCTGAATTGTTTGAATTATTCCAATCAATACCTGCTTTCCATACATTATCATCATGATTCATTGCACCAATATCACTTGTAAATGAGTCATCGTTAATAGGATTAAAACCACTATTATTGTAATTAAAGGATACACTTGAGTGATCAGTTAAACCACTATTTACAATTTCAGACTTATTTAATGGTCGAAAATCAAATAGGGAATCATTAACAATAAAGTCTTGCATGTTAGAAGGTTCATAATTATTGAGTGATATAATATTACTACTTAGATTCAAATCATCAGTACGATGCCCTGAAATTTTCTCGGCTAAGTTATTTACAACAACTGTATCATAATTAATTAGATTACCTGCTTGTTCATTAAGAACCATAATATCATTCTTTTCAACACTATTAAAAATTGTATTATTATATACATAATGTCCTCCTACTGTTGAATTATTACTTAAAATACCACCTTTTACCATTATTCCACCATTACAATTCCAACCTATATTATGATGAATATAAGCATGTTTCCCATCACCGTCACCATCACAACGTATTCCATATTTAATACTATCATGAACCCAATTATAGCGTATTTTGGCGTTTTCTTGTTGATTTACCATTAAATGTATCATTGCACCATCACTTTGTAGGAATCCACTATGTGATAAATTATTATATTCAACAATAGAACTGTTACCAGGATTGATTGTAGATGATGCTGCTGTTTTATAAAAAGTATTATTTTTTAACAAATTATTACTTCCTGATAATCTAATTGTTGTCATTACTGATGACAAATTACAAACTGTTTTATCGATGTAACTAAAATAACAATTTTGAATTATACTATTGCCTCCAGTAATTTCTATTACTGAACCATCTGTATATTTAAACACGCACTTTTCAAATTTTACATTTGAACTGCTTGTAACTTTTGTTTGAGTGTCAAAAACTTCATTACTACTTGGTTGAATATTGGTTCCGTAATTTATTTGATTTAACATATGAGCATAACAACTAGAATACATGAAATTACAATTATATACATTTAAATTGTCAGCATTATTACCTTTTATTGTTGTTGAGAAAAAGTTAATATTTTTAATTGATACATCATTCATATTTACATCTAAAGAATAACTTTGCACTTTTGCTCTGATATTTTCTAGGTCAGGTTGTTTTCCGTATTTTAACCAAACATATAAGTACTTACTTTCATTATCAAAATACCATTCATTCTCGTTATTTAAGTACTCTAATTTATTTTCTAAATAATAATAGTGATGTTTTGTCTTATATAAATCTACATTGTCATATTCTAATTTTACTGTAGTATTAATGTCATTGATTAACATATTATTTACTACTTTTGTGTAACTTTTAAATGACCCAATATTCAGATTAATAAGTGACCCACTTACATCAAAACTATTATTAATTGTTTTTTGTTTCTTTATAAAGTTATATAAATCTATTCCATTATGAGAAATATCAATTATTTCTCCATTATCATAATCATATATTGTTCCTTGAACATCATTATAATTATAGTAACCATGCCCCCATCTGTTTAAATCATATACTTCATCATTATCCCATTGAGCACTAGGCCATCTTGCATTGATAACTTCTTTTCTATTATTAAATAACTGCCATATTTCTACATCTGACTTTAATTTTATTTTATATATTTTTACATTTCTTATTTCGTTGCTATCTGTAACTATATCTCTACTTATTTCCGTCCATACTCCTTCATTTGAATCTTCTTTCAAATCCTGTATTTTTCTGGTTCCATCAAATGTTACCTTTTCGTTATTATAACACATTATATTTTGAACATTTTTATCAATTACTGTTTCATTAAATTCATAACTACCTTGTCTAATATTTATATTTGCTGTATCATTTAATCCCATTTTTGATAAACAATAACTAATTGTTTTAAACGGTTCTACAATTTGTCCATTACGATTATTGCTGTCTATACCATCTTCTGCTATATAAAACTCATAATGATTTGTTGTTGGAGGGGGCATAGATAACATTTTTATATATAATTATTATACTAAAAAATTATATATTTATACATTATTTCCTGATAAATCTAGTATTATTTTTTCACTACTAATACCATCTATATGGTCAGGGTCAATATCATTAAATTGTATTTTTTTTGTTAAATATGATGATAAAAATACATTTTTCTCTGTATTTACTACTGCAAAAACATCGTATATTTTAAATCCCATAAATAGTAAATTTGTTAATAATGCAGTCAATGTTTTATCATTTAAATAATTAGTACCTATAACATATGTGCTTATTATACTATTTGTTCCAAAAGCAAACATACAAAAATAACCTGCTTTTTGATAATGATCATCTAATTTCCATATTTCTTCTTTTTTAACAGGATTTAACAACTCAAGAGCTTCTTTAACTGCATCATTGTCACGAGGTTTTTCTCCATTCACATGTAAATAATCTATCATTTTATTTTCTCGAGAAACTTCTATTTTATATAAAATTAAAAATGACAATAAAGTGAATAAATTCAATGCAAATGCTGACTTTGTCACACCTCCATCATCACGATTTACATTTTCCGATAAGCTACATATTTCTCCGTCACAATCTTGTGGAATAAATACTATAAGCATTGCACCCATTAACACACGATATACTTCTAACAATAATGTAAACATTACATTTATCTTCTGTTTTGCGTCTTGATCACTAAGTAGTTTACTAAACATATATATAATTATATTATAATATAAAAATATTTTAATATTATTATATAATGAACTCACCAAGTAATGAGCAACAAATTATTATTGACCATGTAAAAAATAAAAAAAATGTTATTGTCGATGCATGTGCTGGTTCTGGTAAATCTACTACTATTTTATCTATGGCTAAATCATTAAACCGCAGGAAATTTCTTCAACTTACTTATAATTCTTTATTAAGACATGAAGTTAAAGATAAAGTCAAATCTCTAAACATTAAAAATGTTACTGTTCATACTTATCATAGCTTAGCTGTTAGATATTATTTATCTAACGCATATACTGATTCAGGAATTCGCAAATTATTACATTCTAATATGCCTCCTAGAGAATTAATCAATCATTTTGATGTCTTAGTTATTGACGAAGCACAAGATATGACTATGTTATATTTTGAACTTATCATAAAATTTTTAAAAGATTTTGAGAAAAAAATACAATTAGTTATCTTAGGTGATTATAAACAAGGACTTTATGAATTTAAAGGTTCTGATATTCGTTTTCTCACAAAATCTGCTGAAATTTGGAGAAAATTTTCACAACTTAAATTCAAATCTTTTGTTCATACTACCTTAAAAATGTCATATAGAATTACTGATACTGTTAAATCATTCGTTAATAAAGTTATGTTAGACGAAGACCGTATGGATTCTTGTAAATCTGGAGAACCTGTATTCTATATTAAACGAACTCAACGACAAACTGAAAACATCATTGTATCCATTATTCTTGATCTCTTAAAAAATGGTGCTAAGCCTGCTGATATTTTCATCTTATCTGGTTCTGTTAAAGGTGCTAATAGCAAAATTCGCAAAATTGAAAATGCTCTCGTTAATAGTAATATTCCTTGTCATATTCCTATGTTTGAAGTTGACCAAATGGATGAAAGAGTTATTAATGGTAAAGTCGGCATTGCTACTTTCCATTCTGTTAAAGGACGACAACGTAAATACGTCTTTATTGTCGGGTTTGATAGTAATTATTTTGATTTTTACGGTCGAAATATGCCTCGAAATGAATGTCCTAATACACTTTATGTTGCTTGTACTCGAGCTACTGAGCGCCTTTTCGTATTTGAAAGTGATGACTTTAATACTGACCGTCCCCTCGATTTCTTACATTATGGTCATTATGACCTTATTAATTCGAATTTTGTTAATTTTAATGGTATCCCCCGTTCAATCTTTTATTTAAAAGATTCTAACAATTCTTTATTATCTTATTCACAAAAAGTTACACCTTCTGATTTAATTAAATTTATTCCTGAGAAAGTTCTCGATAATATTACTATTATTCTTGAGAAAATTTTTCATAATGAACATGATATTGGTGAAGTTTTTGATATTCCTGCTATCATTCAAACTTCTCAAAATTTATACGAAGAAGTTAGTGATTTAAATGGTATTGCTATCCCTTGTATTTATTATGATTACATTAATAATACTATTAATAATGATAATAATTCTAATGTTTTACACGATATGATCATTCAATATAGTACATCTCTCGATAAAAAACATGATTATTTACATAATATTATTGATAATTTTCTCGAAAAAGATTTTAAATCTGTTAATGATTACCTATATGCTTCTAATATTTTTAAAGCTCTCGATGAACAATTATATTTCAAATTAAAACAAATTTCTCAAGAAGATTGTTCTTGGTTATTAGACGAAGATGTTGAAAAATGTAAATTACGACTTGACAATATTATTAAAAATGACTTTGAAAATGAAAAACCTTTAATTGAACATACTATTATCCACTGTAGTGATGAAGAATATCATACTAATATCGATAAAGTTCTCGAAAATCATACCAAAAATAAATTGCGATTCACTGCTAGAGCTGACCTTGTTACACAAAATACTGTTTATGAGTTAAAATGTACTAACGAAATATCTATTGACCATCAAATACAAGTCGTTATTTATGCTTGGTTATGGCATCTTACTCACCCTGATAATACAAAAAATTTTAAAATATTTAACATTAAAACTGGACAACTTAAGGTCCTTGATACTGACTTTGATACTTTAAATTATATTGTTTTGGAGATTATTTCTGGTAAATTTGAGAAAATTTTCTCAAAAAATGATAAAAATTTTGTTGAAGAATGTATTCAAGTTTATAATAGAAATTAGATTTATAACTTATATATATGTTCTTATTTTAAATATCATATTTGGCCTGCATTTTACATGTTTTTTAGAACATATAAAAAACATGTAATTTTTTATTAATTATATTACGCTATATGTAATAACCATTATATAAACCCAACCTTAATCCGAATCCCAACCTTTATACCAGCTCTTATGCTCATTATCTGTTTCTTTTGTAGAATCACTATCATTATCATCACTCCACCCTATTTCTTCATGTTCAATAATGTAGTGTGTAGATAACAATTCTTTATTTATTATATACAAAATACTTGGATCATAATTATTTGAATAAATATATTCATCTATACTATCAACAATAAGCTTACAGGCTTTATTATGATCAACTCCTTCGTCCTCCCAAAACCATATTTTATTACTCCGTTTTTTCATAAATTCAAACGAAGAACCCACATAATCATAATAATATCCAATTGATAACTTGTCATGACATGTAATAAATTCTTCACATGTATCTATTTTACAATAACCTATCATATGTTTATTTCTACATTTAACACTCTTTTTACTTGATATAACGATATTTAATAAATCAATTATAAAGTCCCATCCCCTATAGCAGCCTATATCATCTATTATACGATACCAATCATAATTAGAACATTTTATATTGTATCCTTCTTCTGTATAATCAGCAATAATATCTTGTAATTCATAAGGTAATTGTTTATATTTTTCAATATTACCCAGATCATTTTGCTGATTAAATATTATATGTTTCACTTTTTTTGGTTGAACAAATAATGACATATTTTACAGACGATTATACAGTTTCTATATATATATTTTCAATAAAATATTCAATTTTATCGTTTTTTATATTTTTTTTGAGAAAATTGTTCCTAATTATCAACATTTTTACATACATGCATTTTTATTTTTATTGGAACATACAATGTTCTAATAAAAAATTTCATTTTCAGGCTGCATTTTACATTTTTTTGAGAACATTGTTCCTAATTATCAACATTATTTCATGCATGCATTTTTATTTTTTTTGGAACGAGTTTTTCTATGTTCTTAAAAAAATAAAACGTCTATTTAATAGCACATTTTAGCTTTTTTGGGACATATCTTGATTTTTTTCATTTGGTACATAAAAAAAACGGATTGCTTCCCATATCTTAGCTGATTCTTCTAAGCTAAAAGTTCCTCTTCGGTTTGCTAAATCTAAATATCCTATTAATAAGTTAATAGCGGTATTTTGGTCCTTTAATTTCGACCCTCTCAATGTGTTCCCTATAGTATTCACTTCATTATTTTCCATCTCAATACAATAAAAATAATATATTATTTAAATATTTTTAAGCGTACATTCTTTTTTCTTCTTCATAACCATCAATATAATCTTGAGTGTACGAGATATTTGTTTTTATATTCACTTTTTTATTATTATTCGAGAAAGTATTTGGTTTTGGACCATCGTAATTATCATGAAGATATTTTATTAGTATTTCATAAAATGTATCATATGTTAAATTATTTTTAATTTTACTTTTGTTCATAGTCACACTACAACCTCCTTCTTTTTGCGCTGATAAATCGAACCTTCTTATCCTTTTATTTAAACTGTATCTTATAATATTTTCTACATTTTTATAATTTTCACTATTCGCATGTAAATGTAACGAGATTTTTTCAACATTTATACCTTGTTTTATACAATTATCGATTATAATTTTATAATGTTTATAAGATAACGTACCACATGTATCACTTATACATAATTCATCACAATATTTCTCATAAAACAATATATTTTCTATTATTTTTACTGTATCTACTCTACCATCTATTGGACATTCATTTACACATGACAGATATAATTTTACATTTTTCGCAAATTTATTAAAATAAACATCTGATATTACTTTTTTTGCTTCCATTGTAGTCATTTTTGTATTTTTTTTCATAAATTCATCAGATACTGATGTTATTAATGATATATTTTTAATACCTATTTTTGCTGCTTCTTCTATTTTTTCCATTTTTGGTGGTATTAATAAATATATATCTGGAGGAATTTTGTATTCCTTATTTCCTGATATTAATAATTCATCTACTGGATTTAAATTATCTATTATTTGAGAACATTCATTGTATAATGTTACTGAATCTTTCATTATTGGTAGTACTTTTGGTGATACCAATGACCCAACTTCAAAAGAATTTGGATTCATATTCTGCATTATTTCATTAAATATTTTTAACTTCTTATTATACGGCATGTCTTCTGGTTTCATTCCTTGTATTCCATCTCTTAAAGAAACATCAAATAATATTGGATTTACTAATTCGTATAAATACTTCAATTTTGGTGTGACCAGTATTTGATTCTTTATTAGTTTTGCAGACAACATTATATATAAATTTTATATTTATATATATATTCATTTATACATATTTAAATCAATTTTATGGAAAACATATTAATTCATCACATCTAATCATTTCGGTTTCTTCCTTATCCTTTATTAATAAATTTTCTTCAAATTTTGTTAATTTTTTCATTAACCAAATATATATTATTATAGCTGCGAATGTTTGAGCTAACATACTATAGTATACAAAATATTTTTAATATATTTACTATTATATTTTCACAATCTGAGATATATTTTCTAGGTTCTACATAATCTCCATCCAACGAGTACCATATTTTCGCATCTTTTAATTTTACTATATCTCCATCATAATCATATACTAATATGTTGCCCCTATCTAATATATCTTCTTCTCTATTTTCCATTTACTTATTATTAATATATTATCTATATATTCTTATTAATTATATAAAAAAATAATACTGTTATTACATACATATGGATCATACTATTTCACAGTTGTTTGATTGTAATTGTATCTCTAATGGTATTTTTTCATTAAAAAGCGGTAATATTTCTAGGTTTTATTATAATTTAAAAAATTTAATCTCTTATCCTAAACTATTGTGCGAGATTTCTGAAAAAGTTTATTCTAGTATAAATCAAGATTTCGATATTATTTGCGGTATTCCACATGGTGGTATGCCTATTGCTACTTATATTTCTATTAAGTATAATAAACCCATGATTCTTGTACGCGATAAACAAAAATCATATGGTATGAATAATTTAATCGAAGGTGAATATCACTCTTCATCTAGATGTGTTATTATTGACGATGTTATTACTAGTGGCGGTTCCATTAAAGAAGTATATTCTATTTTAGAAAATCAAGTTAATATCGTTAATATTTCCGTTGTTATTGACCGTCAAATGCACAATGGACTTCATTTTCAATATAATTCTTTAATTAACAAAAATGATATTACTAGATATCTTTTAGATAAATATATTAGTGATAAAAAATCCAATTTATGTTTCTCTGCTGATATTAGTGACCCTAATAAACTACTTGATATTTTAAATAACATTGGTGATTATATTGTTATTTGTAAATTACATGTTGATATTATTCAAACTGATTTATGTCCTGATTTCTTACAAAAACTAATGGAACTTGCTAACAATAAATCTTTCTTATTGATGGAAGATAGAAAATTTGTTGACATATCTTATATTGTTGAAAAACAATATAATAGTTTTAAAAATTGGGCTGACTTAGTTACTGTTCATGGTTCTGTTAATCCTGGAGTGGTTAGATATTTATCTGGTGTTCTACTTGTTGCAAATATGTCTAACAATACATTTAATTTTAATGACAAATGTATTGATATTTGCGAAGAGTACAATGACCGAGTTATTGGATTTATTACACAAGACAAAATTGATTGTAATAATAAAATATGTATGACTCCTGGTATTTCACATATACATACTAATGTTGATGACCAAAAATATAAAACTATTGACGATATTTCTACTGATATTGCTATCATTGGTCGCGCTATTTACAATTCTGATGATCCTAAAAAAGTCGTTTTATCTTTATTGAAATACATAGACGAATAACATATATGTTATTATTAATCCTCCTAATACTACTATATAAGTTGGTCTATTATAACCTACTTCTGTATTATGATATTCTGGAAATACAGTAAATGATAAGTCTATTATTAATGCTACTAATAAAGATGCCACAAAAAAATCTTTTACACCTCTTTTATTATAATATTTTTTTAATAATATTAATATTAATACAAAAAATAACACTGCTATTCCATCTTTTAACCAACCCGCTGATAATTCCATTTATAATATATATTTATATATTAATTCCCATTACATCTTTTTTTATGTCTTGCTAATCCACTTGCATTCTTTGCTGTGAATTTCTTACATATATCACACAATAATGTATTTTCTGCAGTTTTTGTTCCAAATCTTCTATCGATTATCTTTTTTAAACTCGGTAACATTAATGATGTTAAATCTAATTGCATCTTCCTATTAAAATTGTTTAAATTCTCTAACATATTCTGCTTTAATATTAAAAAGTTGTTTAATTCCATATTTACTTCTTTTAAATCTTCATTTGTTATTACATTTTCTCTTAAATCCATATCGTTCTCTTTTAAAAATGATGAAAATGTATCTATACAGTCTATTGCTAATTGTATCAATTCCTGTGAATAATTCACATTATGTAAATAAACTAATAATTTTGAATTTTTAACATCGCATTGTAAGTTCTTCTTTGCCGTTATTCCACTCTTTTGTGATAAAAATATACCATGTTGCTTGTTTATATCTATGTCCCTTATAAATTTCTCTACTTCTTCCTTCGGTACATTCTTACCGTATTCTTTGTTCTCAAATAATATTATCTCTTTTTCTTCTTTTCTATCTAATTTTATATCACAACTTTGCGGTATTCCACTTGTATTTGTTATTTCTGCTGTTGGAAACATCTTATTTAATAATAATTCCACTGTATTTTCTGAATATTGCCCCTTCTTACTTGAATTCTCTTTTATACTTGAAAAATGTTCTACTATTGGCTGTAATATTTTCTCATTATTTTCATTTACTCTTTCTATTATTTGATTATTTGAATATGTCATTGAATTATACATCGATTGTGTGTCGTATTTTACTACTTCACTTACTCTTTGTATTACCTTATCTACCATATCATTATTCCCTGTCTTTATTATATCTAACATATCGTCTTTTGTAAATGTCTCTTTTTTCGATTCTTCTAACGAATTATACACATTTATACCTAAATTCAATATCTTTTCTATACTTATATTTGGGTTATTCCTTTTAAACTCATATATATTTTTATCATTGAAAACTATATTTAATGTATAATTTTCCATATAATACATTAAATTACAAAACATTTATATTATTTATATTTTTCTTTTTATATTAAAGTCAAAACAATCATCGTATGAAAGTCCGTGTATTATTATTACTAATAAATATCCTCTTATATATTCTGTATAATTATTTTTAAACAATTCTGATATTAATAGTGTTATTACACCTAAAAACCAATGATGCCAGTGTATATTAAATAAATTTATATGATAACATGTATTTTCTGTATCTAACTCAAAACCAAAGAATACATAAATATATATTAACCCTATTACTATACCATTTATGAATTTCCTCATTATACTATATATACTATATAACTAAAATTTAAGTACTCTACCTTTTCTATATTTTTCTGTTCTTGCCCTCTTTATTTGTTTTTTATTTAATTCTTTAAAAGTTTTTGGTGTGTTCTTTGTTATTCTTTTCTTTGGTCTATATACATCATTCTTGTATTTATAACCTATTTCTCCTCTTTGATTCCTCCAATCTTCTGCAAACCATCTTTTTAAACCTCTCTTTTTCGTTAAATTCCCTTTGTATGGTTGTTTTTTCTTTCCGTATTTTTCTGTGAAATTCTTCTTATATTGTTGTACTAATAATCCACTTCTATACGCACTATGTTTTGGTATCTTCTTATATAATTTTTTCTTTGTCCTATTATATAATTTCATATCTGTTGGAGTATTTACCATTTTATATATTAATACTATATAAAATTAATATTTTATTACTATATATCATGAACTATTTTGATTTACCTATTGAAATTAGAAATCATATTCTTGATTTCTCTTATCCTAAAAAGTATTATTATAATCGAGTTATTAAAGAAATTAATATCATTTGTGATCAATATTACCAAAAAAAGGAGGCATGTTCTGATATTTTAAAATATAATTTATTATCTGGATATCCTGTTTGGAGTAATGATTGGACTAATAGTCATTCTGCTTTTATTGATAGATATCATGAAAAACCATATTTTTACATTCTTAATGTTATTAAACGGCGTGATTTAAGTATTTGGGATTAATTAGTTATTTATTATATATTAAAAGCTTATTCTTAATATATATATATGGAGCATTATTTTGAACAATTTACGATTAGCGAAGATTTTAGAAAGGCATTGAATAAACAACCAAAAATAGATAGTCATGAAAAACAATTCATCAAATTACGTAAAGAATTTAATGATGACATTAAACAACTTGAATCTCGTTATGAATCAAGAATAAAATCATTAAAACAAGAGTTAGAATCAACGTCTCGATAAAATAATTATATTATTCAAAAATTTATTTTTGAATAGTTACTTCTTTTAAAATATTTTTTACTATCTTATTTTTCTCCGAATCTTCTCCTGTACCTAAACTGTGGTCTTGCATTTGTATATATTTTTCCATTTCTTTTTCGTCTTCTAAATTTGGGTGTGCATCTAACCATTTTGCTTGGTTTCCGATATTCTTATTTTCTACTATATTTACTGCATTTTTTATTTTTTCCTTATCTTCATCTATTAACCACTCATTATTATCTTTTATGTATAATACCTCTCTTTTTAAATCTGTACAATGTAATGGACGTTTTGTTTGTTCCATATTAGATAATGCTGTATGAAATATATTTGTTATTCCTTTTATATGTCCATTATCTGCTGTGTATTCTAGATCTTTCAATTGTACCTGTAATGAATTTATAAAATCTGTTAGATTTAATGCATCTTTACAGTCATTATTCAAGAAAAATTGTAGATTAAAATTATTTGTATTATTGCTATTATTGTTATTTCCTATTAAAGGTATCATATCTGTCATTTGTTTTCTCATTTCTGTGTTTTCTTTTCTCATTTCAGTCATTTCTTTCATTGCTGTTATTAATAATTCCTTATAATTTGGTTCTTCTGTTTTTTCTACTATTTCTTCTTCTTTATCATTAATTATTTTACATTTTAATTGATGTTTATGAAGACTTTGCCTATGCTTATATTCTTTCCCACATTCACAAATAAAAGTATTTATGTTAGCGGCATTTTTCGGCATTTTTTTGTCAGTATTTGTAAGTCTTTTATGTTTTGCAGTCAATAAATGTTGTTTATAATTACTATATTTACTGCATGTAAAGTTGCATATTTCGCAATGATATTTTTCGGCATTTTTCGGCATTTTTTTGTCAGTCATTTTGTCAGCCATTTTCCTAAAGTATTATGATAAAAAATATGTAAATTTTAAACGTATTTTATTTTTGCGAGTTTTTCTCTCAAAAAATGCCCTAAAAATATGCTATGATATTATTTTGATATTTCAAATATTATAGAAACCATTTTAGGTAATATAATATTTAAAAATTTCATTAGAAAAATAAAAAGGCATTTTTTTGTCAGCCATTTGTCAGCCATTTTGTCAGCCATTTTGGCTGACAAAAAAAATGCCTAAATAATATTATTGAGAAAAATGAAAAAAATTTGTCGTAACAATTTTTTTATAAAAAAATGAAAATTAAAGCATTTTCGAGTGAAACCAAAAAATCATAGATCCATGAAAAAACTTTTCTTTGTAAAATATAAAAATGGACATTTTTAAAAATGTCCAATTTTGAAAACTAGAAATGAATTTTACTTTTGATCAAAGAAATTAAATAATAAATTATTTTTGAATATAAAGAAGAAAAATAATATTATTATATGTCGATAATATATAATGAATGATTCAGCAGATATAATAATACCACCTTTTACAGATGTAGAAGTGAGAGCAGCATTTCAATATAATAATAATGTAGAATTAACAGCATCAGATTATTATGAATATGGATATATAAGAGGCTATCATAATTGCATGCAAAATGATTCATTTATGTCAGAAGGAACAATGGAACCATTAACACTAGCAGATTTAGCTACAGATTCAGTAAATAGTAGTTTAACAGATAGTGAAATAAGTAGTATAGGAAGTAATGGTTTAAATACAGGAATGATACAATCATTAGGAGGGAAAAATAAAGTTAGAAAAATAAAATTTAAAAATAAACCGAGAAAAACAAAGAAGAAGGGTGGGTCACTATTTATAGATGTAAATTCACCATTAAGTTTAGATACAAATTCATCACCATTATCGTTGGATATGAGCTCATTAAGTAGAAGTAAATTACTACCATCTAGAAAATTGTTAGATGAAGGAGGAGAAGAAATAACAGACAACGAAGAAAAATTGAAAATATTAAATAAATTCCCGGCACAAAAATCAGTATTAGATTCAGCAGGTGTAAATGTAGAGGATATAATAATAATAGCTCAAGATTCGGAAGAATTAGAAAGAAAAACAGGAATGAAAGGACCACATATATATGATTTGTATGACATAGATGTCTGTAATTCGAATCAACGTGAAGTATGTGAGCCAGTCAGATTAATACCGAGAGAAATAAGAGTAAAAATGGAAAGAAAAAACCCATATTCACGTAGATATACAAGAAAGAAACCTGTGTTACATAAAAAATCATTAAGTCCAGATTCGATAACATTATTAGGAGATACAGTATTTACTCCGATAAAGAGAGCGGGAAAATCAAGAAAAAAGAAATTAAAACATGTAAAAATCTAAAATAGAGGAGTATCATTTTCATCAATAATATTGTTGAGATAAATAAATTGCATTAAATCAAGATAATCATCAGTGATAGAATAATAAAAATCTTTAATTTCATAATCATAAAAGAGGGTACCAACTTTTTTTCTCCAAATAAGGAAGGTATCGAAGTCAATAACATGAATATTATTATCATTTTTATGAGAAATAGAGTAAAATTCATTTTTTAAGAACCCTTGAAAACTATCGTCACGAATATCAGCTTCAGTTTTGGGGGAGCGAATAATAGTATCAAGTAAATCTTGATATTCAGTTTCATTTAAGAAAGAATTAGCATCAAAAACGAAAAGTTTATTAGGGTCACGGTAAGAGTCATGATTATATATATTTGCGTATAATGAATTACGAGAGTAAAAAAACCTGTTTAAAAAGAAAGAAGTTAATAATACTAAAAACATTTATAGTATTATTAAATATTTTATTTAATTGATATCATCGCCTAAACAACCATATGGTCCAATATGAGCTAATTGATTAGGTTGAAATATAGGATAACAACCAGGACATTTATTTTTTTTATATTTTTTTTTTATTTTTTTTATATTTATTAAAAGAAGTATGTTTATTAGGATAGTAAATATGTAAAACTTTGGACATATTATAGTCCATAATAATTTGAAAATTACTAAAAATAACACGTGTTCTAGTATTAATATTATTACCTTTTTTTCTAGGAATAAAATGGCGAAAAGGAATAAAGCAACTAGTATTAGTATCAATAATATTATTGAAATTCTCAATCATTCTAGTATATAATTTTCTAGATGGTTCGTTTTGAATATATGATTTACATAGTTCAAAAATAGGTTTATATTCATTAGAATGAAGAGTTTCAACAGGGTAAAGATTATCAGATAACTTATCAATATAGAATAAGCCAGGGTCGTCACTAAGCAAAGATATATCGTAAACGTTTTTCAAATAAGAAATATCCATAATGAGTCATATAGAAGATAATAATATATAAAAAAAAGAAAATAAACTCAATTTTATAAATTTATATAGAAATAGTATGAACTTTTCGATTACTTTTAAAAATAACAGAACCAACATCATGAGCTTTTTTAATATTAGAAACGAGTGTATAACTAACTTTAATATTAGAAAGATTACGATATTTGGTGTTAGTTTTACAAATATTAGCCGCATATTCTAGTAAATTAGGAGAAATAGAGGTAGATTCAATAATAACATGACAACTAGGGAAAGATTTAAGATGTAACCAAGTAAAATTAGGATTTTTAGAAAGTAAATCCCAGTTTTCTTGAGCATTTTTACCAATAATAATAGGAATGTTGTTATAAATAATAGTTTTCATAAAAGATATGTATGTTAGTTTAAAATATAAATATAAAAAAAATCAATTTTGTAAAAAATAATATAATAAAATGTATTTATTTATAATATAAATGGAATTTACATATTCACATAAGAAGGAACAGGAGAAGAATGATAATAAAATGGAACAAAAGTTCGTAGTATTTCATCAACCAAAGACAGGAGGGTCATTTGTATCAAATTCACTACCAAAAGGTTATGTATTAGACCATTATAATAATTATCATAAATGTTTGGAGAAAAAAATGGATTTTAGTAACACAAAAAAAGTATGTATAATAAGAGAACCAGTGGATTATTTGATATCAGCCATAACATTTTGGTGTTTAGATACGAGATATGTGAGAGAATTAAAAACAGACACTCTAGAAAGTTTAAAAAGGAAATGGGAGAATAGAAATAAAAATATGAAAATAGGGCATCCGGCTTATTGGATGAGTAACGGTTTTACAGAGAGGAAATTGGAAAACATAATAAAAAATATAGTAAATGATGAGTTTATAAATGAGAACAAAGATAAATTTAGTAGAAGACATCATACACATAGTAATTATGTATTTGAAATAATGTCAAGATTAGGAATAGGTTATTATACATATGGAGTATTAGACCAATGTTCGAGAAAAAAAGTGAGTGAGATAAAGACAGGAGAAGAATGTAAAGAAGAATTAGAATATATACGAGATAATTTTGTAATTCTAAATCAAAAATATTTAACAAATCAACTAAGAAAGTTATGTGAAGAAGAAGGAGTAAAGTGTAAAAATGTAAAAGCAAGATATATGGCGTCAAAAAGAGGAGAAAATGATGAAGAATTACTAGACGAAGAAACAAAAAAGAAAATATATGAGAAGGAACGTTATATGTTAGAAGTATTTAAGGATTATTATGAACAAAAAGAATAAAAGTATATAATATATGAGAGATAAGTGGAAAAAGAAAAGAATGCGTAGATTAAAAAGGGAACGTAGAAGACAAAAAAGAAGAAACAAATAGATATATAATATAAATTATATATATATATGTCGCAAAAGTCAAAGTCAAAAAGAGTATTAGTAAATGAATTAACAGATTTATCACAAGAAGCAGCATTAATAGAGAAAGAATTACCGGATTATGCTAAGACAAAAAAAGATTATGCATATATGATAAAATATGATTTGATAGATCCAGAAAAGAAGGTGGAAGCATTATATAATATTTCAGTATTAGATGAGAAAATAGGATTATTGAGAATGGAATTAGGAGTAATACAAAGAAGATTAGAGGAAATAGCACAAGAATTACCTTATGCAAAAGGAGGAAAATGGTCAAAGAAATATAAGAAGAGTATAAATTGTAAAAAACCAAAAGGATTTTCACAGAAACAATATTGTAAATATGGTAGAAAGACACGAAGAAAGAAGAATTAGTTATAAATGTTATTTAGTGTAATATTTATAAAAGAAAGGAATAAGTTTGATAGGGGAAAAGAAGATAGTACTAATAGAATGATGGTCGGCAAAATTATAATTAACAAGATCTTGCCACGATTGGATACCACCACCAGAAATAATAGTGACGTCATTATATTTATTTTTCATATTTTTAGAAAGATTTTGAGTGTAAGGTATTAATTTGGGACCACTTAGACCACCGTTAGGGACAGGTAAAGTATTAGAAAAATGAAATTGTCTAAATCCAATATTATAAAAATGATCAAGTTGTTGCTGTTGAATAAGAGGACTGCATTTAATAATACACCATTGTCGTTTATTATTTAAAAAGGATTGTAAATTGGAATCAACCAATTGTTTATTAATATTGGGACAACTAATATTAATTTCAAGGTTAGTATTATCAGGGATTTTGCGAAGGAAAGAAGGAATATCTTGATGATTTAAGATAGCGATACTAATAATATCAGTATTATGATTATAATTCTGAATAGCATAGTCAATACCAGGATTGCGTAATCCAATTTTATTAACCCAACCATGAAGAGAAGAATCAAAATAAAGAGTATTGTAAATTTGTTTAAATAACCCAGGTCGATTATTTAAAGTATAAGAACCTTTGATAGATTTACAATTAGGAAGAGAAATATAGTTACCGAAGGGTGGGCTAATAAATATCATTTTGAATAAATATCGTATAATTTTTAAGTAATTTTAAGAAGAAGGATCATTATTGATATGATTATTGGGTTTACTACAATAAATAATAAAACGATTATAATAGATATATAGAGTAGAAAAAACAGCTAAACTAGCAATAGAAACAGCAATCCACTGTATAGAAGTCATTATTATATAAATAAAAATATAAAAATATAAAAGAAAAAACATATAAATGTATGAAATAATAATAAGTTATGAGAGTAGCAAGAAGACTATTAAAGTTAGATAAGAAGTATGGAGCTCAAAATTATAAATCGACGGATGTAATAATACGTAGGGGGGAAGGGATATACATGTATGATGTAAATGATAAGAAGTATTATGATTATTTATCATCATATAGTAGTTTAAACCAAGGTCATTGTCATCCAAGATTAGTAGAAGCGATGGAAGAACAGAGTAAAAAACTAACATTATGTAGTAGAGCGTATTATAGCGAAGAACTATCTGAATTTTATGGATATATGCATAGTATGTTTGGATATGATAGATGTTTGCCGATGAATACAGGTGTAGAAGGGACAGAAACGGCAATAAAATTAGCACGTTTGTGGGGATATAAGGAAAAAGGTATTCCAAGTGAAAGGGGGGAAATAATAGTAGCAAAAGAAAATTTTTGGGGACGTTCAATAGCAGCATGTTCATCATCAACAGATCCATTGTGTTATAGGAATTTCGGTCCTTATGTACCAGGATTCAATTATGTAAATTATAATGATTTAAACGATTTAGAATTAACACTAACAAGATGTAGGAATGCAGCAGGATTTGTAATAGAACCAATACAAGGGGAAGCGGGTGTAAAAGTACCAAGTGATGATTATTTAAAAAAAGCAAGAGCGTTATGTGATAAATACAATGTATTGATGATATGTGATGAGGTACAAACAGGGTTAGGAAGAACAGGTAAAATGTTAGCATCACAAGATGCGAGTCCAGATATGGTAGTATTAGGGAAAGCATTATCGGGTGGAATGATGCCGATATCATGTGTATTAGGTAATAATAAAGTAATGGATTTAATAGAAGCAGGGAGTCATGGTTCAACATATGGAGGGAATCCATTAGCAGCAAGACTGGCAAGAGTAGCAATAGATATAATATTTAAAGAAAATTTAATAACAAATTCAAGAGTTCAAGGGAAAAAATTCAGAAAAGGATTAAAAAGATATGTAAAGAAAGGAATATTGAAAGATGTAAGAGGAAAAGGATTATTAAATGCAATAGAATTTTGGACAAGGGGAGAGGCAGAGAAGGTAGTAGATAAATTCAGAGAAAATGGTTTATTAACAAAGATAACAAGAGGAAGTACAGTAAGAATGTGTCCGCCATTGATAATAAATAACATAGAAATGGAAGAGAGTTTAGAAATAATAAAAGAATCAATAAAAGTTATTGAATAAGGATACCATGAAAAAGATGAAAATCCCTATTACGGATAGCAACAAAAGAAGATAAATCAGTATTAAATTTGAGAAGATATTCACCATTAAATAAATCGACACGTATTAAGAAAGAATTGACGGATATCCAGAAGGATTTATCATAGCCACATATAGTAGAATCACAATTGAATATAAGAGGGAGTTTTTTATCAGGTGAATATGGGTCAAACATAATGAATTTATAAGTATAAATATCATGAATAGGGTTATTATGTATGTAAGAAACATGAAACATGGTATTGTATAAATATTTCATCATTTTAACATATTTAGAATCAAAATCACCTGGGGCAGAAGGGAAATGAGAGATAGTTTCACCATTAAAAGATGTGTGCCAAGGGTCATTAATAACAATATGTATGAGTTTTTGATTATTATGTAAATTATCTTTGACAGTATTATAAATAATGAAAGGTTGGTCGTAGCAAATAGGTAAAGGTAAATTATCATCTAAATGAGAATAAATATGAGATAAAGTTCTAGTAAAAAGAGACTCAATAGTATGACAATTATTAAACAACAAGACACAAGTAGTAAATACAGAAGTTCTAGGGTTAGAATGAGGAGGGAAAAAATCACTACCCCACCATTGATGAGGTCCAAGAGAATGTCCTTCATTAAGGGCATATAATTTATCATCAATATCAAAATCAAGAATATTAGATAAGTTATTAGTAATAAGGATATCACAGTCTAGATAAAGGATTTTATTATATTTATGAATATCATGATATTCAAAAATCTTAAGTCTAGAATAACAAGCTTCAAAAATAGTAGTAAGGTCAAGACACCAAATAAGACCGTCGATTTTTAAAGATTCAAAAATATGTGAAACTTGATTTTTAAAGCTAGGATTACAAATAATAAGATAATGGGTGTTACTATCGGGAGAACCAAAAATAACATATGTTTTAAGTAATAGGGAAATAAGTTCAAGATACTGTTCGTTAAAAAAAACGCATGAATAAATCAAATTCATTTATTTATATGTAGGGTGAGAAAATATTTAATAGGTTTTAAATATATAATGTTTAATAAATTACCAGAAGACGTAATCATAAAAATATATGAATATGATGGAAGACATAAGAAGAGATATGATAGAGTAATGGAACATATATCAACAATAAATGACTGGTATGAATATACTCATAATACATTATTAGGAGTGATACCAAATCATTATCATAATGTAAATATATTAAATTTTGAAAACGAAGAAGAACGAGAAAAATACAATAAAAAAACGAATTACTATAGAAGGATAATAAAACAAGATTTTAAAGATTATTTTTTTGAAAGAGTAAATAGGTTTTTAAAAGGGTTACAACCAGGAATAAGACCAAATAATTTAACAACAGCATTTCCAAAAGGTTATGTTAGAAACAGCAAAAAAGAGGAGACATAGTGGTAGTAAAAGAAATAAAGGAAAGAGAATAATTAATAAGAATTACAGGTAATCGTCAGGGTTAGAACTAAGGTGTGTGAATGATTCAGCAATCCAAGGAAATGGGTCATTATAAACTTCAATATGATGATTTTCAAAATCATCTTCTTCACCGAAAGGCCATGATAAATATTTAGCACCAGGACCCCAGCACTGCCATACTATATTAGGACTAATATTATTATCTTGTGTAGAAGAAATAGCAGCAATATCACCAATGTCGTTAATAACCTCTAAAAACATATCAATATGTTTAGGTTTATCATATTTATCATAATCACGAAAATCAGCAATAATATCAACAATTTCAGAAGGAATATGGATATTACAAAATGTCATTTTAATATTTTTATATATGTTTAAAATATTAAAAAAGAATCAATTTTTTATTTTTATGTATTAAAGAGAAAATAATGGTATATATATTATAATATGGCGGAGCCAGTAAGTATAAAAACACATGGAATATATGATGTAATACACAATGATGAGAAAAGAATAGTAATAATAATGCCTTCACCGCGGACAAATAGAAGTGCAAAAATAATTAAAATAAACGAAGAAAAGAAAGTAAATTTTGAGTTGTTTAAATGTGGAGATGGTCATGCATATGTATATATATCAGAAGAAGAAGAAGAATATAAGAAAGAAATAAAATTAGAAATAAACGGAAAAATAATAGAAACAAAAGTAAATAAATATCCGTGTTATAAAGGAAAGATATTGATGTCAACAATGGTATATAATGAAGATAATTATATAAGACAGTGGATAAAGTTTAATAGGAATATAGGAGTAGATAATTTCATAATATATGATAACTCAAAGTCAAATTATGATGGTAAATCACATCATTCAAAAGAAGAAACAAGTAATTTATCAGAATTATTAAAAGATTTAATAGAAGAAGGGACAGTATTATTAATAAATTGGCCATATTTGAAGAGAGAATCGAGAACAAAAATATCAGGACAAGCATGTCAGCAGAATCATACAATAAATACATTTAAAACATCAAAGTATATAGGATTATTTGATATAGATGAGTATTTAAATATGCAAGAACATGAAAAAATAAATGAATTATTAGAAGATACAATAGAAACTGAGAAATTAGATATAAATGAGATAGGAAGTTTCGTAGTAAAATGTAAATTCTTTTTTAATCCACATAATAAACCAGAAGAAGGGTATGAATTTTTAAAGATATCAGATTGTGGTGAATTAAAAGATTCAACAAGGTTACGTTGTAAGAATTTTATAATACCAAAAAATGTAACTAATTATTGTGTTCATAATATAACAAATGGAAAGAGTAAATATGGTTTAAATAAAGAAAAGGTTTATTTTAATCATTATTTTTATTTGAATAAAGAAGATAGAGGTAGAGAAAATAAAAGAAACTACGATAATTCAATAATGAGACATACAAAAGGTTTATTTTAGAAAGGTTTTTTGAATAAGAAAATAGGATTGTATTATATATGAAAAAAAAAAATAAAATAAAAACAATGAGAAAAAAAAGAATAAAGGGAGGAACAGGACAAGCTCATAGAGTTCATCGATTTCATAATAGAAATCATGTAAATTCGCGTCCAAATGATGATTCACATAGGGGTGATGGTGTTTTTCACAGTAGTGGGCTAAATTGGGATCCGAGATTAGGACGTCTTGCTCCTAATGATTATAAGGGATATTCAATTCAAAGTGAAGGGGATATATTGCATGTTTATGCAAGACCGGTTTTTCAAGGATATTTTGAAAGAGATTCAAGATATAGAGATATGTTTTATTTGGGTGTGTACGATAATGAAATGATGGGACCCATATACAGTATTACTCAAATGGGACGTGTTCCAAATTACATAGACTCACTTTCAGAAATAGATCAAGAATATATAAATGGTCCTCCAGCAGAAACATTACAGGTTGAAGGAAATACAAATAACAACTTATTCAATCCTGAATTTTATACCGGTATTACAGATTCCAGTGATGATGAATTAAGGCCTAATAGATGCATGACAGAAGAAGAATATGAAAATTGTGAAAAAAACACACAAAATGAGACATATTGTGGTATAAGTCTTTTAGAATTAAATAGAAAGGATGCTGTTAAATTACCAGATAATAATAATGTATGTTATGATCGTAAAAATTTACGTACTTGGGTAGATAATGAATTATATCATCATAGGATACCAACAAGTCCAATGACAAGAGAAATAATACCTAGGGAATGGATTCATAATAATTTAAATGAAGGAGAATGTATTGAACCAGAATCAAATTCATCAATGAGTGGTGGAAAAAGAAAGAAAAAAAGCAAGAAAAGAAGGACATTGAAGAAGAAACAGAGGAAAACCAGGAGAAAAAAGAGGTAAAAAACATATATAAATACAAATTTATATATATTAAAAATGGATTTACATACATACAGATTAAAAGAAAAATTATTGTCAATAAAAAATACAAATTCAAAAAACAGTGTTGAGCTTATAAAGCAAGAACAAATTCGTGAAATATATAAAAAGTACAGAGATAAAGAAATAAATGATTATGAAAAGAAAGTATTCAAAGGAAGTATAATTGATGTAGAAAATATAGAAATAGAATTAGAATTTGTAGAGAATGATTCGCAAGAGCAAATGTTTGAATACTATAGAAATATAGTTTCTAGTGTGCCTCAATATAACATACCAGGAAGACAATTAAAAATATTAGTGAAAGATAAAATTTCAGAAAATTATTTAGGTCTTCTTCAATTGACAGTAGATTTATTAGTTAATGACAAAAAGAATATATTTTTAGGAGTCGAAGATAAAGATTATGGTAAATATAAAAAAGTAATTCGTGATTGTGGAGTAAATATTAGCATATGTGTTCCATTACAACCATTTGGATTTAATTATTGTGGTGGAAAATTATTAGCAATGTTAGCATTTTCCAAAGAAGTATATAATTATTATTATTTAAAATATAAAACAAGAATAGCATATATTATCACGACATCAATAAATGGGAAATCAGTACAGTATTCAAAATTAAAATGTTTAAAATTCATAGGATTAACAGCAGGATTTGGTACTTGTCATATACCGGAAGATGTAATTAACGAATGTAAAGAATTTGTAATTGAAAGTTTCCCAAAATACAAAATAAAAAAAATGTCGAAACATACTATATTGAATTTAGTTATAAAAACATTAAAACTTCCAGAAAATATATTACAACATAACCAACAAAGAGGTATATATATTGGATTGACTAGTAGTGATAGTTGTATGATGATAAAAGGAAAAATGAAGAAGAATGAATGGTATCCTGATTTATTACAAGATAAAAGAATTATATTGAATGAGTGGTTTAATAAATATGCAATAAAAAGAAATAACAATTTAAAAAAATGATGAAAGAGAAAAAAAAGAATTTTATAGATATAATATATACAAAAGATGTATTCAAAAAAAAAAAAAGAAAAAATAAAAAAAAGAAAAACAAGAAGGAAAAAACAAAAAGGAGGATCACCGAATGATATTTATATTAAATTAACTGATGAGAATATACATGATGCTTGTCTGATGTGGTGTGATGAGGAACTTAATGAACAATGTGAAGAGATTTATGGTAAAATATCTGAATGGGATGTAAGTGAAATTAGCGATATGGAAAGTTTATTTTTTGGAAAAGAAAATTTTAATGCAGATATATCAAAATGGAATGTGTCAAATGTGACTGAAATGGGTGGTATGTTTCAAGGAGCATTAGAATTTAATCAACCATTAGAATCATGGAATGTAAGTAAAGTTACAGCGATGGATGGAATGTTTAGTGATGCGTCATCATTTAATCAACCATTAGAATCATGGGATGTAGGAAATGTAAAAAACATGGAAAGTATGTTTCATGGAGCATTAGAATTTAATCAACCATTAAATAATTGGGATGTTAATAATGTGGAAGAAATGATGTCCATGTTTGAATATGCATCAAGCTTTAATCAAGACTTGTCAAGTTGGAACATTACAGATAATCTTAATATAATATTTAGTTCAAAAAAACAGTTAGATAATTATATGTTTGCAATGAGTGGTATGATTAATAATGAATCTTCTAAAAAATACCCAGCAAAACTAAATGTAGCGATGAGTTTAGATGAATTTAGAACTTGCAGTAATGATAGGACATGTGGAATAACATTTGACCGTTTATATAGAACAAAAGCAGTTCAACCTCCGAATGAATTTGGTAATAAGACTTGTTATGACCGAGATGCATTTAGACAATGGTATGAGACGAATCCCTCTCATCCGGAGACTAGAACTGCATTAGACGATGATATATATGCCGATTGGGCAGGAAGAAATTTAAATGAAGTGTATGATGATAATGTAGTTATTGATCCTGAAGATAGTGAAATGTATGAAATGGAGGATATAGAAGAAGATTATCCAGACATAGATGAATATGACGAAGTATTTAATATAGGTTCGTCAGGAGGAAATAGAAGAAGAAAGCCTATAAAAAAAAGTAAAAAAAAACAAAGAACTAAGAAAAAACCTTCAAATAAAACTTCTAAGAGAAAAAGTATTTATTAGCTGATCTCTCTGTAATCCCGTCTAACGTCTCAATTTATAAATTACAAATTATTTGTAATTTATATAGTAAAAGATAAAATAATAGTTTATCTTTTAGTAAGAACGAGATAAATATAGGATTATATTATATATGAAAACAATTAAAGGAGGTAATCAACCAGATTTAATTAGAACGAATAATAATATTCGAGAAGCGGTCCAAATGTGGTTGGAAGATTGGATAGAAGCAGAAGAAATATTTGGAAAAATAGAAGACTGGGACACAAGACAAGTAACAGATATGAGTCATTTATTTCATAGTGATGGATATCAGGATGATGATTCATTGAGTGATGGACAGGGAAATTATTTTAATGAAAATATAAGTAAATGGAATGTGTCAAACGTGACAGATATGCACGATATGTTTAATGAAGCACATAAATTCAATCAACCTCTTAATAAATGGGATGTATCAAATGTGACAGATATGTCAAGAATGTTTGAGTATGCTTATAATTTTAATCAACCTCTTGATAAATGGGATGTATCAAATGTGAAATATATGAGTGGTATGTTTTCTAAGACAAGCAAGTTTAATCAACCTCTTAACAAATGGGATGTATCAAATGTGGGTGATATGAATTATATGTTTTTTGATGCAAAATCTTTTAATCAACCTCTTGATAAATGGGATGTACGTTCTCTTAATACGGAGGATATGTTTGCTTTCGCAAAATCATTCAATCAGGATTTGACATCTTGGAATGTTGAAGATTATGATAATTTTATTGAGAAAGATTTGATGTTTGAATATGCTCCAATGGCTAAAGTAAATTATCCATCAAGAGGTATTCATGAGAGAAGAAGGATAGGTGTAGATAATAAACGTAGATTTAATACCTTATTATCATCAGCAAGAACACATTTAAAGAATAATAAAGATGATAGTAAAAGTGCAACAAGAGAGAAAGCTCTTAGTGTAATGAAAGATAAATTAAAATCAGAGGCATCACAAGGAGAACACCCATGGTACACAAAATTTGGAGGAAAAAAGAAGAGAAAAACAAAGAGAAGGAAATCATTAAAGAAGAAACAGAGGAAAACAAAGAGAAAAGTCGTAAATGAATGAATGTGGAGGGGGCGAAGGCCCCTTAATAGGATAATTTTCTCAAAAAACATGAAAAAATTAAGTAAAAGATAAAAATAATATTTTATCTTTTAGTAAGAAAGGGATAAATAGAACGAATCTTTTTATCAGTTTAATTTATGGATACACATGCCCTTTTAGCGGGAATTGCAAGTGGTATATGTCAAACATTAATAGGATATCCATTAGATAGTATGAAAACATGGAGACAGAATGACAAATTGACGAGTCGTCCAGCAATCACAATAGGTAATTTATATAAAGGTATATATTTTCCATTAATGCAGTCACCTTTTACAATTGCTACAGGGTTCACAGTGAATGAAACAGTAAAAAAAAGAACAAATAACGTTTACTTAAGTGCTTTTGTATCGGGTATAGCTTGTTCGGTATTTGTTTGTCCATTCGATTATTATAAAATACAATATCAACAACATTATAAACCAAATATATTGCATTCATTTAATAAATTACATATAGTTTCAATGAGAGAAATTCCAGCAAATACAATATATTTTTCATTATATTATAATTTAAGAAAAAATGATGTATCAATAGGATTTTCAGGAGCAATATCAGGTATATCATCGTGGTTTTTTACATATCCATTTGACACAATAAAATCAAGGATGCAATTAGACCATAAATTATCGTTGAGAAGTGCAATAAATCAAGGTAATTTATTTAGAGGAGTTCATATAACATGTATGAGAGCGGGTGTAGTAAATTATATAGGGTTTGAGATATATGAATGGACACGAAAAAAATTAAAAAATTATAAGTAGAAAGTAATATTATTATAACACAATAATGTATATGTTATCAAATAGTCAATTTTATTTTTTAGTAGCATGTATTCCAGTTAGGTTAATAATATCAGTATTACCATTATATTTACAAGAAGGTTGGTTGGTTTATTTGGGTGGTATAACTTTATTAATATCATTATCGTTTATTTACTTATATTTTACAAATGGTAGAATGAATGCTATAGAAGCAGGAGGAAAAACATGGTGGAGTGAGTATCGCATTATTCATGGTATGTTATATTTAACTGCGTCAATATATTTGTTACAAAAGAAAAGAGAAGGTTGGATTCCGTTAATAATGGATACGGTATTAGGGATAATATTATTTGTAAATAAGCATAAATTTTTGTGTTGAATTTTCTCAAAAAAAAAAGACTTAAAGTAAAAAATGTATGTATTTATAATGATAATAATAGATAAATTAATAGTATTATTTTTTTTGTACGGAAGTGGGCTATACTTTATAAAAAATGTGAATAGAGAAAAGTCGTTTGTATATGAAATAAAAAATAAGAATAACGTAGATGAATTACATATAGAATTAAAAGGATTAGTAAAAGAAGAGACAAAATCAACAAAACACATTTTTGTGGAGGATTTACCCAATAATATAAGTAATAAGATAATGAAAGTAGATAATGAAATATTAGATTTACTAGGTCCAGAATATAGTAGTATTCCAAAGATAAACGAAGTATATTATAATGCAAAAAAAACAAAAAATTCTGATTTGTCATTTGTAAGTCTACATACAGATTCTCCATTTCATATTTGTAAAACATATAGGGTATTAATATGTATAGAACCAGATGAAAATGTAATCACAATAATTCCAGATGATAAAATAGAGATATCCTTTAAAAAATATCAAGTATTAGGGTTTGATTATGCAAATACATTGCATTACATAAAGATAAATGAGGAGAGAATCAAGAAAAATAGAATCTTATTAAAGTTACATTATAGTAAATCAGATATATGTAATAAATTGACGAAAAGATATACAAGATGGGCAAGGTCACTGTATGTAAATAACAAAGATAATATAGAATTTTCTGGTAGAATAATGTTACAGAGTCAATATTTGTCAACAAATTTATTAGAGATAGTGACTGTATATTTATTATTAATGGTAAGATATTTTAGAAAAGGACAGCGTGATAAATATTTAATGTATTTGTTACTAATAGTGGGAGGAGTATTGACATCTTATAATTTATTATTTCAAATGTATTTTTTATGGAATGATTTTTGAAGATTTTTCTCAAAAAATTGAAGAAAAAAGTAAAAAGGAAATTTTTAAAGAAAGATTAGACACGAATTAAAATGAGATAATATAGGATAGATTAAAACTTTTTTATATAATAATTATTTAGGAAAATTTGATGAATTAAAAATGAATAATAATGACTATATATATGACTATATATATATATAATCATGGAATCAAAAATAAGAGGAGGAGGTAAAGTAAATACTGAAATATTTGATAGAGATTATTATTGGATAAATAATGAAAATGACAAATATTCATTAGGTTCATTTGATTTTTTTAATAAATATGTTTTT
>MDTE01130970.1_pt1 | contig 30919 bp, 27 predicted proteins | sample 811231 | NCBI WGS metagenome assembly MDTE01 (sample SAMN05326651, study PRJNA326480) | marine metagenome | isolation source: seawater | place: Indian Ocean: Red Sea | collected 2010 | reverse complement strand
CCTTCTCAAAAGGTATCGTTTTGTTCTGATAAATTGGTCAAACTAATTTGTATAACTAGCAAAAATCCTGATGGAGCCAAGCGGACTCGAACCGCTGACCCCCTGCATGCCATGCAGGTGCTCTACCAGCTGAGCTATGGCCCCAAATCCCGAAAGATAAGTCATATCAATCTAGTAAAAGATTTCTTTCGTTACATCTACAATTCCTATAGTACTTTATAGAGCTTGCTTAATGGATTTAGATCTTAAAATGCATCTAGAGATTTACAAAGTTGTAGCATGTCTGCTTATTCTTTTCATAATTAATAATGAAAAGAGCAATTTCAAGTTTTGATGCAAAATCTAAACATAGGAATACAGAACAAATGTATAGATCTTATTCAGGATTATATGTTTATTAAATCATGCGAAGAGAAGGCGAAGGGAAAAGAGATATTGGAGATTTTAAATTTTTAAATAAATTTTTATTAGAAAATATATTTTTATAAGCTTTTTTAACCTCATATCAAAAACTATCAAATTTAAGTAATGTTGGATAACTTTTGGATTTATTTCATTTAAAATAAAATATTACGTTGTCAAAAATTTTATTTCCAAAGCTTTTATGGATAAAACAGCGATTTTTATACCGGCAAGGATGGGAAGTACAAGATTCCCAGGTAAACCATTAGCCCCAATAGATGGAATACCTATGATTGTTTATTGTGCAAGAAATGCAATTAAGACTGGTTTGGAAGTTTATGTATGTACAGATTCAGAAGAAATAATGGCTGTTTGTGCTTTATATGACGTAAAGGCTATTATTACCCCTCAATGTGAAACAGGTACTGATCGAATTGCGATTGCAGCAAAAAATATGGGGTTAAGTTATGTAATTAATCTACAAGGAGATGAACCATTAATTGATTATGAGTCCATCAATTTAATTATTAAAATGCTTCCAATTTTGGAGAAAAAAGAGAATGCAATTATTAATGCAATAAAAGATATTAACTCTGAGGAAGCATTTGACCCTAATAATGTTAAATGTGCAGTTTTTGAAAAATTTTCTACTATCCAATACTTATCGAGAAAACCTCTTCTTAATTCTGAAGAAGGAAGTGATAAGCCTAATTATTTTAAACAATTAGGTTTATACGCAATGTCTATAAATAATCTTCAGAAATTTGCAAATATGCCAAAAGGAGAATTGGAGAAAGCTGAAAGAATAGAATTATTAAGATGGTTAGAAAATGGCAACGACTTGATTTCTTGCCAAATAGTTAAAGAAACAATTTCAGTAGATACTCCTAATGATCTGGTGAAGGTATTAAATAAAATCAAACAAAATAATTGATAACTAGGTGGAAAAGCCAAATATAAATTGCATTTTGTTTGATTTTGATGGAGTCTTGATAGATTCGATCCCTGCTATGGAAATTGCATGGAAATCAGTTCAAAATAAATTTGGAATTTTAAATACTTTTGTCGATTATAAGAAATATATTGGCTTGCCTTTTATAGAAATTTTAAAAAAATTAAATATAGATAAAAAATATCATGAGGGTATTAAGGAACACTATAGTAAAATTTCTAGTCAAAATATAAAATTAATTAAGCTAAATCCTTATGTAAATTACACTCTTGATTGGTTAAAAGGAAACTTTATTAAAACTGGTATTGTCACATCAAAAGATAAAATCAGAACTTTGGAGTTGATTCAATATTTTCAATTAAATGTTGAAATAGTAGTAACCCCAGATTTAACTAAATTAGGTAAACCATCATCTCAGCCAATCTTATTCGCTGCAAAAGATTTAAAAGTAAATACCAATGAAATTATTTTTGTTGGAGATATGGAATCAGATATGCAATGTGCTTTGAATGCTAATTGTCATTATTTACATTATAAAAATGGATATCAATACCTCTATTATCAAATGTATGGGGGAGAAATAAGTTCAATAATAGAATTGATTGAATATATAAAGAACATCTAATTTGGCTATTAATTCTGGAACAGATTCAATTTTTGATTATATCTCTTTAGGTAATATTTTAATCTCTTTTTTATCCTTAAAGTAAGATAAAATTTGATCTTCTATGATTTTGCGATTATTGAAACTTAACTTATCCTGTTTTAATCCGCTATTAAAAATCTTTATCTATATTTAAATAGAAATTTGTTCAATTACCTTTTTTTTCAAGCAAAGAAATTATTTTATTGGATAAAACATTAGAAATTATATCCATACCTTTTTTATTTAAATGGCAACATGAGTCAGCATATAATGAATCATTATTGCCTTTAAAAATTCCCCTTAAATCTAAAATATTTTCCTCTGGGATATCAAAATCTTTTTTTGATATTAAGCCATAATATTTATTAATAATTTCCCCAGCATAAAAAGAAGCTGCTTTAATATTTAATAATCTGGCTAATCTATTGGGATATCCATCTTTAGAAATAAATGATTGCTCTTTTAAAGTTAATACTTTCGAGTTTTTTAAATATTGATTCGGTTGAAATGCCAACAAATATACTGCACCTTTATTTTTTGTTTGATTATAAACAAAAGAAGAAGCTCGTGACCAAACATATAAACTTTTTCTAAAGGCATCTTTTTGTGAATTGGGTAGAAGAAAATTCATTCCTAAACGTCTTGAAGCTGATCCTCTTTGACTCTTATCTATATAATGAATTCGAAAATAATAATAAATTGAAGTTTGGCTGCTTAAATATTGATGTAAAGGGTGCATCCAAAGTAATCTTTCTATGAAGTTATTTGCAAAATTATTTGTAAGCCTTCTAGCATTTCCAAGAAACTGTTGAGGACTTAATCTAGGGTAGATGGGGTTAATATTATTTTTATAATTTTCATCTACAGAAAGAGCTATTTCATTAAATCCCGATAATTCAATTATTGCATCAAAATCATATCCAAGCATTTCCAATGCTTGGAAAGCAAAAAGGCCTTGAGGTTGTTTTTTACCATTTGTTGCACTATTAAATACTCTTATTGAAGAATATTGGCTAGATAACTTTTTATTCTTTTCCAAAAGAAGATTAATATCTTCTTCTATATTTGAAAGTGTAGTTAAATGTTCTGCTACAGAACCACCTAAAATTAAGATGTCAAGAAAATCTTTTTTCTTTGATTCTGGTTTAAATTCCGTCTTAAATCCAATAGATCGAGGTTCATATTCACATGTATTAGTTTTATAGCCAAATACAGGGTCAATTGGAAAGTCAACACATTTTGAATCAGTTGCAAAATCCCTCTTAATAAAAAATTTTCCAGTAGATTTATAATTAAGAAAACCCCCAATAGGGATAGAAAAAAAAACAAATAATCCTGCATTAATCGTTATTATTTTTATTGATTTCTTTAAAAGTTTCATTGGGGTGATTCTTTAATAAGTTTATGAAAATTTTCTCGGGAATTTTTTGCGATCTTAACAGAAAGATATGTTTTACTAATCTAGGATTTTAAATAAAAACAATTGCTAACTTTGATCCAGAATAACTATAGAACAAAAATAGTTGTAATTAAAAATTTTTAAAGTTTTGTTTTTTTATCTTTTCTTATTAACTTATTTGGTTTCCAAAAATTAAACTTAAAAAAGAGAATAAATAAAAGGTGCTACTACAGATCCTTGAGTAAAAACTATTAATATACCCATTAATAGGAGAGTAATAATTAATGGAACTAACCAATACTTTTTTCGAACTTTCATGAAATCCCAAAGATCTTTTATTAAATCGATAATTGCTTCCATAGTTAGAAAATTCTATTAAGGTCAATGGTGTGATTTAGTTTTTCTTCTCTATAAGTCTTAGTTGATAATTTTTTCTTTCTAAGTGGATCGTATCCAATAATCTTCATTAATAAAGCAATAGGTTGAAGCACAATAATAAAAATAAATCCTAAAATAATACGACTATTGACCCATCCTAATACGTGGCCTAACTTCATCCAAAACTTGTATGGGAAATAAAGAGATCTCGGAAAAAAAATTCCTAAGCTCAATCCTAGGAATCCAATCCAAATAGTCCATTGCCTAAATGTATGGCCAAATAACAAAGGGAATAACCATCCAATTAGTATTGGGAATCCAAAGCCTATTAATAGTCCAAATTTACGTAATGTTTTTTTTGAAGATACTTCTTGCATAATTCAATCTAATTCAAAAATTTTATCCCATTTATCATCTTTATATTGCTTAGGTTGCTCTTCTTTGAGAAGAATTTGATTTTGTAGAACTAGAATATCCATCTCCGTTCTCATAAAACATCTGTAAGCATCCTCTGGAGAACATACTATCGGCTCACCTCTAACGTTAAAAGATGTGTTAACCAATAGAGGACAACCAGTCAAGTTTTTAAAGGCTTTTATTAAATTGTAGTATCTGGGATTGGTCCTTGAATTAACAGTCTGAACCCTTGCTGAATAATCAACATGAGTAATAGCCGGTAAAGTAGATCTTGGAATATTAAGTTTATCTATACCAAAAAGATTTTTTTCTTTATTAGTCATATCTATACAAAGTTCCTTTTTCACAGGTGCAACTAAAAGCATATAAGGGCTTTTTGAGGACATTTCAAATTGACTATTAACATCTTCTTCAAGTACTGAAGGTGCAAAAGGCCTAAAACTCTCCCGATATTTAATCTTAAGATTCATCGTACTCTGCATCTTTTGATTGCGCGGGTCTCCAATAATAGAACGTCCTCCTAATGCTCTTGGCCCGAATTCCATTGCCCCATTAAACCAACCAACTACATTACCTTTTGCAATATATTTTGCGATGCGTTCAAAAAGTTCTTGATCTTTCAAACTAAAATATGTAGCTTTTATCCCATCAAGGTAATTAATAATTTCTTGATTACTAAATTCGGGTCCTAAGTAAGTACCTTTCATTGAGTCATTAGAACTTATTTCTCTTGGATGTTTACCATTTAAATGCCAACCTACTAATGCTGCGCCTAAAGACGACCCAGCATCTCCACTGGCTGGTTGGATCCACATCTCATCAAATATTTTAGATTTTAGAAGCTTCCCATTGGCAACGCAATTAAGAGCTACCCCGCCTGAAAGGCAAATATTTTTTATACCCGTCTCTTTTCTGAGTGATTTGGCTAACTTGAGAACAATTTCTTCTGTTACAACTTGTATGGAAGCGGCAAGATTCATATGAAAACAATTAAGTTTAGTTTCTCTTTTACGAGGCGGAGATCCAAATAATTTATGAAATTTATTGGATGTCATTCTGAATCCACGATGATATTTAAAATAATCAATATTTAATCTATAAGTACCATCATCTTTTATATCAATAAGATGTTCCTTTATTAGATCAACATAAGTTGGTTCGCCATAAGGGGCGAGACCCATTAGTTTGTACTCACCCGAATTAACTTTAAAACCACAATAATATGTAAATGCAGAATAGAGGAGACCTATTGAGTGAGGGAAACTAATCTCCCATAGAGGCTTTATTTGGTTCCCTTGCCCAACCCATGCGGAAGTTGTCGCCCACTCTCCAACTCCATCCATACATAAAATTACAGATTTATTAAAAGGACTGGGGTAATAAGCCGAAGCAGCATGAGACAAGTGATGCTCAGAAAAAAAAAGTTTTGGCATTTCAAAAGTTTCTGTGTTTAATGATTTCTGCACTTTCTTTAAATTATCAATAATCAATTTCTTCAGAAAAAGTTTTTCTTTTAACCAAACCTGCATCGCAACAATAAAAGATCTAGCACCCCTTGGAGCAGCTCCTAAATAAGTTTCTAATAGCCTTTCAAATGTAAGTAATGGTTTTTCGTAATACACAACTTGTTCGATATCATGAAAAGTAATATTTTGAGATCTCAGACAATAATTAACAGAATCAAAAGGAAATCCAGCATCATGTTTTTTTCTTGAGAATCTTTCTTCTTGAACCGCAGCAACTATTTCTCCGTCTTTTAAAAGTGTTGCAGCACTATCATGATAAAAACAAGATAAACCTAAGATATATTTACTCATTAATTTTTTAAACTAATCATTTTCTATTGCGGGTCTAGAAAATTTTATTTTAAAACTCAACACTTGAGTTTAGTTTTAATATTAATATTTTCAATTATATCATCCACTCTATGGTCTTAAAATATCATTGATGATTGAAATTTCAAAAAAAGTAAAATAATTAAAAAAAAAATACAAGAATAGGAAACAACATTTAAGGTAAATTATTTATCACAAGAAAAAAATTAAAGTCTGCAAATATTATCCCGAAAGCATAGAAACGCTTAATTAAGTAATGCTAAAAGGTTATTTTTAAGAAAGTTCTACTTCAGATATTACTTTGCAATCAAGAGAATTTCTTCCTTGCAATTTTGAAAGTTCTACAACTACATGAAGGCCGAGGATCTCTTTTTTTTGGGTTTTTAGTAAATCAACTATACATTTTGCGGTCCCCCCCGTAGCTAATAAATCGTCAACGATTGCAAAACTTTTAAATTGACGAATAGATGCTAATTGAAGTGATAAAGAATCTTCTCCATATTCCAAACCATAATTTTTAGTAATGACTTCTCCTGGTAATTTAGATTTCTTTCTGGCCAATACAAGTGGTTTTTTTATCTTATATGCGATAGCACTTCCGAAAATAAATCCTCTTGAATCAACAGCAATAATTGCATCTGCATTCTCATAAACACTTTTTTTACTCATATTTTTAATGAGTTCATTGAAAATTTTAGGGTTTGTTAAAATAGGGCAAATATCTTTAAAAATAATTCCTTCTTTTGGAAAATTTGGATAATCTTTTAAATTTGACTTCAATCTTTCTGTTAACATAATAAAAACATTTTTTTAAATTATATTGGTTTACAGTCAAAATAAAATGTTTCACTTAGGATTATTGGCTGCAATGCCAGAAGAGCTTGGAGAAATTACCAAAAATCTGGGTAACTTGAAATCGAAAAAATATGGAGATCTCGAAATTTTTACAGGAGAATGGACGAATTATTTAAATTATAAAATTTTAATTTCAGTTGCTTGGAGTGGATGGGGAAAAGTTAGTGCAGCTAGAGCAACAACAAGACTAATATCAAATATTATTAATGATCTCAAAATTAATTTAATTATCTTTACTGGGGTTGCAGGAGCTGTCGACTTACGTCTTAAGCAATGGGACATAGTTATTTCCGAAGCAGTTATTCAGCATGATTTTGATGCAAGACCATTATTTAAAAGGTTTGTAATTCCATCCCTCAACAAAGAAAAAATATACCCCAAAAAATATTTAATAGATAATTTTTATTCAATCTTGAATGAAAATATAAATCAAGATAAATACAAAACATTTGGTTCTGTCTACAAAGGAATTATTGCAACAGGAGATGTTTTTATTTCTGATAAAGAAAAACTCAAGAAATTATCATTAGAAATCCCCAAACTTCTTGCTGTAGAAATGGAGGGAGCCTCATTTGCTCAAGTCGCTTATCAAGAAAAGATTGATTGGATAATAATAAGGGTCATATCTGATTCGGCTGATGATAGCGCTCCAGATGAATTCAATTCATTTTTGATGAAATATAAATCTAAATCTTGGGACCTAATACAACTTTTTTTAAATTCTAAGAACTTTTCAAATCAAATTAAGTAATAAAAATCTTCTTAAATATTTAACTGAAAAAAGAAGTAATTACTTTTATTAGTAATCATAGTAATGATGATTTGAAAATTATTTTACACATGTAGGTAAAAATATCATTTTGAAACCCTCTGTAACTGAAGAAGGATATTAAATTATATATTATAAATAATCCACGATTAAGTGATAATGTTCTTAGAAAATAAAAACTTCTAAATGTTAAAGATAATATCGATATTATTAAATAAAGAAAAATATAAAAGTATCAAAAATCAAAATAAGTATTAAAGTTCATACTTTATTTATTAACAATGGCGAGGTATACAAATATTAAATTAGTAAGAAATATATTTTTTTAATTAATTAAGTGGAGGGTATCTAACTATTTATCTCAATCATATTTTTCTTGCTTTAATTCCTTTTTTGCAAGTAAATTATCATTTTCAATCATTTCTTTAATCATTTGCTCTAGTGTGATTTTTGGTTCCCAACCAAATTCATTTTTAGCTTTGGATGGATCACCTAAAAGTTCTTCAACTTCAGTAGGTCTATAATATCTTGCATCTATTCTTATAATAATTTCTCTGGTATCTTTTCTCTTCCCTACTTCATTAATCCCTTCTCCCTCCCATATGATCCCTGATTTTTTATCGCCATTTCCCCAGCCTAGATTCAGGGATGCTAATTCACAAAATCTTCTAACTGTTTCCATTCTTCCAGTAGCAATAACAAAATCCTCAGGTTTATCTGCCTGCAGCATTTTCCACTGCATTTCTACATAATCTTTAGCGTGCCCCCAGTCTCTCCTTGCATTAAGATTTCCAAGGTATAAGCACTGATCAAGTCCATAATTTATTCTGGTAAGACCACGTGTGATTTTTCTAGTTACAAAAGTTTCACCTCTTCTCGGACTCTCGTGATTGAATAGAATTCCATTGCAAGCAAAGATCCCATAAGCTTCTCTATAATTCACTGTGATCCAATAAGCATATAGTTTTGCTACTGCGTAAGGACTTCTTGGATGAAAAGGTGTGAGTTCATTTTGTGGAGATTCTTTAATTAATCCATATAATTCACTTGTGCTAGCTTGATAAAATTTTACGGTTTTTGTCATGTTTAGAATTCTTATTGCCTCAAGAATACGCAATGTTCCAACTGCATCACTATTGGCGGTATATTCTGGAGTTTCGAAACTTACTGATACATGACTTTGGGCCCCCAAATTATAAATTTCGTCAGGTTTAACTTGTTGAATAATTCTTATTAAATTTGAGGAATCAGTTAGATCTCCATAATGGAGTATGAAGTTTGAATTTGAAATATGAGGGTCAATATAAATGTGATCAATTCTTTCGGTATTGAAACTTGAAGAACGTCTTTTTATACCATGTACTATATAGTCCTTTTCTAGTAGAAATTCAGCAAGGTAACTACCATCTTGTCCTGTAATCCCAGTTATTAATGCAACTTTTTGACTGGAATTATGTGCTTTTTGATTTTTGGTAATGTCTTTTCCCATCCCTTTATTATAAAGCTTATTAATATTTATTTTTCAATTCTCCCGTAGTTATCTTCAAATCTTTCAATATCATCCTCCCCTACATAACTTCCACTTTGTACCTCTATGATCTTTAGAGGTGTTTCCCCTGGGTTAGTTAGTCTATGCTTTGAACCAAGTGGTATGTAGCAGCTTTCATTCTCTCTAAGTATCCTCTCTTTATTGTCAACTTCAATCTTTGCAGTCCCTTTTACTACTATCCAATGTTCTGAACGAAGCTGATGCATCTGAAGAGATAATTGTTCCCCTGGTTTAACTTGAATAACTTTTACTTTCCACTTAGATTCCTCTAATACAGAGATATAGAATCCCCATGGTCTGAACATCTTTTTGTGCTCATGTCCCTCTGTAATGCCTTTCTTTTTAAGACTTTTAACAATATTTTTAACGTCTTGCGAATTTTCTTTATTTGCCACAAGTAGAACATCATTAGTTTCAATAATAAATAGATCTTCTAGTCCAATGCCAACGACTAATCTATCTTCTGCTCTTATTAAGCAATTTTTAGTTTTCTCAATAATTATCTTTCCTTCTATAACATTCCCATTTTTATCTTTTTTAGCAGTTTCCCAAACTGATTTCCAATTCCCAACATCACTCCAAAAAACATCCAATGTCAAGACAATTCCAATTTGAGTTTTTTCCATAACAGCATAATCAATAGAAACATCTGGACATTTTTTAAAGTAAGTATGATCAATCCTATAAAAATCTAAATCAATAGTTTTTTTCTCAAGAGATTTTTTGCAGCAATCTAAAATATCCGGAGCAAATTTTTTAAGTTCATTTAAAATCGTTTTTGCCTTGAATAAAAAAATACCGCTGTTCCAGGTAAAGGACTTATTTTTAACTAAACTTTTAGCAGTTTGAAGGTCTGGTTTTTCAATGAAATTTTTAATTTTGGAACCCTTTAGATAATCTTTTTTATAAGGTTCTTCACTTTCAATATATCCATAACCAATTTCTGGTCGTGTTGGAGCTATCCCAAAAGTTACTAGTTTATTATTTTCAGAATATTCAATCCCTTTTTTAATGACTTCTAAAAACCTATCTACATTTTTTATCTCATGATCAGCTGATAAGATTAAAAGGTTAATATCTTCATAATCTTCTAAAGCCAAGATTGATGAAATTGCGATTGCTGGAGCAGTATTTCTACCAAATGGTTCAAGGATTATTTTCTTTGGAGAAATATTTATTTCTCTTAATTGCTCAGCCACTATAAACCGATGCTCTTCGTTACAAATTATTATTGGATCTTCAACATTATCTAGGCCATTTAATCTTTCTTGAGTTTTTTGTAAAAGGGTTTTCCCATCATTTGAGAATAAGGATAAGTATTGCTTAGGGAAACTTTCTCTTGATAAAGGCCATAATCTTGATCCAGAACCTCCACAAAGAATTACTGGTAATATTTTTGGATAATTCATTAAGACTTCAGATAATATTTTTTGTATTCTTTTATGGTTAACTCTAAACCTTTATCAAGATCTGTTTTTGCCACCCAACCAAGATTATTAATTCTTGTAGTATTTAACTTCTTTCTTGGAGTTCCATCTGGCATGTCACTGTTCCAAATTATTTCTCCTTTGTATCCTATTTGTTTTGATATTTTCATTGCTACATCTTTAATAGATAGTTCATAGTCAGAACCTATATTTATCCAACACGGAGAGCTTCCATTATTATTGGGAGCCCATTTTTCTAAAGCAAAAACACAAGCAGATGCGAGATCATCTACAAATAAGAACTCTCTAAGCGGATTACCTGAACCCCAGCACTCTACAAATTTAGATCCTTCAGATTTACCATTAAAAAATTTCCTAATTAAAGCAGGTATAACGTGACTATTTAAAGGATGATAATTATCTCCAGGACCATATAAATTTGTTGGCATCAGACAAATAGAGTCAAATTGATGTTGTTTTCTAAGAGATTCACATAATTTAATACCTGCAATCTTGGCAATTGCATAGTATTCATTCGTACTTTCTAGCTGACTTGATAAAAGATATTCCTCCGAAATAGGTTGAGGACAATTCTTAGGGTAGATGCAACTACTTCCTAAAAACAACAACCTTTTTACCCCAAATTCCCAAGAAAGTTCTATTAAATTATTTTGAATTTTTAGATTTTCTAATATAAAGTCAAAAGGCAGATTTGAATTCGCATATATACCTCCAACTTTTGCCGCAGCAATAATTACCACTGATGGATTATTCTTTTTGAACCAACTTTTTAAAGTTGTAAAGTCAGTTAAATCTAATTCTTCCCTGCTTGGTCCTAATATTTCTCCTCCAATCTTATTATTACCATAACCATTCTCTATAAGAGTTCTTTTTATAGCGCTCCCCACCATACCTTTACTACCAGCTATAAAAAATTTTTCTTTCAAATCAATTAAATTACTCATATTTACTAACTCTCTTAAATATATTGAAGATTGATCTTATTCAATTTAAATTTTAGTTTAATAAATACACTAAAATAATAATTTATTAATCACTAAAAATCACGAAATTTTTTAATTAATTTTAAATTATTTTTATTCTTTTTAAGTTAAAGTGCATTTCTTTAGAGGGTTCTTAGATTTTATCTTGTTAAATTATATTTAATATCCCAATCTTAATTTTTGCTTTTTTAAGAATATTCAATTAATCATAATCTGTAAAAATTAAATTAACTTGAAAAATCGTCTTATTTTGAAGATAGTTTACGTTCTTAGTTTTTAATTGTGGAATAATTTTAAATCGTATGATATTTTTGGTTCAATTAATACCATATGTATAACCACTACGAAATAAACCTTTAGCGAATAATCCAAAGTATTCTGTGTCTAAAATTTAAATATGCTTCAAAATACAAATCCTACAGGCAGCCTAAATTTAATAAAAGATATTTTCAAAAAATTAAGCAAAAAAAGAAAATTACAAATATTTATTACTTTAATCGCTGGTTTATTTAGTGGCTTCTCAGAGATGATAAATTTATCAGCCGTTGTTCCTTTTTTAATAATTATTACTAATCCAACAAAAATATCAGATATTCCTTACGTTTCGGGAGTGCAAAACTTTTTAGGTCTGGAAAATCAAAATGATTTAATTGTTCCTATAACTCTACTTTTTGCTATTACAGCCTTATTGAGCGGTTTATTGAAAATATTTAATTTGTGGTTGAATTTTCATATGTCTGCTCTTATAGGGAATGATTTAAGTAAGGAAGCTTATAAAAAAACTTTACTCAAACCATATCTGATGCATATTCAGTCAAATAGTTCATCAGTACTTAATTCTATTGCGAATAATATACCCTCAACAGTAATAGTTATTGAAAGATCTTTAATAATTTTGTCTTCGATAACCATCATAATAAGCATACTAGTTGCATTATTAATATTTAATTTCAAAATCACTTCTTTTGTAATTACTTTTTTAATTTCTGTTTATATCTTTTTCTCTTATTTTTCAAGAAAAAAGCTTAAGTCAAATAGCAAATTTAGAAATAATAAGCAAAAAAAACAAATTAAGGTTATTCAAGAAAGTTTAGGTTCAATAAAGGATATTATTATTTTTAATTGCAAAAAAATATATCTTCAAAATTACAATAAATTAGACATATCAATTAGAAATTCAATATCAGAGAATAAATTTATTTCGACTTTTCCAAGACATGGTATTGAGTCCTTAGCTTTATTTATGCTTATAGTAGGTTCTCTATTATTAAAAACTCAAGATGGTTATAGGGAAGAGACTTTATTATTTCTTGGAGTATTTGCATTGGCAGCTCAAAAACTTCTTCCTAATTTGCAAATAATTTACAATGGGCTTTCTGCCATAAGATCCAATTCCCAACAGGCAATAAATATTCTATACATTTTAAAGGAAAGAACTCCTAAAGATAATTTTGTTAAAGATTTAGATTCTTTCAATTTCAATAAATCTATTAAATTTGATAATATTTTTTTCAAATATAGTGATGAAAGTAAAAATATAATTGAGGGGTTAAATTGTGAACTTTTTAAGGGCGAAAATATCGGTATTATTGGAAAGACCGGAAGTGGGAAAAGTACTTTTATAGATATCCTTATAGGTTTGCTTAAACCTTATAAAGGTAAATTATTAGTCGATGGAATCAGCATTTATGATTCTTCTAATGCTGAAAATCTTTTAAAATGGCAAAATTTAATTACTTATGTTCCTCAAAATATTTTCCTCACAGATAATTCTTTTTTAGAAAATATAGCTTTTGGAATTCCATTTGAATCCATAAATATAGATTATGTTATTGAATGTGCCAAACATGCAAGAATACATGATTTTATTGAATCAACTATTCACGGCTATAGGACATTTGTTGGTGAACGTGGGATCAAATTAAGTGGTGGACAAATACAAAGGATTGGGATAGCTAGGGCACTTTATAAAGAGTCTAAAATTATTGTTTTTGATGAGGCCACCAGTGCTTTAGATAATGAAACTGAATTGGAAGTTATTAACTCAATAAAATCTTTAAAAAGAGATTATACTATTTTTATGATCGCCCATAGGTTAAATTCTCTTAAAAATTGCGATAGAGTCTTAGAGATAGATTTAGGTACTATAAAATCTATAAGGTCAGCTAATGAACTAACTGAAAAATAATAATTTTTTAAATTTTTGATATCTTAATGGTTGCTTTTTTTAATTAAAAGGAATTAAGAACTTTTTATTAAATAGTGATATGATTTTTGTTCCTTTATTCGAACGTGCCATTCATACAATCATTACAAATTGGATTTAATGAATTGTTAGAAAATTCATCCCGTATCTCGTTATAAAATTTTGAATTCCAAGCATCTTGGAGAGAATTTTCATATATTGAACCAAGCTTAATCTTAGTTCCATGAAATGAGCAGCATGGAGAAATTAAACCGTCTGACCAAATCGATAAATAGGAAAAAGGTCTTATGCAGTGATTTGTGTTCGGTATAGATTTGTATATTGAAGAACTATTTATGGCTTCTAAATCAGAGAGATGATCTAAAGAACGACACCTCTGAATTTCAACACTATCCACTCGATTAATCCATTTTTCGGAAAATTCTTCTTGTTGATGCTCATTGGAAGGTTGATTACAAAAAGATACCCTTACTAAGGGTCTGCCAAACTTTGTTTGTTGGGACATAAATTGATCAATAACTTCTTCAACTTCTTCTAAATTGCCTCCTCTAATTAATTTATATATTTCTTGATCAGCTGCATCTAGTGAAATACAAATTCTGGTAACTCCTGTCTCGACGTATTTGTAAACATCTTTTGGCTTTATTCGACTGCCATTAGTAAACAAAATGACATCAGGAATTCTTTTGCAGGCATATGTTAAAACTTCTAATAAATTTGGATGCAGAGTTGCTTCAGAACCCATTCCAAACATTACAGTAAAAATCCCTAATTCACTAGCTTGATCGATAATAGAGAACAAGGTTTCTTTAGAAAGTTGATTTTTTACACCTTGATGATTAACTGTGTAACACATTTTACATGCATAATTACATTTATTGACAAGCTCAATATTGATAGTCGTAGGTACTTTTGGGATGTTATCTTTGGATTTGCATAGTAAACTTTCTTGATATATTTTTCTAGCTTTTTTAAATTGTTCATCAGAAACATTTCTATCATTTTTTAATATATTCGCAAGCATATCTTCATAAGGTATTCTTGATCTTTTTTTAAGTCTATTAGTTTGCATGATTATCCAAACTTTTTAAATCAAATAATTAAGTTGATAATAGCGCAAAACTTCAAATCTGATTAAAGACCAAAAAAAATACCTGCATAAGAGATTATTCTTGGGAAAAATTAAATTGATGCAACGGCAAGAATGGTATCGGTTAAACCTCCTGCAGCAAGTGCATTTTGATATGCTTCTTTTAATTGAGGAGTATCTAATAAAGATAAACTAGATTGATGCCCCCCGGGCTTCTTATCCCTTAACCATACTAAGTGGTTTGATAATGAATATCTTTGAACGCCTCTAATCACAATATCTCTAAAATTTGCATCTTCAAGAAAAACTCTTAAGGATTCGAAAGTATGAAGAATCAAGTGCTGCGACCAAAGAGTAAAATCAATAAAACTTTCTTCCCTCATATTAGAAATTAGAAAGTCATTTGCATGTGGAACTTCAATTACAATCTTGCCACCAGGTCTAATCTTATTTTTAATTTCTTTTAAAGCTAACCTTGGCGAGGGTAAATGTTCCAATGAGTGAAACATAAAAAAGGTATCTATACTTTCATCTTCAATTTCATTAAGATTTCTTTTGCATTCAATTCCTTTTCCCTCCAATGAATTTATTAAGTCTTCTTGTAATTCAATGCCTATAGAACTCTTTGTATAGTTTTTTGTTCTTAGGAGAAAGTCACCATAACCGCATCCAAAATCTGCAATATCTTTTGCGATGTAAAATTGTTTAAAAATTTTGATTCTTCGTTCATAATCACTTACGCATTCAAAATTTCTAATATTAATTGCTTTGCCCTCTTTTATTTGTTTTTTTCTTCTGTATTCGCCAGTTTTAAATTCACTATCTCCAACGTAATGATCTTTTATAAAAATAATTCCTGAAACGGAATCTTGATATACTTTGATTTTTTTGTTATCTCTCGTCCCATTACGGAACAATTTTAAAGTATCTTCACTAGAGAGTTTTAGGTCAATAAGGTCAGAGAAAATGTTGCTCATTATGATAAGAAATTTTCAAAACATTTGATTTTAGTTATAAATGAGATTATAGATTAATATATATGAACTTATTTATCAGAATTTTTTTATTAATAATTTAATTTAAAAATTAATTAAAGAAAAATTAATTTATTTTCAATTTATTCAATTATTTTAAGAAATTAATTTTTTTACTTCAGATTTTATGATGCCAACACCATCTAGTTTATCTGAAATTCCCATAAAATCACTTGCCTTTTTGACAAATTCTTTTAGTTCATAGTCTTTGAATATAACTTTCTCCAGGAAAGTCTTATACATTTGATAATCATTTATATAGAGTCCATTTACATTACTAAAATAATTGTTTGGAAATAATCCAATTGAGTCATAATATATAGCTGGTATTTTTAGCGCGATTGCCTCAATAGTTGGTGTTGTAAATGGCATACTAATAACACCATTTGAAGATCTTATTAAATCTGTTGTATCTGAAGATTTATCAATAAAAATAATATTTTTGAGAGCAATATATTTTTTTAGTTTTTTAGTATTAATCTCTAACTCTGAGTTAAGTAATTCTTTTTTGTACTTTAAACAAAAAAGGAAAGTAATTTTATCTGAATATGCTTCTAGAAATTTAAAAATTGAATTAACAAAAAGTTTATGAGCCATCTTGTTATTAAAAGAGCTTGTCCCTAAAGAGGAAGAAAAAACTGATACTATGGCTCTATTTGATAAATCAATTGGAATTTTAAAAACGGACTTATTTTTTGTAAATAATGGACCTGTGATATAACTTTTTTCAAAAAAAACTTTTGAATTTTTATATTTTTTAACTTGATTTGGAAGTATAAAAAATCTTTTAGAAAAAGGTACATATGCTTTCCAAGTGTCGAGAATTTCTATGTCTTTATTTAAGTATGAGCCTTCAGAAATACTATGATTATAGCTAAAACATGATGTCCCTTTTTCTATTAATATACAATTTCTTATTAAATCTCCTAAAGAATATTCTAAATAACCTATTGATAATCTAAGCTTATAATTATCCGCAAATTTATTCCATTTGAAATACTGATAAATTATATACGCCAATCTATTTCTAATTTCTTTGTTCATTGTAAATGCTAAAAATGGGTAAACTAAAAGGATTTTAAAAATTAGATTTACTAAATTAATTAAATCTTTGGGTGAGAATTTCTTATATATATTTTCTAAATCAAATTTGGTAAGGTGATAACCTCTTGATCTTATACGTTTAAGATTTTCTGGGGTAATAAGATTTTTCCCATAAACTAAAACTTCGCTGGCTTGCGTGTTTTCAGGAATCACAGCATCTAGACCTTCATTATTAATATGAGATTCTCCAACTAATTTAGAATAAGTCCATGTTAGTAGACCAACTTTATAATTCTTTTTTTTATCTATTCTTAATTTTCGTATTGTAGAGAGAAAATAAATACCTATACCTAATGACCTTATGTAGTCATTAAAGTAATTTAAAACTAGACTACCTGTGTATTTTATCTGAAGCTTATCAACTTTAGACCAATCGTATTTGTCCATTTGATCATGCGATCTTAGGTAATCAATTATTCTCTTAACACATCTTTTATTATTTTTATTAAATACTAGAGTTACTTGTTTGCCCTGGGTTAAAAATAAATTACCTATAGCAATCGATTTTAAAATCTCTGTATATAAATCTAAATTAACTCTTTTTATTATTCTAAAAACTAATTTATTAGTGGCTTTATTGCCCAAAATAAATTTGATTTTATTTATACTTTCAAAATCTTTTATATTCCTTGAAATATCAAAGGCATATGATTCTACTCTTAATTTTGTGAGTATATGATTTTCATTCCAATCAAATTTTATTAATTTTTTATTACTTATTAGTTTTTTTTTGAATTGACTTTCAGAATCAATAACTAATTTCTCAAAATCATTATTTCGAATAAGTTTCCTTAGAGAAAAGTTATCGACTTTAACTGATATTATCGCTATTTTCTTTATAACTGGAAGATTGTTGTACATTAAATAGTTTCTAAACCAAGTTAAATTTATTGGAAGCAATCTCATCCATTAAATCTTCCTCGATAGTCATTTCGCGAAGCATTCTCAATTTCTTGAAAATTCATACCATGATCAATTAATGATTTTAATCTTAGATCGATATATTCCGATAAAGAATTCATTTCTTTTGGAAGAATGGCGAATTTATTATCTCTTCCTGGTAATGAATGATCTATCGTAAAGTGTTTTTCTATAGCTTCTGGAAGAAATTCAATTGAAGCAATAGTAGAGAGAATTCCTTGGGTATGATCACTAAAACCAACTAAAGGAAATAATTTTTTTAAATGTTTAATTCTTGGCAAATTTATTTGGGATGCTTTACATGGATAAGCAGATACACAGTGCATTACTATAAGTTTCCCTGCCCATTTCGAGAATAGTTCTGATAGATCGTTAATTTCTTTTGTATTTGCTGTACCAGTAGAAATGTATATTGTTGAAAAATTGTCTTTGCAATACGAAAGTAATTTTTTATTTGCTATTTCAAAACTTGGGATTTTTATACAATCACAGTTAAGTTTGTAAAGCAAGGTGGCATCTTCAACCGAAAAAGCAGAACTCATGAATTTGATAGATTTATCTTTACAAGATTGGATTAGAAATTTATGTTTTTCTTCTGAAAGTTCTGCTTTTATATATATTTCTCTTCTCCCATCATTATCCCAATCCCCATTCTTTAATCTGTCAACTTTCCAAGTTTGAAATTTAGCTATATCAGCTCCAGAATTTGCAGCTTCTTGAATCATTTTATTGGCAAGATCCATATCTCCCATATGGTTCCATCCGATTTCAGCGATTATTGTTGGTCTCACTTGTTTTATAAATAAATTATGAATATAGCATGTATCTTGATTTAAGAATAATAAAGAGTCGGATAATAAAACGAATGAAAACTTATTTCTTTAAGTGCAATCATTGAATAATTAAAGAAATTTATTCATAATAAATTTTTTAATAATCCTATCCTATTCCCTTCCAAGTATTACCTTCTTCAGTAAAGTGGTGATCACAAATGAAAGATGGATCGTATAAATAACTGTGTCCCGCGGAAACTATCTTATGTGCCCAATATCTATCTTCTTTGCCAACCAACTCTTCATTCATAGGGAATTCCAAGAGAAAACTCCTCTTGAAGAAGGAAAATGCATTATGAAAGAAATATCTATTCTCTAGAGTAGAAAACATATTTATACTTTTTTCTTCAGAAAATTGACTCCAAATATAAATTGGTTTTAATCTTTTTCCATAATAATGAGGTATTTGCCTCCCGAATAAAGCAGGATAATTTTCTAATTTCAAAAATAAATCATTACTGTTTAGATTTTTAATAACACAATGAGCAGAAATAATAAGAATATTTTTGCGTGAAGCATTTTTTACTCCAAGATTTATTGCCTTACCAGGGGTATAGTCTTTTATTGATAATGTATTAACACTTGTATATCTCTCATCTTCAAAAGGAAGTGAAGTATCATGTTTAAATAAATTCGCTATTTTTATGGACTTATCATTTGAATTATTATCAACAATTATTATTTCTGGATGTTTGAAAAAATCAAGAATTGACTGTATAGAATGACCAAGCCAATTCTCCTCATTTCTAACTCTAATTATTACAGAAATATCATCCATTGAACTTAAGCAGAAAATTAATTGAGAAGATATAAAAACTTACATTAGCAGGAATTAATTACAACTAAAGTAATGCTTTAATTAAAAATTATTACTTTTTAAAAAGTCTCGTAACAATTTTGCTGCATGAGTAAAAGCTGCAAGTTGAGCCTCTACAGTCATACCACCTATGTGTGGTGTAATTATAATTTGATTTTTTAATATTTTTGCTGCTTTAATGATAGGACTTTTCTTTTTAGAAAGTTGTTCATTTGCGATAACATCAGTTGCATAAAATGAATAATTATTACTTGATAAAAAATTAATTAAATCTTTTTCACAAACTATTTCCCCCCTAGATGTATTAATGATCTTTACATCTTTTTTACATTTACTCAAAAAAGATTCAGAAATCATATCTTTAGTTTCGTCATTCACATGCACATGTAAACTCACAACATCAGATTTTATTGCTAATTCATCTAGTGAATTGACTTGTTCGATTCTTGGATGTGATACATCCTTGTATGGATCATAGACTATAACTTTAGCTCCAAATGCATCGCTATAATTAGAAAAATAAGTTCCTAATCTACCGTATCCAATTACTCCAACAGTTAAATCACGAAATTGTCTGCCAATAAATGGTTCATAATCCCATTCTCCATTTAGCGTTGACTGATAAGCAGGAAAAGCGTTTCTTAATGCTGCTAAAGCAAGACAAAATGCATGCTCTGCAGTGCTACTAATTTTTGAAATCACTCGCCTTTCATTTGTTATTGATATTACTGGTATTTTTTGTTTTTCGAATGCTTCTTTGTTAATATGCACAGTACCAGTTGAGGCCGTAGTTATAACTTTGAGATTAGGATAAATTTTCAAGATTTCTAAATCTATAAAAATATTACTTTTATTTGGATTAGTGAAAATAGCAATAATCGATTTATCTTTTGGAAGATCTTTATAAGAAAAAGGGTTTGGGCAATGGACTAAATTTATATTTAATTGAGAAAAAATTTCCGAAAACCCTTTAATATGTTTTACCGGCGTTATGAATAAAATTGAATTTTTAAGTTTTTTCATCTGAATTTGCTGATAGTAATGCGTTAGCAATTAATAAATCATTAGGTGTATCAATATTGATGTTACATATATCAGGCATTATATAAGGTCTACTATTGTTGCCACCGTATCGATAGTTTTTTTCCACTAGTAAATCACGACTCACCGAATATATTGAACCATTTCTTATATAGGCATCAGGCTTCAAATCCTGTCTTCTGCTACTTGTCTCAGGGATATTAAAGTCAATTAAAAAGTCATTTTCAATTTTTTTAATTCTTGCTGGGTGATGATCATGTAATTTGCAAACGCCAATTACAGAATCAGCTCTTGTTTTGATATGTTTTTGTATTAACTCATCAATATGAAAAGCTTTCTTAAAAGGATTTGTAGCCATTAATTCGACAACATAATCATATTTGCATTTTTCTTGATTTTCACAAAACAATACAGCATGTTTCAAAGCTATTGCAGATGTAGCAGTGTCAGAAGCATATTCTGCTGGCCTTATGAAAGGAACTTCTGCATCAAGTTCTTTCGCAACATTGCTTATTTCTAAAGAATCTGTAGATACTATGTACCTATCAATAAACTTTGATAATTTAGCCTCTTTTATTGTGTAGTAAAGTAAAGGCTTATTTGCAATCTTAACAATGTTTTTTTTGGGAATGCTTTTTGAACCACCTCGAGCTAAAGTCACCCCTAAAATTTTTGGCTTCAAGTTAATAAAGTATTTAACTAAATTTTAGTATATTAGATTTCAATAGATCCTTTAGATTGCGTTTTAAGTTAAGATAATTTTGATTTTAGAATATTCTACAAACCTTAAAGATTTTAACTTTAGTATGGTAAAACCGAAAATAAATGTCTTAACATTACAGGTTATTAGCGAAAGAAATTACAAAAGACTTGGCATAGATACTATTCAAGAAAATAGTGAATTAAATATTATTGATTTTACTTTTTTATTACAACCTTCGGCTTTCGAAGAACAACTGAAATCTAGGAGAAAAGGTTTAAATACTATTTTTATAAAAAATCAAGATGAATTAAATAATATTAAGGAAAATTTAGAGAATTGTGATTTAATAATCTCTATGTTAGGTATTCAAAGCGAATTTAATAACTTTATATTTAAAGTCCTAAAACCATTCGAAAAGAAAATATGTATTGTCAATATATCTGCTGTTCCAACTAAACCATTAAATTTAAAATATTTTATTTTTAAAAAATTATATTGCAGAATTCTTAGTGAGAAATATTTTTTTATCAATAAGTCAAAAAAACTTTTATTTATGGTAATGAAATTATTTTCTAAAAAAATTACACTTAAACCAGGATATTTATTTGTTTGTGGAGAAGAAGTTATTAACAGTTATTCAAATATTATTGATACAAAAACAAAAATAATTAAATCATGCTCATATGACTACATTTTATCAAATCAAGTTGGCAAAAGATTTTTAAATTATAAATACTTTGTCTTTTTAGATGAATATACAATCAAACATTCTGACTATAAGATGTTAAATAGAACTGTCGATAAGGAAGATCTTTACTATAAAGATCTGAATAGATTTTTTCATGATTTGGAAAATAGTTTTAAAATTAAAGTAGTTATTGCATCTCATCCTAGAGCTGATTTGGAATACAATATTAAAAAGTTTCCAGAATTTGAAGTCTATAAAGGAATAACGCCTCAACTTATAAAATACTCAGAAGGATGTATATTACATCGCAGCACATCAGTAAACTTTGCTGTAATTTTTGATAAACCAACTCTTTTTATTACAACGCATAGAATGCAAAGAAGAAGTTATGAAAATGAATTAGTGGCTAGTTGGTTTAATAAAAAACCTATGAATATATCTAGGCCATTCAATTATAAAGAAGTTCTTATTAATTTTAAAATAAATAAGAAATACACAAATCAATATTTAAAAAAATATATCAGTTTTTCTAAAGAAATTAATTTTGGATTTAAGCCTTTGATCAATTTTTTAGAAACTGATAAATAATTTAATTATGAATCTAAAAATCACAATATCATTTATATAATTTATATGCGAAAGAAATATATGCTTCATTTTAAGTCTCATAATAATTCTTTAATTAATTGATGATTTTCTTAGTTATTAAGGTCAATTTTATATAAGAATTTGAATCAAATATTAAAGATATATATTCATTTAAATCACATGTCTAATTCTTGTGTTTTTCATAAAAATAATTTTGTTTTTTTATATATAAATGATCATTAATAATATAAGAAATTTTTTTATTAATAAATTTTTAAACTTAAAATTATAGCTATTCAAATTAAAATTTATGCATAATCTCAAATAGATTTGATTTAAAAAACTTATTTAAATCTTCTTTTTATTTTTAATAAGATTAAAACAATTTATTCTGATATTATTGTTTTATATTATTTGAATTAAATGAAGGTTATTATTCTCGCAGGAGGTTTTGGGACAAGGTTATCTGAATATACAAATGATATTCCAAAGCCGATGGTCCCAATAGGAGAATTCCCAATTATCTGGCATATTATGAAAATATTTGAGAGATACAATTTTACTGACTTTTATTGTGCCTTGGGCTATAAATCTGAGTTAATAAAGGAATATTTTTATAAGCAAAGAATTCTTAATTCTGATTTTTCTATAGATTTAAAATCAGGAGATATTAATTTCTATAAATCAAATAACATTGATTGGAATGTAACACTAATAAATACAGGTATAAAATCAATGACAGGGGGGAGAGTGAAAAGAATGAAGCCATATATTGGAAATGAAACTTTTTTACTTACTTATGGAGATGGACTGGCAAATGTAAATATAAATGAATTAGTTAATTTTCATAAAAGCCATGGCAAGATGGTTACTGTTACAGCAGTTCATCCTGTTGCAAGATTTGGAGAGTTAAGTTTAAATGGAACAATAGTTGAGAGATTTAAGGAAAAACCTCAAACTGAAAAAGGTTGGATCAATGGAGGCTTTTTTGTGATTGAGCCTGAATTCTTTGATCTAATACATAATGATGATGTTGTGTTAGAAAAAGAACCATTAGAAGAGGTAGCTAAAAGGGGGGAATTAAGAGCTTTTCTACATAAAGGTTTTTGGCAATGTATGGATACAAGAAGGGATAAAGAATTTCTTGAAGAAATGTGGAAAATGGATAGACCTCCTTGGACAATGTAGGTTAAATTATGAAAAAATATTAAAAGTGAAAGAGAAAATACTGATTCTTGGAGGTAATGGTTTTATTGGTCTTCATTTGATAAAGAAATTAAGGAATTTAGGTTTTGAATGTTTTTCTTTATCACTTAAAAAAGTAGATGAAAAAAATAAAGAGAATAATATACATTACTTAAATGCAGACATATCTGATTTTTCAGAACTTAGCAAAGTTGTTGGGCAAAAGAAGTATGATTATATAGTTAATTTATCTGGCTATATTGATCATCGTAATTTATCAAATGGAGGTTTAAGTGTTGTAAAAACACATTTTGGAGGTTTATTGAATTTATTAAGAATAATCGATTTGGATTATGTAAAAAAAATTGTTCAAATTGGTTCAAGTGATGAATATGGAAATATAAATTCCCCTCAAAATGAAGATATGAAGGAGGAACCAATTTCCCCTTACTCTTTCAGTAAGTTGGCCTGTACAAACCTTTTAAGAATGTTATATGTTTCAGAAAAATTACCAGTGGTAATATTAAGATTATTTTTGGTTTACGGAGAAGGACAGAATTTCAATAGGTTTCTCCCTCAAATAATAAAAGGATGTCTAAAAAATGAATCATTCCCAGTATCTGAAGGAAATCAAATTAGAGATTTTTGTCACGTTAGTGATATCGTTGATGGCATAGTGGCTACAATTAAATCAGATCAAGTAAACGGCCATATTTTGAATCTTGCTTCTGGCAAACCAATTAAAATTAAAAATGTTATCAGAAAAGTTGTAGAAATTGTTGGCTCCGGTAATCCTCAGTTCGGAAAGATAAAATATCGTTCAAAAGAGAATTTGTCACTTTATGCAGATATAAATAAAGCCCAAAAATTAATTTCATGGGAACCTAAAATTGATTTTGATTTAGGTCTAAAAAAAACTATTAATTACTATACAAAAATAATTAAGTGAATAACAATTTATTAGTCTCCATTATTGTTAATTGCTTCAATGGCGAAAAATTTTTAGCTGAAGCTCTAGAGTCAGTTATTAATCAAACTTACCAGAATTGGGAATTAATTTTTTGGGATAATCAATCATCAGATAATAGTTTAGATGTAGTAAAAAGTTTTAAGCATGACAAGTTTAATTATTTCTATTCTCCAACTCATACTCATTTAGGAAAAGCTAGAGCATTGGCCTTTGAAAAAACAAAAGGTGATTGGATAGGCTTTTTGGATTGCGATGATATTTGGTTGCCAGAGAAATTGCAAAATCAAGTTTCTGTAATTAATTCTTTTGAAGGAAATCTAGGATTACTTTATTCAAAGTGTGAATTCTTTAGGCATCGATTAAATATTTATAAAAAAGTTATCAGGGAAAGCTATATCCAACCATGCAATGAATTGCCAACTTATAAAGTTTCAAAAGAATTGTTTAGGGGTAATTTTATTCCATTTCCATCTGTTTTGTATAAAAGGGATGCAATAATAAAAGCTGGTAAATTCTCTCAATACAAATTCTCGCCAGATTATTTTCTAAATCTTTCAATATCCTTAAATTATGATGTTTTTGCCATTGATAAAGTCTTATGTCTATATAGATACCATAAGTCAAATCTCTCAAAATCGATTAAAGAAATAGGCATATTGGAAAATATAGAAATTATCAAAAAATTAGTGCCTAAAGAGAATTATGAAGCTTTTTCAAGATCTCATAAAACGAGATATTTAATTTATTTATTATCTAATTTTAAAATCAAAAGAGCATATAAATTTATAAAAAAAATAAATTTATTAAATTTGTTTTTGGGGTTTATAGATATTTGCCTACATATAAAGCGATTAAAAATAAAAAATTGATTTTTTATTTTTAATTTGCAAATAAATATAAAATTAAAAGAATTCAAAATTAAAAATGAAAAATTCAAAAATATTAATAACTGCTAATTCCTTGGAATTCTTACTAAACTATAAATCTTCGATTTCAAATAAGCTTTTGAAACAAGGTTATGAAATATATTGGAATAGTCCCATTAATGAATTCTCTAATAAAAAAATAGATCTTATACCTAGTGGTATTAAACATAACTTCTGGACTTCTTCAAGGAAAGGATTTTTTGTTTTTATAAGAATGATTCTTTCCTATTGCAAATTTGTTTTAAAAAGTCATTCTAAAAAGACAATAATATCGCATACGGTATATTCCAATATTGCGGCTGTTTTCACTTTTTATCTGTTAAGGTTTAAAAATCCAAAAATAATAGTTTTCGTCTCCGGATTCGGGCCATCAAGGATAAGAAATTCCCTAAGAATTAGATTCCTTGGAAGAATATATCTCATGATTTTGAGATTTATTTCAGAGAACAGTAAAATCCTTGTAGTTACTTTAAATTTTAAAGATAAAAACCTAGTACAAGACTTTTCAAATTCTAGAAGAGTTCTACTTTTAAAAGAAGCTGGCATCACTGAAGATGACTTTAATAAAGGTAAAAGTTCTTTTGAAAAGAAACTTTTGCATTATGATAAAAAAGTTTTATCTGTTGGTTTTTTTGGACGATTCTTGTTAGAGAAAGGTATTGAAGACTTTAAACTAATAGTAAGAGATGCGAGCAATTTTAATATTGAAGTTAATTTTTTTATTGGCGGTTCTTATGATAAAAATAATTCATCATCAGTTTTGGTCGACTCGCTATTTCAAAAATACAAAAATGTAAATATATTTGACTATCCAGTTTATGGTGACTTTTTTGAATTAATTGATATCCTCTTGGTACCTAGTTATAGAGAAGGGCATCCACTCTATTTATTGAGGTCTATGGCTTATGGTGTAGTCCCAATTATTTATCCAAATCCCGGATTGTCAGTGGATATTATTGATAATTATAATGGACTAGTAGCAAAATATGTACATCCTAGATCTATGCTATCTAGTTTAATTGAAGTTAATAACAATAGAAATCTACTCTCTAGAATCTCCAAGAATGCTAGATATTATTCCTCTTTGAGTTATCAAAATCAAGACTATAGAGATAAACATCTTTTAAAGAAACTAAATGAATTTATCAATTGATAAAAAAATTAGAAAAACTGTTTTAAAAATAAACTTGATTTTAGAATCGAAAATTAAAAAATCTGGATGACAATAAAATATATTTAGTTTGATTAATGAATATAAAAATACTAAAATTCTATTCAAGTATAAAGATTTAATTGTCAATTATTCTAGCCACAGGGGGTTTAGGTTTTATAGGAAGCCATATATGCCTCGAGATTTTAGATTCTGGTTTAGACGTTTTAGTTGTAGATTCTTTGATAAATAGTTCTTTAGATGTAATTAATAGAATTGAAAAGATATTGAGTAAAAAAGATAAAAGCAAAGTCGGAAAATTATATTTCAGAAAAGGTGATATTAGAAATTATGAATTTATTGAAAGTATTTTTGATGAGTTCTTAGCTTCAAAAAATCCTATTAATTCAGTTATTCATTTGGCTGGTCTCAAATCAATAAGTGATTCAATAATTGACCCCTTAAATTATTGGGATGTGAATGTAAACGGCACATTAAATTTGTTATCTGTAATGAAAAAAAACAATTGTAATACTATTGTTTTTAGTAGTAGTGCTACAATTTATAATTCAAAAATAAAAGCAAAAATTGGAGAGAATAGTGAACTCAAGCCAATAAATCCTTATGGAAATACAAAATTTGTTATTGAAAATTTGTTGAGTGATCTTTCTAAAAGCGATAAAAATAAATGGAGGATTGCTAATCTAAGATACTTTAATCCAGTTGGAGCCCATTCTTCAGGTCAATTAGGAGAAGACCCAAAAAAGAATGTAAATAATTTGTTCCCATCCATTTTCGGAGTGATACAAAAACAGGTTCAGTACCTATCTATTTATGGAAATGACTGGCCTACCAAGGATGGAACTTGTGTAAGAGACTTTATACATATTATGGATTTAGCTGAAGCACACTTATTAGTCTTAAATTACTTAATAAAAAATGAACCTCAAAATTTAAAATTAAATATTGGAACTGGAAAGGGATTTACGGTTCTTGAAGTTATTAATACTTTTATAAATGAAATTAATTTAGATTTAAAATATAAATTTGTTGATAGAAGGAAAGGCGATTACCCAGAAGTGGTTGCTGATAATTCTTTAGCTAAAGCAATTTTGAATTGGGAACCAAAAAGAAATTTATTAGATATGTGTAATGATTCATGGATGTGGATTAAAAACAAGAAGAAACAAAGATGATATTTTTTGTATTTAAGATTAATTCTTTTTCCCACTTAATAAGATTTTATACTAGTCATAAGTCTTGATAAAGCTAATAAACTTATGAAACATATCCAAAAAAATTCAGACTTTCTAGAAATTAAGTAATTCATATTTGTGAAATTAGATCAAAAAATTATAGGGTAATTTAATATTTAATAATTTCTAATTAATAATTCATTAAAGGGTATAGTAATGTTCATATATTTTTACTAAAACTGAAAAAGAAATATGAATATTTTTGTTACTGGCGCTGCTGGATTTATTGGTTTTAGCTTATGCAATAAACTTTTAGACTATCAAGATCAGATTATTGGTATTGACAGTTTAAATTCCTACTATGAAGTAAAACTTAAAAAAGCAAGAATTTCTAATTTACAAGAGAAGGCGAAGAAATTAAATAAAAAATTTATTTTTATAAAAGAAAGTATTGAGAATAAAGAAGAACTAGATAAATTATTCGGCGAATATAAGCCAACTATAGTGATTCATTTAGCAGCTCAAGCAGGGGTAAGGTATTCCATAAAAAATCCACAAGACTACATTCAATCAAATATTGTTGGATTTTTAAATATTCTAGAAGGCTGTAGAAACAATCCTGTAAAAAATCTTATTTATGCCAGTAGTAGTTCTGTTTACGGAGGGAATATAAAAATGCCATTTTGTGAAACTAGTGGAGTTGATCATCCTGTGAGCTTATATGCAGCTACAAAAAAATCAAATGAATTAATGGCTCACAGCTATAGCCACCTCTATGGTATTCCATCAATTGGTTTAAGGTTTTTTACTGTATATGGCCCATGGGGAAGACCTGATATGGCTTTATTTTTGTTTGCGAAATCAATAATTGAAAATAAACCCATTCAGGTATTTAATAATGGCAAAATGCTTAGGGATTTCACTTATATAGATGATATTACGGAGAGTATATATTTGTTACTTAAGAAACCTGCTAAGAATAATAGTAATTTTGACAAAATTAATCCAGATCCCTCAAATAGTTGGGCACCTTTTAAGGTATTCAATATAGGAAATTCTGAGCCTGTTCCATTAATGGAATATGTATATGCTCTAGAGAAGGCTTTAGGTAAAAAGGCAATTATTGAATATCTTCCTATGCAGCCTGGTGATGTAGAAGCAACTTTTGCTGATACTAGTCTATTAGAAAGTTATATTGGATTTAAGCCGAAAACAAACATAAAAGATGGTATAAAAAAATTTATTGAATGGTACAGAGATTTTTATCAAATCAAATGAAAAAAAAATGTCAATAAAATTAGGAAAGATATTATTTTAATGAATTTAATTTGTTAATGAACCTATAAATTTTTATTCCTCTAAGGAATTTGATCCCCAAATATACTTAATTTCATCAAATTTTTTCCTCTCAATTTCATCTGGATTATGTATCATATCTGCCACATTATTTACAATACTAAATGGTTTATGTAAGCCCTCAAATGCAAACCATATTCCTGGATAAATTGTTATTCTCAACAAATTCTTATTGTGTAAAGTTATAGATTCAAAGTCCTTCAAATCATCTGAAAAAACAAATTTCACTTTGCCAAATGGACAAGTTAAATTGAGGGTCATTGATTTATGTTTTTTCCAACCTTTCTTTTTGCCAAAATTAATAAATGAATAATAAGTTTCTTTAAAATCTATATATCCTGAATCTCCAACTTTTAGATTTTTAATAACGTCTCCCCCTTCAACCTTGATTTTTGAAATAGGTGTGAGGATTATTTTATCGTTTAGCATTTGCCCAAGATAATTCTTTTGAAATTGCAGATCTTGTATAATCTGCAATTTGTTTCAAAGAAGTTTGAAAAACATCATCCTTCTTTTCATAGAAGTTTTTGTACCAATTTACCGTATGATATATGGTCTCATTAAAATTCCATACGGGTTCCCACTCAATTTTTGAAAGAGCTTTATCACAATTCAATTTTAATAGACCACTTTCACTAAAACTTGTATCTTTAATATTTTCCCATTTAACTTTTTCCCAGTACTTTGACATCTCTTTTACAACACTCATTACTTTGAAATTTTGATTTGCAGGTGGGCCAAAATTAAAAGCTTCGCCTCTTAATTCTTGATTGAGATAAAGCTTACTTGCAAGTAATAAGTAACCACTTAAAGGTTCCAGTACATGTTGCCAAGGCCTTGTTGAATTTGGATTCCTTATAACAACTTGTTCATTATTTGACCATGATTTCATGCAGTCAGGTACCAACCGATGTGGAGACCAATCACCTCCGCCAATAACATTTCCGGCTCTACCAATGCCAACTTTTACTATCCCCTGATTGAAAAAACATTTAGAGTAGGAATTAATTGCTAGTTCTGCACCGCCTTTTGATGCACTATAAGGGTCTATTCCGCCTATTCTATCGTTTTCTCTGTATCCCCATTCCCATTCTAAATTTTCATAGCATTTATCACTAGTAATAAAAATTGATACACATTTATTTGAAATTGATTTAAGTGACTCTAGCAATGAAACTGTACCTAATGTATTTGTTTGCCAGGTCAATAAAGGATCTTTGTAAGCTTCTTTGACTAAAGATTGTGCCGCTAGATGAAAAATGAAATCTGGTTTTATTTCATCTAATATTTTTTTTGTATCTTCAAAATTGCAAATATTAACACGATAGTCAATCAATTTATTGTCCAACCTGCAAGCATTAAAGTTTGAGGGAATAGTGGGAACTGAATTTGAGATTCCAAATACTTTTGCCCCAAGTGCATAGAGCCAAATACTAAGCCAGCTTCCTTTAAATCCAGTATGTCCTGTTATGACAACT